>ERZ825324.246-NODE-246-length-77889-cov-7.825064_pt1 | contig 77889 bp, 66 predicted proteins | sample MGYA00519859_ERZ825324 | MGnify/ENA primary metagenome ERZ825324 (study PRJEB31778, sample SAMEA3449198) | human gut metagenome | biome: human gut; feature: human-associated habitat; material: faeces | place: United Kingdom | collected 2010/2012 ...
GGACCTGAGCCCCGAGACGATATCCAACATCACCGGCGCGGTGAGCGACGCCGTGCTCGAATGGCAGGAGCGGCCGCTGGACGAGTTCTATCCGGTCTTGTACCTGGACGCCGTCAGGGTCAAGGTGCGCGACAACGGCAGGGTGCTGCCCAAGGCGGCGCACATTGCCATCGGCGTCGACATGGACGGGTTCAAGCATGTGCTTGGCATATGGGTCCAGGACAACGAGGGCGCCTCCTTCTGGGCGCACGTGTGCGCCGAGATGGCCAACCGGGGCATGGCCGACGCGTTGATCGTGTGCTGCGACGGGCTCAAGGGCCTGCCCGAGGCCGTGGAGGCCACGTGGCCCAAGGCGATCGTGCAGACCTGCGTGGTGCACCTGATACGCGCGGCCAACAGGTTCGTCGCCGACCACGACAGGAAGAGAGTGTGCGCGGCGCTCAGGAGCGTGTACTGCGCGTCCAACGGGCAGGCCGCGGAAAAGGCGCTCGGCGAGTTCGCGGAAAGCGAGCTCGGCCGGAGATACCCGTCGGTGGCCGCCACGTGGAAACGCTCGTGGGACCGGTTCGTCCCGTTCCTGCAGTTCCCGCCCATGCTCCGCCGGGTGGTGTACACCACCAACAGCATCGAATCGCTCAACTACCAGCTGCGCAAGGTCAGCCGCAACCGCAGCCAGTTCCCCAACGACCAGGCCGTGGTCAAGCTGTTCTGGCTGGCAATCTGCGACATCGAGGACAAACGCAGCCTCAAACGCGCCAAAGACGGCAACAAAACCAGGCGCAAAAGCGAGGGAAGGCTCATCGAGGGGCGCATAACGACCAACTGGAAACAGGCCCTCGCCCAACTCGCGGCCGCATACCCCGAACGAATGGAACCCTATTTATAAAACACACCCCAAACACAAACAACTTGACAAGCTCGCTGTTTTGGACTACTTCAATTTGACAAAACACATCGAACCTGCGTTCCACGAGGTCGGGCCTGCCGCCCGTGCCCTTCGCGGGCTTGGTGGCGACGGAGCGTCTTTCCACGCCTGACGCCCCGCATGCCGAGCCCGCGCATGATGTCCATCACCTGGTCGCGGCCCGCTTCCCCGGGATCCCGGCCCTTGCCGATGAGCCCATGCCGCACCTCGCGGCATCCGTACACGGCGGAGAACCCGCCGGCATGGATGTCCATGACGTCGCGGGCTGGCGCCTCGTGGCGCGCCCGCATGCGGCTGACGGGTCCTGGCCTGAACATGCGGTAGCCGCGCGGCGTGAGGAAACCGCAGTCCAGCGCTTCGGACAGGACCTTGCAGATCGGCCCGGCCTTGAAACGGTTCCCGTATTCGTCGATGCACGCGGCCATCAACGCCGTGTCGGGTCGAGCCCGGCCGCGGAAAAAGCCGGAGCCGTCGTCAATATCTCGTTCGCCCGGCGCAATTCCGTGTTCTCCGCCCGCAGCCGCTTCAACTCCGCCATCGCCTCCTGCGCGGACCGCTTCGTCTCCGACGAATACGACGACCAGGACTCCGCCAGCAACCTGACGGCCTTCGCCCGGAACTCCGGAGTGTATCGAGTGCCCTTTGCCATGGTTCCATCATCTCCCATCGAGTTAGAGGAAAAGCGGAACAAAAAACAGGCCATATCAACTACCTCGACACGGTCGCCGAGGAACTCAACGACCGGCCACGCAAAACCCTCGGCTTCATGAAACCAAGCGAGAAGATCATCGAACTACTCGACACCAGCAACTAACCTAAAACCAACAAAACAACACAGGCGTTGCAACCACCACTAGAATCCACCAATTACGGGTTGAAATCGCCGTTCTGGGCAATTCCCCGTGCAAAAATGTCGCTTTCGGGCCCGAAAACGGCGATTTCGCACGGGGAATCACGGATTTCGGCTATTTCAACCCGTAAGTTGCATCATATGAGCGCCTTGATCAGCCAACCGTGGCGGCCGTCGTCGTAGAGTTCGTCGGTGAGTTGATATCCACGCCGCTCGTAGAACTTGTAGTGGTCGTTCTCCGAATGTACCGCGGCGATGGTTCCTCCACTGTGCGCAATACGGCGTTCGGCGTCGGCCAGCAGTTGGGAGCCGATACCGCGGCCTTGCGCGTCGGGCAGCACGGCGAGACGCGCGATCACGTACCTTCCCGGCTGATCGGAATGGTCGGGATCCGCATAGAATCGGCATGTCGCCACGGTCCGATTCCCGTCGAACGCCAGCAGATGAACGGCCACGGCATCCCACTCGTCGAATTCAGGCCGCCAGTCACGCTCGCGGATGAACACCTGCTCGCGTATCGCACGAGCCGTTTCAGGCAGATGGTCGTAGGCTCCGATTTTACCGGTCATGGGCGCCAGTGTAGCGCGTGTCATACGTGGTGCCGCGCCCGGCATCGCGTGGACGCCTACCGTCACAGCCGGCCGGCCCACTCCCGGAGCAGATGAATCACCGCTTCGGGCTGGTCGATGTGCGCGTTGTGGCCAGCATCATCCAGCGTGACGAACGTGGCGTCGGGATAATGCGACAACAGGGCCCGTTGATCTTCAAAACCAACGATCTGATCCCGTCGTCCGGTGACGAACAGGGTCGGCCCGGTATAAGTGCCGAATACGCGCTCCGGGTCGTCATTCAGCCAATAACGGGCGTCCAATCTGGCGCAGGCGTCACGGTCGCACAGACGGATGCCCGGCAAAATATATGACTGATAGCGGCGCCACGCGGCGAATGACTGGTTGACGCCCATGGTTACGAAATCAAACGTCTGATCCTGAGGCAGCGCGTGTATCAGCGTCGGATTCGGCTCGGTGATCACATGCTCGGCGACATGACGACGAGTGCGCCGCGGATCCACCACCGGGGCGATCAATGCCAGCCCGCGAACCCGCGATGACTCGCGAGCCACCATCTCACGGGCGAGTGCACCGCCCATCGAATTGCCGACCAGCGCGAACGGCTCCCCCGCGCCGACCAGATCGTCGATGGCGGACTGCAGCCAGTCGGCCATCTCCGGCAGACCGCACGCGCGTGCCGGCAGTGCCGGAGTGCGGCCGAACCCCGGCAAATCCAGATATATGCGCTTCAGCAACCGCGTCGCGGCAGCGCCCGACTCCGGGCACAAGAATGCCTCATCCAGCAGCATCAGCGAACGGTGGTCCACGCCCATGCCATGCACGAACACCACGGGCAACCCGTCGCCCTCGGTCACTGCATATGCCTGCGGTTGAGTCATCACACGGTCCTTTCCACCGGTATCATCCGTCGCGCTTCGCGGCGCAACGCTTTACGATACCGTCGCCGTGCGATGTTTCGCCGAACGCCGGTGCCGGCACACAAGCCGCCGCCGGCACAGTTCAGCCGCGGCGGGCGAGTTGCACGGCGGTGCCGGACGCGGTGACCATCAGCATGCCGTTGTCGGCACCAAGCACCTCGTAGTCGATGTCCACACCGACCACGGCGTGCGCACCCATTGCCTCAGCCCGCTGCTGCATCTCAAGAATCGCCTCGTTGCGCGCCTTCATCAGCTCCTCTTCATAGCCCTGGCTGCGTCCGCCGAACATGTTGCGCAGGCCGGCGCCGATATCCTTGAACATGTTGACGCCGGAAATCACTTCACCGAACACGATGCCCTGATAGCTATTGATGACGTAACCGTCGACCGACGGCGTGGTGGTGACGAGAATCATGATATGACCGCCTTTGGTTTGACTACGATTGACATCTTCAGTCTAGCGCCGAGCAGGTGAATCGTCCCGTCCTGTAGGTGGGCAGGACGGGAATTGATATAGGGATGTTTTTTCGAGGACCGGCGCAAACTGGCCGGCGGGAGCGGTACCGTCGCGTCCTGGCGCACCGAGTTCGGCGAGCCCATCAAGCACTGCGATGGAGGCCGGATCGTCGGGACCATCATCGACGACGATGGCGCAATCGGGACGAATCGTCTGGGCGAGCGCAGATTCGACTGCTTCACGGATGAGCGCTCCCTGATTGCAGCTGGTGATCACCACCGTGACAGCAGAGGGCGCGGCGGGCTTCAATGCTGCTTCCATAATCGCAATTCCAACAAGCGAGGCGAGAGTAGAGTGGAAGCGCGAGATATCCAGCGACAGACAGGATCAGTCATGATCAGCGCAGACGCCATCACATCGAGAACATTCACCACAGTGCGGTTCAAGGAAGGGTATAGCGCCAGAGAGGTCGACGACTTCCTTGACGAAATCGTCGACCGCATGACGACCGGCGACCACTCGCTCGCAAGGCGCATCAAGGAGAAGACCTTCAGCAATGTGCGTTTCAGAGAGGGATACGACATCGACGAAGTCGACGATTTTCTCGATGAGGTGGCCAGAGGACTGGAAGGTGACGCGGGCGCGAGCACGGGCGCGAGCACAGCCAGCGCAGCCGCAGCGATTCCGGATCCGCATGAGACCGTCGCACCGGAGCCGGGCACGAGCTACACGAGCGACGCGAATCTTGCGGCCCCTTCGTCCGACGGCGACGCGGCGCAGCTGCCATGGTGACGGTTGTGCTGGCGTCTCGCTGAAGGATCGCGGGCAGCCGACCTCCAACCGCGGCGCCGCGGTCATACCTGCTGGTGGCGGTATTTGCCGAGCGGTTTGTGTCAAACTTCCAGTAGCTGAAACTTCCGACAGCAATTGCAATCACTTCACATGCCACTCATGACACCCGTCCGCACAATCGCATTATCAAACGCCGCCGTTGTATCCTGGGTAACCATGGACTCTCATGCCAAGATCATCAACGTTGTGGGTGCGGCGATCGTACGCGATGGAGCGGTGTTATGCGCGCAACGCGGACCGGGAAAATCTCTCGCCGGATATTGGGAATTCCCCGGCGGGAAAATAGAGCCTTACGAGACGGCTCGTCAGGCATTGCATCGGGAGATCGAAGAAGAACTGCTCTGCGAGATCGAGGTCGCCGATGAGGTGGGCACCAGCGAGTACGCCTACGACTTCGGCACGGTCCGACTCATCACATTCATTTGTCACCTAATCAACGGCATGCCACGGCTGACCGAGCACACGGACATCCGTTGGCTGGATCCTTCCGCAATGCCACAGCTGAATTGGGCTCCGGTCGACCGTACAGCCGTCGGCATCATCGCAGGCATGCGCTTCCTCACCCAGACAACGTCGGACACCTCCGAGGAACCGAGCCGGCCATGAATACGCGAGAATCACTCAACCCGCAGTCAGACCTCAAAACCGATGCCACGCATTCCGTGCTGGAAAGCGTCATATCCGGACTGATCGAACCCCGGCAGGACGCCCCCGAAAGCTATAAGCCAACGCTGATTTCGAACCGCCCAGGCAACCTCACCATGCATGATGAAATCAGCGATGCGCTCACGAACAGCGATTCCTTCGACATCTCCGTCGCCTTCGTCTCTCCTGATGCCATACTCAGTTTGTTCGAGGACTTCCGCAGTCATCATGCCAATGCGTCCGAGCAGGTCAGCAGACTGATCACGTCGACGAAGAATCATTTCAACGACCCACGCGCTTTCTGGGAACTGCTTCACCTACAGCGGACGGCAGGCGTGGACGTCCGCGTGTGGGCAGGCTCCGACTCTTCAGTATCAGTCGCTCAAGGGCAGCCGTTCCATCCCAAAGGATACGTATTCTCGCGCCGCATGCGCAACGGCACCCCGTACTACGACCTGTTCGTCGGCAGTTCGAATCTTACCGGCGCCGCATTGAACACTCAACGCGAATGGAATCTCAAGGTCTCATCCCTCGCCAATGGCGAACTGGTCGCGCAGGTGCGAGATGAAATCGACTCACAGATCGCTGATTCCAAGCCGCTCACCGAGGAATGGATCAAACAGTATGAGGAGGATTTCAAGAAGTACGCGCCGCCACGGCGCGACATTCTGAAGTCCCTCGAAGGCCGTGAGATCCAGCCGAACGCCATGCAGAAAGAAGCCCTCGCGAGCCTGAAGAAACTACGCGAGCAAGGGGAGCATCGTGCGATCATCGTGTCGGCCACGGGAACAGGCAAAACCTATCTTTCCGCGTTCGACGTGCGTGAGTACCGGCCCCGGCGCATGCTGTACATCGCCCAGCAGCAAATGATCCTCAAAGCGGCGATGAAATCCTACCAAAAAGTGCTCGGTTGTCCGCAATCCGAGCTGGGACTGTATACCGGCACCAGCAAACAACAGGATCGGCGCTACGTGTTCGCCACGGTGCAGACCATGCGTCAGCCGGAGGTACTGGCGCAATTCGCCTCTGACGAGTTCGACTACGTTCTTGTCGACGAAGTTCATCATGCGGGCGCCGAAGGGTATCAGCGCGTCATCGACCATTTCAGGGATGCCGACTTCATGCTGGGCATGACCGCCACACCGGAACGCACCGATGGCATCAACATCTTCGAGTTGTTCGGCCACAACATCGCCTATGAGATCCGGCTGCAGAAGGCTCTGGACGAAAACATGCTCTGCCCGTTCCATTATTACGGCGTCGCAGAATATCTCGGTTCCGACGAGGACCCGGACCAGGACATGCACCGCCTCGATGTTTCACAGGGGCTCGACGCGAAGGAGTCGAAACAGCTCAAATACGAGATCGGGCAGCTCGCCACCGAGCAGCGCGTGCGCTATATCATCGACAAGCTGCAGGAATACGGGCAATTCGGGATCCCCGTCACCGGGCTGGTGTTCTGCAGCAGGCAGGAGGAGGCGCACGAGCTGTCCCGCTTGTTCAACGAGCATTGGAACCAGCAAGCGGAACGCCCCTATCGCACGGCAGCGGTGACCAGCAAAGACGTCAACGGCAAGCCGTTATCACAGGAAAAACGCGACGAATACGTCCGGCAGCTCACCGACGGCGAACTCGACTACCTGTTCACCGTCGACATGTTCAACGAGGGCGTCGATATCCCCGCCGTCAACCAGATCGTGATGCTGCGCAGCACAGAGTCCAGCATCATATTCACCCAGCAGCTTGGCCGCGGACTGCGCAAGTTCCCGTACAAGGACAGCGTCGTGGTCATCGATTTCATCGGCAACTACAACAACAACTACCTGATCCCCGTGGCCCTGTACGGCAACACCGGTGACCGCGACCGCGCGCGCAAGAACCTGCAGCGCAAATCGATCGGGTTGTCCTCCATAAGCTTCGACCCGATCGCCAAGGAACGCGTGCTGAAATCACTGGACACCGCCGACTGGCCCGAAATGAAGAAGCTATCGGAACAATACCGGCAGGTGCGATACGAGCTCGGCCGCATTCCGATGCTCATGGATATCTACGCCTACGATCCTTCCTTGCCGTATACATTGGCCACGAAGCGCAGCAACTACCTCGATTTCGTGCGATCGCGCGAGAAGAGCCTCGGCGGCGGCAAGAACCCCGAGACAACATTTGAGGATCAGCTGGACCCGGTAACCGACACCGAAGACGCGGTCCTCAAGATGGCCACGGAATTACTGCTGCCCGGGCTGCGCCCTCATGAGTTGGCCATCCTCGAACGGCTGTGTCGGCTTGCCGAAGAGCGCCTGGATGACGAGACTCCTGTCAGCTGGAACGCATCCGCGCCAATCAGTCGAGATGCGCTGCTTGATGCGATCCGTGCGGACTTCCCACAGGCTGATCTCTCGGATGCGCAGTTCGACTCCGCTATCAGCGTGCTTGACTACTCATACTTCACCGGACCGAATCGCAAACGTTTCGGGAACCTGCCACTGGTGGAGACGCTGGCCGACGATGATCAGGGCGAACCGGCCTATCGTTTAAGCTCCGGCTTCGTCAACATGCTCGCCGAAAATCGCACGTTCCGCATCTTTCTCGCAGACACGCTGCGCACCGGTCTGGCCAATTGCCGAGACCTGTTCCAGGAGGCGCAGAGCCGGCGACGCGCTTTCGACCATGCATTCCTGTATGAGCGCAAATACTCCATGGCCGACGTCATGCGACTGTGCGGATGGAAGAAGGAGAACACGCCTCAGAACGTAGGCGGGTACCTGCTCGACAAAGACACCAACACCATGCCCATCTTCGTGAAGTACGCGGCCAGCCAATACGAAGACGAGTTCCTGAACGCACAGGAGATGAAGTACTTCAGCAAGAACGGGCGCACCCCGCAATCTCCCGAATTCCAGTGGGCGCTGAGCGGTGTGGGACCGGACTGGGGCCGTACGCATTTCGTTCCGCTGTTCGTCATGCGCAAGGCGGAAGAGGCCGACGGCAAATACTATTACGTCGGGCACGTCGCCGCGTTTGACAATCCGACGCTCACCACCAAGCCGAACGCGGCCGGAAACGGTACGGTGAAGGTCACGCTCTCCACACTGAGACTTGCGCGGCCGCTGGATCCTGAGCTGTACCGGCACCTTGTCGGGTGAGAGATTGCGCAGATAAGCGCTGTCAGAAGGCTATCTGCGTTTCGAGGGGGCGATTCGGTTTGATCCGAACATCTATCTGCGTTTCGAGGGGTTGGTGGCCAAGTATAAGCACCCCCAAAACCGCATGATTCCAATGGCGATTGGCGCTCAATACCCCGGGCATCGCGTTTTGGCAACCCCTCGAAACGTAGATAGACGTTTGGCGAACACGAAATCAACCCCCTGAAACGCAGATGGCTGCCCCTTCCCGCGAAAAGTCTGCCCGTTCGTATGAGGTTTGGCGGCGATTCGCGGCAACCGCGCCTTCACAATGTGCGATATACCTGATTCGCCTTCGAAGGAGCCGACGATGAGAGAATCTACGCTCATCGCCAAGAGCAGCATCCGACGCGCGTCGCCACAGCTGCGCCTGCGCACAGGATTGGCGTGGGGCATCGCAGTGGCAGTGGACGCTTGGCTAGTATGGCTCAAATGGTGGCGCCTGCCGAACACCATCCGCGAAATCATCAGAATGTTCCCCGAAACCGCATTTCTGCATGATCCGGCGATGCTGTGGCAATTCGTCGCTGCATCATGCCTGCAAGTCGTCGTTATCGCATCGTTGTATCTCGCCGTCGCAAGAATCCCGGCGCGCTGGGTGCCATGGCTGCGTATCGCGACGCTCGCCTCGTTCGCGGCGATCTGCATCGGTTCCAACGCCCTGGTGATCGCCCACGGCTTCGGCACTCCGGGATTCGTGTATTCTCTGGGATTGGCTGCGGCGGCCAGTCTCATCGCGACCGTTGCGCTAGTCCATGGCCAATGGCGGCGATGGCTGGCGCGGAGGAAAAGGCGCGCAACGGCTCTCTGAACGGCTATTCGCCATCCACCGCAGGCAACCAGTCGCCGTAGCCTTCCGCCTCCATGCGCGAGCGCGGCACGAAGCGCAGCGCGGCGGAGTTCATGCAGTACCGCAAACCGCCCCGATTGGCTGGCCCATCGTCAAACACGTGCCCGAGGTGGATCTGCGTGTCGGCCGTCCGCACCTCGATGCGGTCGCGCCCCGGGATGCGATGATCCGCGTGCTCGGTCAACAGCTCGTCCGCGATCGGCTTGGAGAACGCCGGCCAACCGCAGCCGGAATCGAATTTGTCGCGCGATGAGAACAACGGCTCGCCGCTGACCACATCCACGTAGATGCCCGGCTCGAACTCCTCGTCGTAGGCGTTGACGAACGGCCGCTCGGTGGCCGCGCACTGCGTGACCGCGAACTGTTCGAGCGTCAGGTCCCAGATCTTTTCCACATACTTCTGCCGCCGTTTCACGTTCGCGATGGCGGCCAGCGGAATATGGCAGAAGCCTCCCGGATTGGCGATCAGATAATCCTGATGGTGCGCCTCGGCCGGGTAGAAGTTGCGCAGCGGCTCGACCAAGACCGCCGGGCGGGCGGGCTGCCGATCGACCAGCTGCTCCAGCGCGGCGATATACACGGATTGCTGCGTCGCGTCCGTGAAGAACATGCCAGTGCGGTACTGCCGCCCACTGTCCTCGCCCTGACGGTCCACCGAGAACGGGTCAATGACCTCCAGGAACAGCAGTGTGAGCGTGCGCAGCGTCACCTGCGCTGGGTCGAACACAACTTTCACGGTCTCCGCGGCGTCGGTGACGCCCGCACACACCTGCTCATAGGAGGGTGATTCGACCTTCGACTGCGCGTAACCGACCGTGGTGTCGGTGACACCGTCGACGTTCTGGAAGTAGCGTTCCAGCCCCCAAAAGCATCCGCCCGCGAAATAGGCCGTCTGCATGGACGGGCCGTCCGCCGCGGCCGGGTTGCGCCGGGAGTTGTTTGTTGTATCGTGATTGTTCTGCTCGCTCATGCGTCTCACCATACCTGATTTTTCTTTGCGTTGCGTTCACTCACAGCACCGTCGATTGGCGGCGTTTCGCTCGTCTGTAGGCCAGCCGCCGATGTCACCGCTCAGATGCGCGTGCTGCGCTTTACGACTTTGGTCGCGTATAGGGAAAGTATCACGGCGATCAGAAGCGAAAACCACGCCTCCCAGCCGGATGTGGTCGCCCGCGCGGCGAGCAGACCGATAAGCGTGGTCACCACGGAAAGCCACATCAGTGCCATGAACGGCCGGGATTTGGACGTGTCCGCTCCGGCCCGGCGGCCGAGCCATCCGCCGATCAGATACAGCACGCAATTGCCCGCGAACACCAGGCCGAGCGTGAACCATGCCACGCGCAGGCCGATGCGCCACCCGCCGATCACTTGCACGGAAGCCGCGGGATCAAGGCCGGACAGTGACGCGAGCGCACTGATCGCCATCAGCAGCTGGACGACCGCGTAGACCATGACGATCCGTCCTACGGTGGTCAGCGTGCTGTCTCCGCGTGTGAAACGGGAGGATTCGGTGGACTCGGAGGATGATTCGGCTGGGGTCTTCGCTGCCGGCTGATTCGAGACGTCATTCACGTTTCCATCATAGCCTTCGCGGAGAACCGCGTCCGCGCCTCATGTGCCGCGGTTGCATCGCACCCGGATCATCCGCCGTCATCCTATTTTCTCGACGGTTCCACCCCACTGCTTCTGGAGCTTGTCAATGATGGTCCTGTAGCTGAACACCGACCATTTCTTGCCACTCAACAGCCGCCAGTCTCCCTTGGAGATGGTGCTGTTCGCTTGCTCGTCAAACATCTCGATGATTTTGTATCGCAAAGGCGCGCGGTACATGTCGGCAGCGAATTCGTTATCGAACGTGACGTAGGCGATGCGCGGCTTGAGGCATATCTCGACGTCCGTCACACCCGGATACCCTTGCGATGAGAGTTCCGACCAGCCGGACTCGCAGTAGATGCCAGCCTCCTCAACTGATTGTTGCATGTTCTGCGCACTCTGAGCAGGTGACTTGTCGGGCGATGACGGCTTGACGATGCCGTCCTTGAACAGGTTGGAGATCAGCAGCGCGGCTACGGTCAGCATGATGGCGAATACGACGGCGACGATGGCTCCGCCTGCGGTTCCGCGCACGCTCACTCGGTTGCCGCGTCGGGAAGCCACGCGAGCCATGACGATCAGTATGATGGCGACGACGATCAGCGCCGCCGCGCCGATTGCCAGGCTGCGCACGGATACCGCTGTCAGCTTCGCGATTGCATGGGGTGCGACGGCCCGAACCAGTGCGAGGCCGCCCACGATGAGCGCGATTACGGCGACAACAGTGACGAGGATCCGCGGAACGCGACCCGGACGCCCCTGCCCGGACTGATAACGTCGCCCCGAACCGGCCTTATACGATGACTCATGCATGGCAGCCCCCGTTCTATGCATTCGGATGCTCACCTATCACTATCCACACATCCCGCGACGCCTGGCCTGGCGGGCGAAACGTGGTTTTGCGTTCTTAAGTGCGCGCCAAAACGACGACCATGCGCACGTAGGAACGCAAATCGCCCTGTTTACGTTCCTATGTGCGCGGACTTGTCGTCTCGGCGCGCACTTAAGAACGCAAACAGTCGGTGAAGCGCGTCGCACGCGAGAGAGACCGTATGTCGGCATGCGGGCCACACGTGCTAGCGCACGAGGAACACCATGACAATGATCATCACAAAGCCGACGAAATCCGTGGGCGTGAACACCGCCCCGGCCCACAGCACGGCGGATATCGTCGCGGCGATCGGCTCGCTGGTACCCAGCATTGTGCCGCGCATCGAGCCGATACGCATCACGCCGGCCAGGAACAGCCAATATGCGCCGAACGTGCCTCCGACAACGGTGAACACCATCAGCAGCATGCCGAACCAATCCAGCTGCGGCGCGCTGGCCCACGGGCGGACGAACGGCGTCAGCACCAAACCGGATATGACGAACATGATGCCGTTGACAGCAAGATTGCCCCATCGCGCTACCAGCTTGGCCGGCAGAATCGACAGCGCCGCCGTACACGCCGCGTCGGCGAGGCCCCATAGCAATCCGACCAGTGGCAGCTTCAGCGTGGAAAGATCTCCTCCGGTGGCGATCAGCACTGTACCGGTAAACGCCAACGCCACGCCGATGCTCTCGCGCAGCCCCGGCCAGCGGCGCCCGCGTATGCACACATACGCCAGCACGAACAGCAGGTTCAACGTCTGCAATACGGTCGCGGTGCCGGAGTTCGTCCAGTCGATCGCGGACAGATACGAGACCTGCACGAACAGCACGCAGGTCAGCGCGGCGAGCAGCAGCATCGGGTAGGAGCGTCGGTCGCGCACCGCACCTGCCAATAGTTTCGGCGTACGCACACCGGCACAGGCCAGGAACAACGCGCCGGCCGCGAGCTCGCGCACGCAGGCGATCCACAGCGGGTCGGCGTGATAGTCGGCCATCAGCAATTTCGACACTGTGGCGTTGATGCCCCACAGCACACCGCCAAGCAGCACCAGCACGGCGCCCAGCAGCATGGCTTTCGGCGTACGCTCGAATGATGCAGTCTCGGGCGCCGACTCGGCGGCCGGCGTTTTCGACTGTTTCACGATATGTTTCACGGCATGTTTCACGACATCTTTCATTGCGGACTCATCCGGTCGGCATCTGTCACAAACCATCAGAACGTCGGCATCTCAGATGAGCCGAAGAAGCCCAGAATCCGCTCCAGATACGGCCCAAGAACGGCATTGGGCATGCTGAAAATCTCATGCAGCGAGTTCTCGATGCGTACCACACGCACATTCCCTCCATCGGAGTTGACCTCCTGCGCGAACCGGTTCTGCGGCTCGTTGAGCACCCACACGTCGCGCCCGGCCTGGAACAGCAGCACCGGCGTCTCGACATTGTCGCACGCCTCCGGCCGCTGCACGGCACGCGACAGTCGCAGCGCCTGCCGCACCCACGCGAATGTCGCCGCGTACGTCCGCTGATGCGGGTCGTCGATGCGCTGCTGTTGGAACCAGCGCACGCGGGCCTCGCTCGCGCCCTCGTAATCGGCCATATCCAGCTCCGGCGTGAACTCACTCTGCCCGAACACCATGTGCCGTCCCAGCCCGAGCCGGCACATCGCGCCGGCAAGCACCGACGCCAGCCAGTTCGGCATACCGGTCACCGGCGCGATCATCGGGCACGACAGCACGGCCTTGTCGAACAGCGTCGGATGCGTCTCCAGCACACTCGCCCCGATGCCGCCGCCCATCGAATGGCAGTACAGGTTCAGCGGACGGCCATCCGCGTAATCCTTGCCCACCGTCTCCGCGAATTTCGCCAGATCGGCCACATACCGCCGCCAATCATCAATCCACACTAGGGACGAATTGTCGACGTCACGCGCGGAATACCCATGTCCGCGGTGCTCGAACACGCACACCGAGTACCCTGCGAGCAGGAAGTACCACACCATCTCCGCATATTTCGCGGCGAACTCCGTGAACCCGTGGGAGATCACCACGGCACCGCGGAATGTGGCGGCGGCACCGTCCTCGCCCAACCGGTCGAATTTCGCCGCGTCGTAACACACGTAATGCAGTTTGCCCGCACGCTGCAGCGGCGGCAGACCGTCGTCGTCCGCCGGCGCCATCCAGCCTTCGGACCGGCATGTGGCAAGCGCGGGCAGCACCATCTCGCGCATCTCGTCTGCATAGCGGTTCTCGTCGATAAGCTTCACTTGCATAGCCTCCACTGTACCGCCTTTCACGCCGGCGACGGGCGGGGAAACGACCGGCTTCGTCCGGCGTCACGGCCGGGCGGCCGGACGGCCGGCAACCGGCGGCTACCGGCCGCCGCACCCGCGCGGCCAGCCCACCGCTCGCCCGCCGACTCACGTCACATGACCTTGGTGGATTCGAGATTGCGGATGATCCAATCATTCAACCGCATCACCGGCTTGCGCAGCACCAGGCCGAGTAGCAGCGCCGGCAGGATGAACAGCGCCAGCTTGCCCATCGACACCCAGTATTCGTTGCCGAACGACCCCGCCATCGCCGAATGCATCGCATCGGCCCCGTACGGGAACAACAGCCACTTGCAGATCGTCTGGAAGAACGGCGGCAACGTCTCGATCGGGAAGGTACCGCCCGATCCGGCCACCTGCATGACCAGCAGCACCACGGCGATGGCCTTGCCGATGTCGCCGAACGACACGGTCAGCGTGTAGATCAGCAGCGAGAACACCAGCGCGCACAGCCAGCCGACCATCAGGAACTGCAGCGGATGCTCGCACTGCACGCCGAGGAAAAACATGTCGCCCAGGCATACCAGCGTGCCCTGCAACAGCGCCATCGCGCCGAAAATGGCGTATCGCCCGAAATACTCCTGATACGGGTGCAGGCCGAACCGTCGCGCGTTGCCGGGCGACTCGGGGCGTGGCTTGCGCAGCACGTCGAGCATCGCGCCCGGCCCTGCGGTCCGTCCGGCGATCACGGCATCCTTCACGCCCATCGTCTCGCCCATCGGCAGCGTTTCGCCGAGGCCGAGCACCTTCGCCTTCTCGCGGTCGGACACCGACACCTTCATCATGGCGACGAGGATGATCGCGCCCACCCAGATCGACAGCACGGTATAGAACGGCGTCATGGCGGAACCATAGTTGGCGACCGGGTACAGCGCGATGCGGTTCACCGAGACCGGGGCGGACAGCAGCGTGGCGATCGAATCGGGGTCGGCTGACGTGATCTGCGAGAGATCGGGCATGCCGCTGCCTCCGACGACCGCCGTCAGCTGCTTATTGAGCGAGTCGAGTTTCTCGGCCGAGGCGTTCAGGGTGGTCGCCGCGTCGCCCAACGAGGATTGCACGTCGGACAGGCTGCCGGTGATGTCGCCGGACAGGCCGGACATGCTGGTGGCGGTGGCGGCCAGTCCGTCGATGACGCTCCCCGACTGCTTGACGACATCGCTCATCGACTTGCCCAGTTCGTCGAGCTGCGGCTTGATCGTGGTGTCGTACGTGTTCGCCATGTCGGTGATCGACTGCTTCGCGGCGGCTATCTGCTTCTTCAGGGATTTGCGCGTGTCGTCCGCGCTGGCGGTGCCGTCGGTGATTTTCTTGGAGGCGTCGCTGATGCTGTCGGCGACCTTCTGCAGCTCGTTCTGCGTGTTCTGCGCCTGCTGAGCCGCGTTGTTGAGCGCGTCCTTGACCGCCTGCAGGTGCGCGGCGTCGGCCAGCGAGCGCAGCGCCTCCGCGTATGTGCCGAATGTGTCGGCCTGCGATTGGATGTTGCGCTGCAGCGTGGTGAGCTTGTCGGTAATCTGGGAGGATTGGGAGCCCATGTCGGAGAACGCGGTGTCCACCTGCTTGCTGATCGTGTCGTAGGCTCCCGCGGCGTCGGACAGCGACGAGCTCATGCTCGTCGAGACGCCGGCTAGGGCCTCGTCCAGGCTTTTCACGCCGGCCGTGCCCTGTTTCAGCGCTTTCTTTGCGTCCGACGCGCTGGATCCGGTCGAGCCGAGCAGACGGTCGGTGGAGCTGATGATTTTGCCTGTCGCGCCCATCAGGCTTGCGTAGGAGTCGGCCTGTGACGCGGCGGACTTCAGCTGCGACGAAATCGACGAAATGTGTTTCGTGGCGTTGGATACGTACTCGCTCATTTGCGGGCTTTGCGCGAATTTCAGCAGGCTGGATACCAGGTCGAGGGCGACCTGCGCGAGGGTCTTCGCGAAGGTCTGGTCGATGGTCGTGGCGACCGTGGACGCGCCCTGATCGGTGATGTGCGGCGCGATCGGGTTGATTTTCTCGTTGAGGTAGTACTCCAGTTCGGCGTGCTTCATTTCCGGCGAGAACAGCGTCATCATGTCGGCGCTGAACTGCTTGGGGATGATCAGCGCCGCGTAGTATTCGCCAGAATGCACGCCGTCGATCGCGGTGTCGCGGTCGACGAACTGCCAGTCGAGGTCATGGTTGGCGCGCAGCGAGCTGACGACGGTCTCGCCGATGTTGACACGCACCGGGATCAGGTCGGATTTGTATCCGCTGTCGACGTTCGCCACGGCCACTTTCAACGATTTGGTGTTGCCGTACGGGTCCCAGCTGGCGGCGATGTTGTACCAGGCGTACAGCGCCGGCACGATGATCAGTCCCATGGCCACGATGATCGCGATGACGTTGCGCGTGGCGTGGCAGACGTCGCGCGTGAAGATCCTCCAGATATTTTTCATCGCGTCTCGTCCTCCTGCCCGGCGAACGGCATATGCCCTGCGGGCGGTATCTGCTCGGTGGTCTCCCCGGCGCTCTCCTCATTGCCGTTATTGCCGCCTTCGGCATCGTCATTGCCTGAAATCGGTTGCGCCGGCCAGTCAAGGCCGTCGAGTTCACCGAGCTCCCCGATGTCACCGTCGCCGGCGGCCCCGGCATCACCGTCGTCCCGAGCCGCCTTGGAGACGGCCGCATGCCTGCGCGGCGACCTCCCGGACGTGCGGAACGTCAGGTGCCGGTGCGTGTACCCACGCAGCACGGCGTCGCGGAACGCGTCCGCGCTCATGGCGCTGACGCCCAGCTGCCGCGCGTACCGGTCCCGCATGTATTCGACCACGATCAGGAAGGCATCGATGATGATTATCGACAGGATCCACGTCGTCAGCATCGCCACCTTGTTTGGGATGACGAACAGCAGGATGAGGAACACGAACGGCAGCACGATCAGCAGGGCCAGCCCGGCGCGGATCAGCCGCGGATAGCGCCCGAAGAACCGTTTCGCGCGACGGCGGATCACCTTGCGAAGCTCTTCGGTGTTCGAGAACTCGTTCAGGATCGAAGAGAAGCTCACCGACTCGTTGACCATCGCGTTGTGCTCGGTCATCATCAGGTCGGTTTCGGCCAGCCGCCGGTCGAACAGCGCGTTCAGGTTCAGCGCGTACCGGCGCACGACCAGCCCGATGAACAGCGCGACGGGCAGGTACAGGAACAGATGCAGCATGTCGATCCAGTAATGGTTGCCGTAGAGTCCCGCTATCGGGCCACGCATCGCGTTGATGCCGTACGTGAACGGCAGCCACGGGTGCAGCTCCCGGAAGAAGTCCGGCATCATCTCAATCGGGTACAGGCCCGACGCGCCCGGAATCTGGACGATCACCAGTATCACGGCGACCGCCTTGCCGATATGCCGGAACGCGACCGCGAGCGCATAGATGATGTTGATGTACACGAACGAGCAGAACAGACCGGCGAGGACGAACAGCACCGGACGCTGGCATTGGATGCCGAGCACCAGATCGCCGATCATGACGATCAGGGCCTGGAGGAATCCGACGACCACGAACAGCAGCCACCGCCCGAGATACGCCTGCGACGCGGTCACGTCGCCGAGCCGCTCGCGGTCGACCTCTAGCTTGTAGATGGCGATGAGCACGAAGCCGCCGACCCACAGCGCCAGGTTCGTGTAGAACGGGGTGACCGCGGAGCCGTAGTTGTCCATCGGGTAGACGCTTTTGGTGGACAGTTTGACCGGTGTGCCCATGAATTCGCCGAAGCTGTCGCCGTCGATGTTCAGGGCCTGCTTGATTTTCTGGTATGTGGCCGAACTGCCGAGCGCGGCGATGTCGGTGCGCACGCCGCTGACGCTGTCGGTGAGGTCGGCGAGCGATTTCTGCGTGCCGGCCACGGTGGTTTTCGCCTGGCTCAGCGTGTCGGACAGCTCGTCAAACAGGCTGTCGGACTGGCCGAGCGTGGATGACAGCGATGACAGCGTGCCGTCGATTGTGCCGCTGAGCGTGGCGAAGTTGCTCAATCCCGCGGTCAGGTTCGGGGTGACGGTTCCGGTGAGCGTCGTGCGTGCGCGGTTGAGTATGCCGATGCCGCTGCCGGTGGCGGTGCTGGTGGCGTCCGAAAGGCTGGTGGCCGCGCTCTTGCCGGAGCTGATGAACTGTGACGTGTCCTTGTGGAAGGCGTCGAGCTGGCTCTGCTGGGTGTTCACGGTCTTGTCGAGCGCGTCTATCTGCTGCCAGATCTGCTTGCCGATGGCGGTGTCGCGGCCGATGCCGGCCTTGTTCATCGCGTCCTTGAGGTCGCTGGACAGCGTAGCCGCGCCGTCGATCGGCTTCTGCAGAGCGTTGGTGATGTCGTCGATGCTGCCTTGTGCGGTGTTGAAGGCGCTGAGCGCGTCTCCCGCCGCGTTGTTCACGCTGACGCCGATGCCGGACAGCTGCACGGATCCGTTGTCGAACGCGCCCGCAAGCGACGACGAGAACGATTGGGCGCTGCCCTGCACCTGCGTGAGCAGTCTCTGTGACTGTTTCGCGGCTTTCTGCGCGGATGAGATCTGACGTTTCAGCGAGGCGACGGTGGACTTGGCCTGTTTGATGCCCTTTTCCGCATCGTCGAACGTGCCGCCCATGCGCCCGAGCGATGAGTCGATGTCGTTCAGCTGCTCGATGAGGCCGTTGAGGTCGTTGACGACGCTGGTGCGCGTGCCGTCGGCGGACTGGCTGAGCTTGCCGCCCTCCTTCGTCATCGTTTGGACGAGTGTCTTGCTGACGGTGGAGACGAATGTCGCGTTGATCTGGGAGTCGATGGTCGTGGCGCCCGTATCGGTGATTTTCGGCGCGATGGCGTTCTTTTTCTCGTTGACGTAGTAGATGATGTTCGGCTTGTCGGAAGAGCCGGTGATCGAATTGATCAGGCTTGCGCTGAAGTCCTTCGGCAGTACGATCGCCGCGTAGTATTCGCCGGACTGCACGCCTTCCACGGCCTTGTCGGCGCTGACGAACGTCCAGCCGAGCCGGTCGTTCTTCTTGAGCTGGCTGACGACCTGCTTGCCCGCGTCGAGCCGCCCGACCAGATCTGATGTAGCGCCCTTGTCTTCATTGGCGACGGCGACCTGGAGGTTGCCGGTCGACGAATACGGGTCCCAGTTGGCGAGGATGTTGAACCATGCATACAGAGAGGGGATGATGGCCACGCCCAGCGTCACCACCACCGCGACCGGGTTGCGCAGGATGCGCATGAGGTCGCGCGTGAATATTCGCCAAATCGTACGCACCAAACCCCCCGTTTCGTATCTTCCGCCCGATCATGCTCAGTGAGAGTATATCCCCAGCCGTAAGAGCTGGATTCGCCCACAGCGCACCGCCGAGGTCATATGTGGACACGAACCGCCCATATGTCGAACGCGATATCGGACATACTGTGCACAAGCGCCGCCGATGTCGCATTTGCCGCGTTTCGGGGCGGGATGCCGTTCCATTCCGCCCCGAAACGGGCGACCGGTCACAGGTCGAGGGCATCGCGCAGGAAGTCGCGCTGCAGCGTCAGCAGGTTCTCCGCGACGACCGGGTCATTGGTCATATGCGTGATTCCGGTCAGCGGCAGGAAGGTGTGCGGACGGCCGGCGGCCATCAGCGCCTGACTGAGGCGCAGGCTGTGCGCGATGGTCACGTTGTCGTCGGCGAAGCCGTGAATCAGCATCAGCGGGCGGGCGAGCTTCGGCGCGTCGGCGATGATGCTGTTGCGCTCGTACGCCGCCGGGTCGAGCCCGAGGTAGCGCTCGGTGTAATGCGTGTCGTACAGCGTCCAATCGGTGGGCGGGGCGCCGGCGCATGCCGCCTTGACCACGTCCGGGGCGTCCAGCACCGCGAGCGCCGACAGGAAACCGCCGTACGACCAGCCGATCATGCACACCTTGTCGAGGTCCGGGGCGGGGATGCGCGACGCGTCGCCGTCCTGCGCGGTGCCGCGGTTCAGCTCCTCGACGGCCTGGGCCAACGCATGCACCGCCTCCACCTGGTCGGCAAGCGTGACGTCCTTCATGTTCTCGAAGATCTCACGGTCCCATCGCGGCCCGCGGCCTGTGGTGCCGCGGCCATCGGCGGTGACGACCAGGAAGCCCTGGTCGGCCCACCACTGCGCGTCCCAGTAGTACGCCTGGTTGAACACGACCTGCTGGAATCCGGGGCCGCCGTACGGCTTGAGCAGCACCGGCAGCCTGTCGGCCTTCGCGTACGGGCTATCGGCGCTCGGCGCGATGATGGCCGTGTACAGGCGGTGCTCGCCGAGCCGGGCGAAGCGCACGTTCGGCGCGAAACCGGGTTCGGCGGCATGGTTGTCGATCGGGCAGACGAGCGTGCTCATCGCGGCGGAGCCATCGCCATCGTTTTCCGGCGCGGCTCCCCCGTCGACCGGGCGCATCGTGAAGGAGTGCGACATCACGGATTTCGCCGAGTCCATGTCGCGCCCGGAGATCACCAGGCCCTCGCCGCACCGGCTGGCCGACCAGGAGCCGGGCCGTGCGGTCATCGGCAGCACATTGCCATCATAATCGAAGCTCACCACGTCGAAGCTGCGGGCGTCATGGCCATCGGCGTTGCCTCGCCACGGGCTCAGTCCGTCGGGCGCCTCGTATCCGTCCAGTTCCGGGGTGCGCTGCACGACCGCCAGCACGTCCTCATCGGTGACGTCGAGCACCTCTCGCACCTGCCAGCCGGCGGGCGTGAACGGGCGGCCGTCCACCGTCAGCCGGTTGGTGTCGGCGTCCATGTCGTTGAGCGCGCAGACCAGGCGTCCGTCCGGTGTGAAGACCGGCGTGCCCTGGATGATGTCGAGCCACTGGTCGTTGGCATGCTCCTCCAGCACGGTCGTGGAGCCGACCGGCGCCGAGCCCGCAGAGGCCTCGGAGCCGAGATGCACCGAGAGCACCTGGTCACGCGTCTGTCGGCGGTTCTGCACCAGCAGCAATGGCTCATGGCCGGCGGACCAGTGCACCGCGGCGACATATTCATAGTCCTTGCGGTTCCAGGAGATCTGCTGGATGCCCAGTCCCGCATACTCGTCGTGCCCGTCGTACGCGAGCTCCGCCAGCGTCAGGCGCACATCGGCGTTGCTGGTGAGCGCACGCGCGTATCGACGGCCGGAGGCCGGCGTCTGCGGGTTCGCCGGGTCGCTGATGTACCACATCGGCTCAGGTGCCGCGTTGAACGTCTCGAAGATGATGTGACGGGAGTCCGGCCCCCACCAGAAGCCGTCGTAACGGTCCATCTCCTCGCCGGCGACGAATTCGGCCAGACCGATCTTCCACGTGTTCTCGTCGGCGTCATCGTCCGGATACACGCTCCACAGCGTGCTGAGCTTATCGGCGGAGGGGTCGTAGGGGGCGCCCGACTCCTCGTCGCCGCAGCGGTGGCCGTGCGCGTGCGGCGCCGGCTGGCCGTCGCAGTCGTCGTCGGTGGCATCATCATGACGACTGTCAGACGGCCACTGCGGCGCGATGTCGACCAGCATCAGATGTTCGCCGGTCGTGTACGCCACATGCCTGCCGTCCGGCGATATGCGCGGATTAAGCACCGGCGTGGCACCCTCTCCTGCGGCGATGCCATCCGCCGCCAGCATACGGGTGCGACCGCTGCCGTCTTCGGCGATCTCGGTCAGGAACAGCTGACCGTTGATCGTGAAGACCACACGGCGGCCAGCCGCATCCACCGAATACGAGACAATGCCCGAGCCGCCTTCACGGGCGCGCTCGCGACGGGCCTTCTCCTCGGCAGGCACGTCCTCGTCATCAGCGTCCGCAAGCAGCACACGCGGGTCGGCCAGCAGCACCTCCCGATGTGTGCCGTCCGCGTCGAACACGCTCAGCCACAGCGAGGTCACCAGGTCCTCAGGGCCGTCGGAACGCAGGAACAGCGCGCGGGAACCGTCGCCAATCGCGGTCGCGGAACGCGGGGCGCCGCAGGAGAACCGCAGCGTCTGCGCCTTGTGGCGGGGAAAATCGCCGATTGCATCATGAAGAGTCGTCATATCGTTCATGCCCACCACGGTAGCCACCGCACTGGGCAAACCACGCCGGCAGCCCTCCCCCTTGCCTCCCCATGATCGCCCCGCGGGCTGGCGCATCAGGCGGACGGCATCGGTCCAAATAGGTCTCACGCCCCACAACGCCGTGTCAGAAGTGGAAATTTTGCGCTCAAACAGGCTTTTTCCTCAGAAATCACAATTGACTTCCCCACTGACGTATAGGATGGGTAAGGATATAGAAAGGGATCACCATGAGCGTTCTCGACCGTTTTGAGAAAAGTGTAGAAGGCGCGGTCAACGGAGTCTTTTCCAAGTTCGGCTCCAAAGACCTGAAGCCTGTCGACCTTTCCAGCGCCCTGGAGCGCGAGATCGACGCCGAAGCCATGCCGGTCGGCCGCGACCGCACGGTAGCCCCGAACGAATACCGTTTCAAGCTCAGCACGGCCGACTTCGATCGCATCGAACAGTGGGGCAGCGAAGTGCTCGCCAACGAGCTGGCGGACAACCTCACGCAATACGCCAAGAGCCAGCATTATGCGTTCGTCGGCCCCGTGATGGTCATCTTCGAGGAGGACCTCGACCTGCCCAAGGGCAGCTTCAACCTGAGCTCCGAATCCGTGCAGGGCAACGCGGTCCCCGTGACCACCACCGACCAGGCCGAGGACCATCCGATGCTTGACATCAACGGCAACCCCTACCTGCTCACCGAGAGCAAGACGGTGATCGGCCGCGGCTCCGGCTGCGACATCGTCATCGACGATCCCGGCATCTCCCGCAAGCACCTGGAAATTGATCTGACCCCCAACGGCGTCATCGCGCGCGATCTGGGCTCGACCAACGGCACGTACGTCGAAGGCCATCAGGTGCCGGCCGCGACGCTGCTGGACGGCAATACCATCACCATCGGCCGCACCCGCATCCTGTTCTGGGCTTCCTCACGAGAGCAGGAGTGACCCCGAGCCAGGAGTCGACTTTCCGTTATGACCGAACTGACATTTGCGATCCTCAAGTATGGATTCCTGATCCTGCTGTGGGTCTTTGTCTGGCTTGCGGTGCGATCGCTGCACAAAGACATCGAAGCGTTCAGCCCGCAGCCGTCGCGGGCCCGACGCCGCCGAGACAAGCGCGCGATGAAATCCTCTGGCGGCCCGGCACCGTCCGACCCGGCCGCCGCACAGACCGCGCCCGTTACGCCGCCGCGCCAAAGCCAGCAGCGCACGCCGCAATCCGGTCCCACACTGCTGGTCATCATCGATGGCCCGAAGGCCGGCGCCTCCGTGCCGCTGACCAGCGAATCCATCACGCTGGGACGCGCCGCGTCCAACACCGTGGTGCTCGACGACGAATTCGTCTCCTCGCATCACGCCCGCATATATAAGGATCCCGCCTCCGGTCAATGGGCGATCGAGGATTTGGGAAGCACCAACGGCACCATCGTCAACCAGCAGCGGCTGAACATGCCCATGCTGCTGCCCCCGCGCATGCCGGTGCGCATTGGCGCCACCACCTTCGAATTGAGGTGACGGCTCATGCCAAATTCCGTTGCATCACAGACCTTGTTCCTGTACTCGACCACGGTGTCCGACGTCGGCACCGTGCGCTCCAACAACCAGGATTCCGCGTTCGCCGGGGAGCACCTCATCGCGATCTGCGACGGCATGGGTGGCCATGCCGGCGGCGACACCGCCTCGACCATCGCCATCCGTTCACTCGCCCACATCGAGCACGATGACGTCAACGGCGACGTGAGCACCGTCGCCCGGATGATGGAAACGTCCGTCATGGCCGCTCACGACGCGATCGTCGGCAAGGCGAAGCGCGAGCGCAAGCTCGCCGGCATGGGCACCACGATGACCGCCGTGGCGCTGGTCGCGGGCTACTGGGTGCTCGCGCACATCGGCGACTCGCGCGCGTACCTGCTGCGCGACGGTCGCCTGACCCGCATGACGCAGGACCACAGCTACGTTCAGCATCTCATCGACACAGGCCGCATCAGCCCCGCGGAGGCGCGCAACCATCCGCAGCGCAACGTCGTCATGCGCGTGCTCGGCGACTTCGACATCGATCCGCACCCCGACATCGCCATTCGGGCCGCCCATCCAACCGACCGTTGGATGCTGTGCTCCGACGGCCTGTGCGGCGTGCTGGAGGATTCCACCATCGAGCAGACGCTCACCGCCTACTCCGATCAGGAGGAATGCGCCCAGCAGCTGGTTTCGATGGCCTTGAAGGCCGGCAGCACCGACAACGTGACCGCGGTCATCGCCGACGCCACGCTGGCTCTCGACGCGGATGCCTTCGACCTGCCCCACCAGACCCCACTGGTCGCCGGAGCGGCGAGCGCCAGCCTGGAGCCCATCGCAGACATCCTCAACGAGCCTGTCGCCACCGCGCCCATGCTGCGCGACGCGAACGCATCGCCAGCGCAACGCGCCGCCGCGCTGATACAGAGCCAGCCCGCCTCGCAGCCGTCGCCGCGCGTCGCGCAGCCGTCGGCCGTGCGCGAGGAGAACGGCGAACGCGCCAACCCCGACACCGGCGAGATACCGGTCATCCAGAAGCGTGACGGCCATGTCACCGACGATCCCAACGATCCCGACGTCGCCAAGGCCATCCATCACGAGCGGCAGACGCAGCGCAAGGAGACGCGCAAGCGCGGCCGCCGCAATCGTCTGATCGCAATCCTCATCGTGATCGCCGCGCTCGCGCTTGCCACGGGCGGCGCTTTCGGCGCCTACCGCTGGAGCCAGACGAAATACTTCATCGGCAACGCAGACGGCGTGGTGGCCGTGTACCAAGGCGTGAACACCAACGTGTTCGGCCTGGCGCTGTCGCACGAGGTCAAGCGCACGAACATCGACATCGACTCGCTGCCGCAGGCGTGGCGCGACCAGCTGCAGGACGGCATCACCTTCAACAGCTATGACGAGGCCATCCAGCACGTGCAGGTCATCCGTCAGGAGAAAAGCAACTTCAACGACAATTCCAACACGTCCAAGTCGTCCGGCGACGCGGGCAACGGCACGTCCGACTCATCCGACTCATCCGACTCATCCGGGTCGAACGGCACGGACGGCGACTCAAGCGCCGGCAGCAGCCAGACCGACGGCGGCACTGCGGATGGCACCGCGGGCGATACCGGCACGGACGCATCGTCCACCGGCACAGACGGCGGTGACGCCCAATGATCCCCATACGTCTCCGTCAGGCGTCGCTGCTGCTGTTCGCCATGCTGATCAGCGTCGTCGCCTTCTACCAGATGTTCCTGCGCGTCTACGGCCACTTCCCCGCCAACTACATCGGCCTGCTGGCCGTGGTCGGCGCGCTGTTCCTCGTGCTGTGGGGACTGCTGCTGCGGTTCAAGCCGTACGCCAGCCAGGCGATTCTGCCATGCGTGCTGATGCTGACCGCGATCGGCGTGGTGATGATCGCGCGCATCGACAAGTCCGGTAATTCCTCGGTCGGCTCAAGGCAGCTGATCTGGTTGTGCATAGCCCTGACGCTGTGTGGCATCCTCGTGGCGGTCATGCGCGACTATCGTGTGCTGCGCAAATACTCGTACGTGAACATGGTGATAGGCCTGATACTGCTGCTGTCGCCCATGATCCCCGGTCTGGGGCGCAACATCAACGGCGCCAAGATCTGGATCCGCATCGGCGGATATTCGCTGCAGCCCGCCGAATTCGCCAAGCTGTTCCTCGCGTTCTTCTTCGCCGCCTACCTGTTCGACCACCGCGACCAGCTCGCCGTGGGAGGCAAGAAGGTGCTGGGACTCCAGCTGCCCCGCATCAAGGACCTCGGTCCGATCATCATGGTGTGGCTGATCTCGATGGGCGTGCTCATCATGCAGCGCGATCTGGGCACGTCGCTGATGTTCTTCGCGATGTTCGTCGCGATGCTGTACGCGGCCACCGGGCGCAGAAGCTGGATCGTCATCGGCTTCATCGCGTTCGCCGTAGGCGCGGTCGCCGCGGCCAGCGTGTTCAGCCACGTCGGCCAGCGCGTGGACTCATGGCTGCACCCGTTCAGCGACGAGCAGTACAACCGCATAGGCGGCTCGTGGCAGCTGGTCACGGGCATCTTCGGCATGGCCTCCGGCGGCATGACCGGCACCGGCCTGGGTCACGGGCAGCCGGGGCTGACCACGTTCGCGAATTCCGACTTCATCTATTCGTCGGTCGGCGAGGAGCTGGGCTTGACCGGTCTGATGGCCGTTCTGGTGCTGTACCTGCTGATCATCGCGTCCGGGTTCATCACCGCCATGAAGATCAAGGACGGGTTCGGCAAGCTGCTGGCCTCCGGACTGGTGTTCACGATGGCCTTCCAGGTATTCACCGTGGTCGGCGGCATCACGCTGGTAATCCCGCTGACCGGCATGACCATGCCGTACATGGCCGCCGGCGGCTCATCGCTGATCGCGAACTACCTGCTCGCCGCGCTGCTGATGATCATCTCGAACGCGGCGAACCGCCCGGAGCCGGACACACTGTCCGACACGTTCCAATACGAGGCGCTGGCGGTGCTGCGTGACCGCGAGCTGAAGGAACGCACTGACAAGGAGTCCGCACCCGAACGCGAACCGCAGGCCGAGCGGCCACCGGAACCCCGCCACGCGGCGGCGAACAACCAGACCACGGAAATCATCGAGGCAGGTGCGCGATGAACAAATACCTCAGGCAGCTGTTCACCGCCGTCATCGCCTTGTTCGTGGTACTCGGCATGTCCACCACGATCATCACCGCCATCCGCGCCAACTCGCTGAGCTCCGACCCGCGCAACGCAAGGGCGCTGTATCAGGAATACGGCGCTCCCCGAGGCGCCATACTCGCGTCCGACGGGACGATCCTCGCGCAGTCGACCCCGGTCAACGACGTGTTCTCATACCAGCGTTCCTACACGAACGGGCCGGTGTACGCCCCGGTGACCGGCTTCTTCTCGGTCACCCAGCGCGGCGACCGCGGCATCGAATCATCCCGCAACAAGCTGCTGAGCGGCAAGGCGGACGCGCTGTTCTGGGATCAGCTGAAATCGCTGTTCACCGGCGTCGAGAACAAGGGCGCGTCCATCGAGACGTCCATCAATCCCAAGCTGCAGCAGCTCGCCTACCAGCAACTCGGCAGCAACGACGGCGCCGCAGTGGTCATCGAGGTCAAGACCGGCCGCATCCTGACCCTGGCGAGTGCCCCCAGCTACGATCCGAACGCTCTCGCCACGCACGACACGAAGAAAGCCACCGCGAACTATTCGAAACTCGCCGCGCAGGCCAACAGCCCGATGATCAACCGTGCGACCTCGCAGCTGTACCCGCCCGGATCCACGTTCAAGACCATCGTCGCCGCGACGGCGCTGGAATCCGGCGACTACGACACCGATACTCAGATTCCCGCCGGAGCGAGCTATACGCTGCCCGGAACCTCGACGAACCTGACCAACACCACCACCGCGGCGAACGGCATCGACGGCAAGATCACGCTGCAGGACGCGCTGACATACTCGTCCAACACCGCGTTCGCCCAGCTCGGCGTGAAACTCGGCCAGGACAAGATCGCCGAGCAGGCGAAGAAGCTCGGCTACGGAAGCTCGATCACCATCGACGGCACCTCGTCGTCCGGGCGCCCGATGAAGTCCATCGCCGCCAAGTTCCCCGACACGCTGTCCGACGACAAGGTGGCGCTGGCGTCCATCGGCCAGGGCGACGTGCTGTCCACGCCATTGCAGAACGCGATGGTCGCCGCGGCCATCGCGAACGACGGCAAGCTCATGAGGCCGACGCTGGTGGACCGCGTGCGGGCCAGCGACCTGAGTACGCTGTCCGAAGCCACGCCCGAAGTGATGTCCACCGCGTTCAGCTCCAGCACGGCGTCCAAGCTCAACCAGATGATGCAGTCGGTGGTCGAGCATGACGCGCCCAGCCTGCAGCTGAGCGGCATCAAGGTCGCGGCGAAGACCGGAACCGCGCAGATCGGCAGCTCCAACCAGACCAACGACGCATGGGTTATCGGGTTCGCCCCCGCCGACAACCCGAAGATCGCGGTCTCCGTTGTTATCCATAATGTCAATAAGTACGGTGTGGAAGCCGCCGGACCGATCATGCGTTCACTGATGGAGGAGGCCCTGAAACAATGAAACTCGTCGAAGGACAACTCATCCACCGCCGTTACCGCCTGGATCGCCGACTGGCGCAAGGCGGCATGGGAGAGGTGTGGAAAGGCCACGACATCCAGCTCAACCGTCCCGTCGCCATCAAGGCGCTGCGCGACGATCAGGGCAACGTCGAGGCCAAGCTGCACCGTCTGCGGGCGGAAGCGCACAATTCCGCCAATCTGGCGCACCCCAACATCGCCGCGCTGTTCGAGTATTACGAGCACGACAGCATCGGCTTCCTCATCATGGAGTACGTGCCCAGCGACTCGCTGGCCGACATCTACCGCGACCGTGGCACGCTGCCCGCGACGGAACTGCTGCCGATACTGATCCAGACCGCGCGCGGCCTGTTCGTGGCGCACAGCCACGGCGTGATCCACCGCGACGTCAAGCCGGCCAACATCATGGTCTCCACTACGGGCGAGGTGAAAATCACCGATTTCGGCGTCTCCTACTCCACGAACCAGGAGCAGATCACGCAGGATGGCATGGTCGTCGGCACCGCGCAGTACATCTCCCCCGAGCAGGCGCAAGGCAAACAGGCCACGCCGCAATCCGACATCTACTCGCTGGGCGTCGTCGCGTACGAAGGGCTGTGCGGGCATCGGCCGTTCACCGGCACCACGCCGGTCGACATCGCCGCCGCACACGTCAACGACCCGGTGCCCCCGCTGCCGGATTCCATAGATGTGCAGCTTCGGCAGTTCGTCATGTCGATGCTGTCCAAGGATCCGCTTGACCGTCCGAAGGACGCGCTGACCGTTTCGCGCACGCTGTCGCGCATAGAACGACGTCTGCTCGATCAGGAGACCGCGCAGATGGATGAGACCATCATGGGACTTGGCGGGCGCATGCCCCGCCGCGTATCCAGCACACCGCACACGGCGACGCTGATCACCATGAACCGTAACCAATTTGGCGGGCATACGGCGACGACCGACCCGAAGAATCGAGAGGAATAGCTATGAGCAGCAATATGCCGGCATCGCTGGCGAACGGCCGCTATCAGCTCGGCCAACTTGTAGGGCGTGGAGGCATGGCCGAAGTGCGCGTGGCATTGGACACGCGCCTGGGACGTACGGTGGCGATCAAGATCATGCGCGCCGACCTGGCCAACGACAAGATCTTCCTGTCCCGATTCCGCCGCGAAGCGCACTCCGTGGCGCAGATGAACAACCCGAACATCGTCAACATCTACGACTCCGGCGAGGAGACCGTGATGACCGACAGCGGCGGCACGGAGCGGCTGCCGTACCTGGTGATGGAGTTCGTCAAGGGCCAGACGCTGCGTGACGTAATCAAGGCGAACGGCCCGCTCAGCCAGCGAGACGCCGAACAGGTGATGCTCGGCGTGCTCAACGCGCTCGAATACTCGCATCACATGGGCATCGTCCACCGCGACATCAAGCCCGGCAACATCATGATCTCCGAGCAGGGCGTGGTCAAGGTCATGGACTTCGGCATCGCCCGCGCGCTCGACGACTCCGCTGCGACGATGACCCAGTCCCAGGGCGTGGTCGGCACCGCGCAGTACCTCTCGCCCGAGCAGGCTCGCGGCGAGACCGTCGACATGCGCTCCGACCTGTACTCGGCCGGCTGCGTGCTGTATGAGATGCTCACCGGCCGTCCGCCGTTCACCGGCGACTCGGCTGTGGCGATCGCCTATCAGCACGTGTCGGAGGTGGCGACGCCGCCCAGCACGCTCGTGCCCGGCCTGCCGCGCATGTGGGATTCGATCTGCGCGAAGGCGATGGCGAAGGATCGGCAGAACCGTTACGCGACGGCGGCCGAATTCAAGAACGATATCCTGACGTTCATGAACGGCGGCGTGCCGGTCGCGGCGGCGTTCAACCCGCTGACCGATCTGGCCAACGTGAAGGCCCGCAAGGCCGCGGAGCAGCAGGACGGCGGCGCTACCGTGCCGATGAGTGCTGTCGGCGCGGGTCAGCCCACGCAGGCGTACAACCCGGCGACCGGCCAGTTCGAGATGGTGCCTCCGGCGCAGAACCCGAACGAGGCCCTGGCGGTCAAGTCTCGCGCCGAACAACGCGCGGAGGCGGCCAGGCAGAAGCGCAAGAAGAAGATCATCATCGCGTCGATCATCAGCGGCGTGGTGCTGCTGGCGATCATCTTCGGCGTGATCTACACCATGAGCCGCAAATCCGCCACGGAGATGGGCACCGTGCCCACTATCACGGCGACGATGACCAAGGCGCAGGCGAAGGAGAAGGTCACCTCGGCCGGGTTCAACTTCGTGGAGATGCAGGATTCGGATTCCGGTGAACCCGCCGGCACGTTCACCAAGCAGTCCCCCAAGGGCGACACTCAGGCCGTCAAAGGCTCGGACGTGAAGGTCTGGTTCTCCGTAGGCCCCAAGTCGGTGACCGTGCCCGACCTGAGCGACTACACCCAGGAGGATGCGCGCAACGCGCTGGAGAAACTGGGCTTCAAGGTGTCGTCCGTCACGAAGACCGCCGACAGCGCCACCATCGAGAAGGACAAGGTCGTGAGCACCGACCCGGCCTCCGGCACGTCGCAGCCCAAGGGCACGACGATCACGCTGTACATCTCCTCGGGCATGACCAAGGTGCCGGACGGTCTGGTCGGCCAACCCAAGGACACGGTGCTGGACAAGCTCTCGTCCATGAAGTTCCTGCCGGTCGTCGAGCAGGAGGCCTCGGACAAGGTGGAGAAGGGCTCGGTGACGCGAGTCAGCCCCGGTTCCGGAGAACTGGTGCTGCAGGGCTCGCAGATCACGGTCTACGTGTCCACCGGCAAGCCGCAAGTCAGCGTGCCCAATCTCCTCGGCAACACGATCGCCGGGGCCAAGGCCACGCTGGGCAGCGACTTCACGCTGAAGGTCACCGGCGACGCGACCGATGATGCGGTCATCGAGACGCAGGATCCCGCGGCCGGCACGCAGGTCGACAAGGGCAGCACCATCTCGGTCACCGCCAAGAAGCCCACCACCGAGGATCCCGACAACAACGGCAACGGCGGCACGACGACAGGTGGGAACTGAACCGCCGGGAATGGCCGTGATTGCCATTGCGGTGTGACCGATCGGCCGCCTGACGGCCGGTAAGCGCAACCGGCAATCGCGGCGGGTCGATCGGCCAGACGGGCGGCCCAGCCGCGCAGTCTACACACATCGGCCCAGAACACATGATGGCCCGTGGCATGAGGAATGCCACGGGCCATCATCGTTGTCATGCGCGTCACGCGCGGCGCCACACACACGTGCGTGTCAGCGGTTGACCTTGGGCTGCAGACCGATGGACTTGGCCACGGCGTTGGTCTGCCCGCAGACGGCGAGCCAGTTGGCGAGCAGCCGGTAGCCGTCCTGCGTCATCACCGATTCAGGATGGAACTGCACCGCATACATCGGCAACGACCGGTGCTTGATGCCCTGAACGATATGGTCATCCTTCGTCCACGCCGTCACGACCAGGTCATCAGGCACGGTGTCGGGCTCGACGGCCAGCGAATGATATCGGGTCGCGGTCATCGGATTGGCGACACCGGCGAAGATCTCATCATCGATATGCTCGACGAGACTGGTTTTGCCGTGCATGATGGTGGGCGCGTGGCTGACCGTGCAGCCGAACACCTCGGCGAGCGCCTGCAGGCCGAGGCACACACCGAACATGGGCTTGCCGAGCTTGGCACATAGCCGAATAACGTCCTCGCTGGCCCCAGAATCCGCCGGAGCGCCCGGACCGGGGGAAATAAGCACACCGTCATATTCGTCCAGCACAGAGGCATCTGAGGGGTCTATTGCGTCGTTGCGCACCACATCGACCGTCGCTCCCAAGGTTTTCAGATATCCAACGATGGTGTATACGAACGAATCGTAATTGTCCACCACCACAATGCGTGCCGAATCCGTCATGACGCTCCTCGTCTCGTTCTGATTATGGGATGGCACCGGCGAGCGCCGACCGCCATCCCATACGTTCCCATTATCGCCGCCAACCGGCCATGCCGCTAATCGACCGCGTAATTCGACATGCTTTGCAGGATGGGGATGTTGCTTGCCGCCCATGGGCACGCCCACTGAATCAGCGCCACGCTGACGATGAACAGCAGCAGTATCAGCAGCGCCCACCTGATTACCAGCGGACCGGGCTGGTGACGCAGCAGCCATCCGTAGATGCTCGCGTCCGGACGGCGGCGCTTGCCGGCGCGAATCTCGCGCAGCACCGGGTACCGCCAGGCCACCAGGGCCGCGATGTACAGCACCAGGTACGCCACCAGCGCCCACAGCACGATGGGCTGCAGCGTGCCCAGCTTGGACACGAACGACCGGCTCGTGTTGCTGCTGGAGAACGCCACCTTCGCCGAGTTCGACGACGTGGCAAGCTCCTGCGGCACGCCATCCGAGACCTTGGCCCAATAGCTCAGCTCGCCATAGCTGATCCAACGATGCGTGGCCGTGGTGTATTTCGGCTCGCACGTGGTCAGTGTGATCATGCGCTTGCTGGGAGGCGTGTTGAGATCCTCCGGGTTAGCGGCGATGACCTCGGAGTGCTCCGGGGTGACGATCTTGTGTGTCGTGTACTTGTACACGTACCAGTAGTCCTTGGTACGCACGATGATCGCGTCGCCCTCCTGCAGCAGGTCGACGTCTCCCAGCGGTCGACCGTAGCCGTTGCGGTGGCCGGCGACCGCGAAATTGCCGACTGAACCGGGCATCTGCGTGGACGGATAATGTCCCAGACCATGCAGCGACAATTCGGCCTCGTCCGTGCCTTCGACCACGTTACGCACCCACCCCTGGCCGAACCGGGGCACGTACACCTGCGCGATGAGCTCGCCATCGCTTGCGCTCGTCGGCTGGACCGGCACGTCGCCGCTTTGCGCCTTGGCGACCTTCGAGCTGTCGCCGCCGGCCGGATCGGACCATGACGCCGACTGGCGGGTCTCGACCTGCGTGTGCTCGGACTGGACGCCGGTCCACCACATCTGCCATACCACGTACAGCGCGCAGACGGCCGCCAGCGTCATCAGCACCTCGCCGAGGATCCCCAGCACCGACCACAGAACGCTGCGCTTGGCCGCCGGCTGCGCGAGGCCGCGCCGGGCGTTCGGATCGGGCATCGGCACCGGAGGCAGCGCCATGGTCACTTCCCCGGCGTACTCCGGTTCAGCAGGGGCAGGCGCCTCGAAATCCTGAAAATCGCCTTGAATCTGTTGAGAGTTGCGCGAATGCTTCATTCCTCGCTCCCGTCCTTGACCACGGACGCATACCGCAACGGCTGCAGCGTCGCCGCAGACTGCCCGAACACGAGATCGTCCTTTTTTTCCACTTTCCAGCCCAATCCGAATGCGCTGACATACTCTTTATACAACTTGACCGCGTTCGAGTCGTCCAAAGCCCGAATCATGGCATCTGTGGGGCCGATCGCCGACACGGTGAACGGCGGCGAGTATTTCTTGCCCTGTAATAGAAGCACATTTCCTTGGCAGATCACTGCGGAATTGAACAACACGCGCTGGTCCATGATCATCATCGACTCCGCGCCGCCCGCCCACAGGGCGTTGACAACAGCCTCCACGTCCTCCTGATGCACGACGTAATCGTTGATGTTCGCGGCCGAGCCCGAGCTGTCCACCATGTTCTCCCACAACGGGGAGTCGTTCAGGGTCACGGTGATGCCGGGACCGTGCACCGCCGGCAGTATGGTGCCGGAGCCCGCGTCCTCGGTGTCGCTGGGCTTGGGGTCGCTCGTGCCCGAGGGCTGCTCGGAGGAGCCACTGTTGTTGGCGAAATCCTTCAGCGTGTTGATCTGCGCGCTCAGGTCGGTGATGTCCTTCTGCAGCTGGTCAACATGCTCCACGCGCTGCTCCACCAGATCCGCCGTGTCGGAAGTGACCGTTGCCGTGCGATTCACGCGCACGTTCGTCACCAGCAGATACCCGGAAAAAGCCACGATCAGGCACACCGCGAAGCCGCCGAGCCACGTGCGCCGGGCGGCGTGCCTGCTGGTGTGTCTGGCCATGATTCCTCCCAGTGTGTTCAACTTTCGAGTGTAACCGCTATTATGATTTTTTAGCCTATTGAATGGAGACTACGCTTATGGCTGACACAGAGCTGCACGAAACCGACTCGGAAGACCAGAAGGACTGGCAGGCCGAGACCGACGCCGACGTCAAGGACACGGACACCAACGAGACCGACGCCAACGAGACCGACGAGGCCGATGACGATTACGGCGTCTCCATGGACAAGGTGCAGGCGGTGCTCAACGCCACCGCCGACAAGTCAGAGATGACCCCGCAGATGCAGCGCATGATGTCGCGGCAGGCGGAGAACACGCGCCGCGTCGAGGAGACCATCAAGGGCACCAAGTCGAACCCGCGCTGGTTCGTCCCGCTGTTCTGCGCGCTGATGATCATCGGCCTGATCTGGGCCGTGGTCTACTACCTGTCGCCGAACGGCACGTGGCCGATCCCGGGTATCGGCGCTTGGAACCTGGCAATCGCCTTCGCGATCATTATGGTCGGATTCATCATGACGATGTGGTGGCGCTGAGCGGCGAGATCCCCTCGCGGCAGCCAGCTCCATATCGACGGTAAGCGACGTTACGGTTTGGCGGTGGCGCGGCATGGTGCTGCGCCACCGCCAAACTGTGTTGCTGTCATACCCTTTTCGCGGTTTCACTGCTTCACGGTGCGGACGATGACATGACGGCCATCGACGGATGTCGTGCCGAACAGATACACATCGCCGCCGTCTGCCAGCTTGAGTTTCCTGCGCAGCTGGACAGCGGTCAACGGGAAGTTGCGCACTGCGATATTCGCCCTGTCGACGCCCGCTAGAGCCCGTTTCAGCTCTTTCTTGCCCATACCCGCGATGGTTTCAATGACAAATCCCCGGCCGGGAAACTGCGGCGCCGGCGTGCCCGATATCAGCAGGTGGCTGTTCGGACCGATCTGGCGCATACCATAATGGTCCTCCAGCAGCGCGAAACAGCCGCCCTTCATCAGCGAAGCGTTCGGCTCGTACAGATACCTGGGCTGTTCCGGAGCGGCGTGTGACGGCTCTGCAAACCCGCCCTGACTGCCTTTTTCTCCTGCGGAGGCGAGGACCACGCCGTCAGAATCCGCGCCGGTCTTCATGTCATGGACGTATCCGAATACGTCGCCATCGTTGACGCAGATCACGCGTACGGCGTCGTGCGAACCGCGGTCGAGCACCAGCAGCAGTTCCTTGCATTCGTTGCCTGTGGAGACGATATGCACTTCGCCGACCGAACCGTTGAAGTCCGCAACCGTCTTTCGCCAATCCAGCATCGGAGACAGCTTGACCATGACGTGCGGCGAGACGGCCAGCAGACGGTCTTTCAGCGCGAGTACGTCCGGCGTGCAGTCGGCGATGGCATAGGTTCGGCCGCCATGCGCGTCACGTCGCGCGGGGTCGAGGTAGATCAGCGCGATGGGAACGGCTGTAGCTGAATCGACTGCGGCCGAGTCTGCGGAGGCGGCGCGGGCGTCAACGACGCCGCGCAGCCAATCCTCCGCATCGCCGTTGATCACATCCATGTGCGGGAGTCCCAGCGCCCGGAAATTATGAGCCGCGAGCTCGCACAGGTGAGGCTGGCGCTCCACATAGACCGCCCGGCTGAATCCACGCGCGATATACGAGCAATCGACGCCGAATCCGCCGGTCAGGTCGACCATCGCACCGCCGGCGCCCGCTACGCGCCTTGCGATGCCGGCCTTGTACTGCGCGGCGAACTGGGAAGAGCACTGTTCCATGGAGATGTGCGGCGGATAGACGATGCCGTCGGTCTCGGCCCATTGCGGCAGCTTGCGGCACGCAGTCTGCCAGCCGGCGATCTGGTCGAGCGCGAATGGCAGGTCAAGCCCGTCCACGCGTTTGGCGCTGAGCGCCAGGTCGCGCACATCCTGATTGCGGTGCGCCGCAATGAACCGACTGGTCTGAGACGAAATATCCATAGTGTCATGGTATCCCGGCAACGTCATCGCGCCCTGGCTTCGAGACCCGTAACGGATGCTCCGCAAATCAAGTTGTGCACTGTCTATCCACCGGTTTTCCCCATGTTATCCACATTATTCACATACTTATACACAATTGTGGATAACTCTTATTCGCATTGTGCACATTGTCCACAATGTGTCAAAACCCAGTATCTCCAACATTGTTAGAGCTCACACGGACTTATTCACCATAGTTATCCACGAGTTATACCCAACTTATACCCAAGTTGTCCACAAAGTTCTCCACATCATGTGGAAAACTACACGCATGTAATTCACATTGGTGCGACGCCTCCACCCCGAGCCATTCTCCAGTGCCCCGCCCACCCCACAAAAGTCCCATCACAAGCTCGGGGGTGGCGACGTTTTGTTGGACTTCGTTGTCTGTATGGTTGTCTGGCAGGTTATCACATGTGTTCAGCCGACGAGCCCCGGCTTGATGCGCCTGTCCATGATGCTCATCCCGTACTCGGTCTTGATGCGTTCGTCGCGGTACCATGTCATGTACTCGTCGAGCATCGTCGGCGAACCCGTCGACCGTGACGCACGTGAAGTCGCGCTTGTGGAAGAACTCCTGCTTGAGATGGCCGAAGAACCCCTCCACGGCCGCGTTGCCCGGGCTGCAGCCCTTCGCGCTCATCGAGCGGGTCAGCCCGTGGCCCTTGCAGATGCGTATCCATTCCGGCCACCGGTAGTGGCAGCCGCGGTCCGAGTGGATGACGGGCGCCTCGCCGATCTCACCCCTGTACGAGGAGTAGCGCCTCGCGCTCCTGGACACGGGCACGAGCCCGTGCCGGGCCATCAGGCGCATGACCCGTTTGGCGGACACGACGACGCCCGCGCCCCTCAATTCCAGGTGGACGCGCCTGTACCCGTAACGGCGCCTGCTGTTCTCGAACACGCCGCGCCAGGTGGGACTTTCACCGGGTAAGAGGCCAATCACATGATGTACGTCAGAGCTGGATTGCTCAGATTACAGACCAGCACGCCTGCCACGATCAGCGCCAACACCACCGCCCCGTACACCATCGTCCGGAACGTCAGGCTCTTGCCACGCAACGCGTGCACGCCGGAAATCAGCAGCCACGTGAATACGCCGCCGACGATGAACCCGCCTACATGAGCCTGCCATGCGATGCCGCCCACCAGGAACGGCATCAGGAAGTTGACCGCCATCCAGACCAGCATCGAACGGATATCCTCTCCGATGCGCCGGTACACAACCAGCATCGCCGCGAACAGGCCGAACAACGCGCCGGACGCGCCATAGGCACCACCAAGCCACCCGGTGCCACCCGGCCACAGCGCGGCCCAGGACATCAGCCCAAGACCGCCGCCCAAACCGGAAAGCACGTACAGCGCGAGAAACGGCCAATGCCCCATCATCTTCTCCAGCACCGGCCCCACGCTCCACAACGCCAGCATGTTGAACAGGATATGCAGCACCGACTTCGGCGAATGCAGAAACATCGACGTGAGGAACATCCACGGTTGTGCGACCGCCGTCATCGGGTCGAACCGGCCGTAATAGATCATGGTTGCGAGTCCAAGAGGCCAGAACAGGCTGAACACCATCTCGACAACCCACACGGCGACGCACGCGATGATGATCGCGCTGGTGAACACGGGGCCGTTCGACCGCCACTGATATTGAATCGCACGCTTGGAGAACAGGTTGTGCGCCGACGGCGCACCGGGAAACAAACTGAATCGGCCATTACTCATGTCATCTACTGTAGCGGAATCGCATCTCCTCGCCGGACGGTGAAACAACACGCTCCCGGCTCGTCGTGCGCACCGCCGGCAAAGCAAAAGCATTCCCGCACGCAATCGCCACATTTTTGGAATTAAGATGGAACCCAGAGTTGGTTTTGAACGGGCAAGCCAACCAGGATTGGGAAAGGAGCCGTCATGGAGAACAAGTCTTCAAACGGTTGGAAGTTCTTTGCGTTGTTCTTTGGTGCGCTGCTGGCCGCCGTGGTTGGTCTGTACATCTACAAGCAGCAGAACCCGGATTATGATCCGTGGGAGGAGCCTTGGGAGAACAGCTCGTCCCCGGTCGACCTTGGCCTGACCAAGGACGCCGACAAGGGCGACGCCGATGAGGCCGAAGCAGCCCCGGAAGCCGCCTGAGTTCATCTAACAGTCAATCGTCGTAGGCACACATGTGTCCGCGAAAAGAGCCTGTCTGCATTTCGCAGGCAGGCTCTTCTCGCATGTTGTGCCGCATTGGGGCTCTCAAAACTCGCAGTTATAGACCATTTTCAGCAAGTATTGCGGTGTATCTGCGAGTTTTGAGAGCCCCAATGCGGCAGACAAGGGTTCTGGATGGCTCACTGCATGGCGATTCCAACCTTGCCCCTCTTCGTCGAGACATGCCCCACCGCCGCCACGATCGAAAAACGGCAGCAACGTATGCGGTGCCGGCAAGCTCGAAGCGTCGTATTCGCAAAGCAAGACGCCGGTTTCGAACCTATGCGATGGCAATACCGACACCGCGTGGGGCGACTGGCAGTCCAAGGGCAGTGTGAAGCCCGAGCCTTGGGTGAGCTGGACGTTCGATGAGGCGAAGACCTTGGATTACGATCTTTCCGGATCATTGAACATCGAGACTCAGGCGTATCCGCGTCGTTCGCGGTCGCGATCGCGTCGAATGGTGGCCAGCAGCCGACCACGCCGAGCAAGCCCGGTGATGGCGATGCTTGCAAGCGGCTTCCTGCTGCTAATCGCCGCAGTCGCCGTGTTCGCCATTCGCCGCGCTGCGCAGTGATGTAAAACAAAATTCGCCCCCGCCAACGGGGGCGAATCACGTTACACGCCGTCAGTCGGCAAGCGGGCGCAGCCCGTTGGACTGATTACGTGTGCGTCCTCTAGGCGCACCGAAGGAAACGGTACAAAGGTACCGCGACTGAGGAGCAACGACGAGGACGCTCCGCAATCAGGCCAACGGGGAGGTGTGCCAGATGTTGTCGAGATAATCCTGGATCGACCTGTCGGAGCTGAAGTAGCCCGAGTTCGCGACGTTGAGGACGGCCTTGCGGTTCCACTCGAGGGGGTCGCGGTAGAGGGCTTCGATCTCACTTTGGATGCTGGAGTAGGCGGTGAAGTCCGCGAGGGTCATGAACCAGTCCTTGGTGAGCCAGTCGGCGACGAGGGGGGCGTAGGTGTTGCGGTCACCGTTGGAGAAGGTGCCGTCGGAGACCATGTCGATGGCGGCCTTCAGGCGGGGGTCGGCCTCGTAGTACTTGGCCGGCGAGTAGCCATCTTCGTAGAGCTTGTCGACCTCGTCGACGGTCATGCCGAAGAGGAAGAAGTTCTCGGCGCCGACACGCTCACGGATTTCGACGTTCGCACCGTCCAACGTACCGACGGTGAGGGCGCCGTTGAGGGCGAACTTCATGTTGCCGGTGCCGGACGCCTCCTTGCCGGCCTGGGAGATTTGCTCGTCGAGGTCGGTGGCTGGGATGAGGTGCTGGGCGAGGCGGACGTTGTAGTTCCAGGGGAAGAAGACGTGCAGCTTGCCCTTGACGTCGGGGTCGTTGTTGACGACGCGGGCGACGTTGTTGATGAGCTGGATGGTCATCTTGGCGAGGTAGTAGCCCGGGGCGGACTTGGCGCCGAAGATGACGGTGCGGGGAAGCACGTCGTCGGCGGAGACGCGGCCGGACTTGATGTCGGCGTACTTGGCGATCAGCGCGAGGATCTTGAGGGACTGGCGCTTGTACTCGTGCAGGCGCTTGACCATGGTGTTGAACATGGTGTTGGGGTCGAGGTCGAAGCCGTATTCGCGCTTGGCGTAGGCGGTGAAGTCCTCCTTGTTGGCCTGCTTGACGGCGGCGAACTTCTTGACGAATTCGTCGTCCTTGGCGAGGGGTTCGAGGCCCTTGAGCAGTTCGAGGTCGCTCAGCCACTTGTCGGTGCCGAGGCCTTCGGTGATGAGGGCGGACAGGCGCGGGTTGGCGAGGCGGATGAAGCGACGGGGGGTGACGCCGTTGGTGACGTTGGTGAACTTGTCGCCGTAGAGGTCGGAGAAGTCACGAAGGGTGACGTCCTTGAGCAGTTCGGAGTGCAGTTCGGCGACGCCGTTGACGTGGGAGCCACCGGCGGTGGCAAGGTATGCCATGCGGACCTTGGGGTTCTCCTCGTCGGTGACGATGCGCATGCGCTCGATCTTGGCCTTGTCACGGGTCTTGGTCTTGAGTTCGGCGAGGAAGTGCTCGTTGATCTCGTTGATGATTTCCATGTGGCGAGGCAGCAGTTCGGAGATCAGCTTGGCCGGCCAGACTTCCAGCGCCTCGGGCAGCAGGGTGTGGCAGGTGTAGTTGAAGGTCTTGGTGGTGATGGACCAGGCGGTGTCCCAGTCGTAGCCGTACTCGTCGATGAGGATGCGCATGAGCTCGGGGATGCCGATGACGGGGTGGGTGTCGTTGAGCTGGAAGGTGATCTTGCTCGGGAAGGTGGTCAGGTCGGGCTTGCTCTGGCCGGGGTAGAACACGCGGATGGCGTCGTGCAGGGACGCGGCCACGAAGAAGTACTGCTGTTCGAGACGCAGCGCCTTGCCCTGCGGGGTGGAATCCTCCGGGTAGAGAATCTTGGAGATGTTCTCGGCCTTGACCTGCGGCTTGACGGCGTCGAGGTATTCGGACTTGTTGAAGGTGAGCAGGTCGAATTCGTCGTAGCTCTTGGCGCTCCACAGGCGCAGCGTGTTGACGCGGCCGGATGCGTAGCCGGGGACCATGTAGTCGACGGGCACGGCGCGCACGGACCAGGCCGGCTTCCAGACCTTCTTGCCGTTCTCTTCGACGACTTCGCCGCCGAAGGAGACCTTCTGGGAACGGTTGTAGTCGATGTGGCCCCAGGGCTCTTCGTTGGTCAGCCAGTAGTCAGGCTTCTCGATCTGCTTGCCGTCCTTGTCGAAGGCCTGCTCGAAGATGCCGTACTTATACTGGATGCCGTAGCCGAACGCGGGTACGCCGAGGGATGCGAGCGAGTCGATGAAGCAGGCGGCGAGACGGCCGAGGCCGCCGTTGCCGAGGCCCGGCTCGTGTTCGACGTCGATGACGTCCTGCGGCTCGAAGCCCAGGTCCTTGACGGCTTCGTTGAACTGGTCGATCATGCCGGCGTTGAGCAGTGCGTTACGCAGCTGCTTGCCCATGAGGAACTCGGCGGACAGGTATCCGACGGCCTTGGTGTTGCCATTGACCATGTCCTGCTGGGTCTTGAACCATGCGTCCTGCAGGTAGTGGCGGACCACCAGCGAGGAGGCGACGTACACGTCGGCAGGGGTGGCCTGCTCGACGGTGACGCCTTGGCTGTACTTCAGCTGTTCGCGGATGCCGTCCGCGAACTCGGCGGTCGTGACAGGCGACTTGGGTGCAGTGATTTCAGTCATGTCTGACTCTCTTTCCGGATTATGCTTCCTGTGTTATTATGCGACGGCTTGGTGACCACGCCAATAAGTTCCGGTGAACGCTGCGTAACGTTATGCAATCGTTTGCAGAAACATGAAATATCATACAGGATTTGCCATAAATACGCCAAATCGGCTATATATCAACCACATTTTGAGACGACAGAAAACGTTGCCACGTTGGAAAACAACGTATTGCAACACCTGATGCAAGCCCGATGAAACACTTTTGCAAAGATGCAAAGCATCCGAAACCGCACCGAGAACCGCCGGCCGATGCGAAAAGGCAATCGTCACCCCTAGAGGCACAATGGAGTCATGGCCGCAATTCGAGAACGAGACATACCCGCGGGCGAGCGCGCGTGGCAGCAGTGGAACGACGCAGCGCAGCGGCTGCGCGAGGACGGGGCGGACTCGGAGTCCCTGATGCCGGCGCTGCCCCGACCGACATGGGCGATGGCGGTGCGATACACCTTATATCTGCTGGAGCGCAAGGCGCCCGGCCCCGGCGTGGAAGTGCGAGTCGCACCATGGGGAGCCGTGAAGATCCTGGATGGCCCGGCGTCCGACCCGCACAATCTCACGCCACCCGATGTCATCGAGCTCGACCCCGAGGTGTGGCTCCGTCTCGCCGCCGGCATCACCACATGGCCCCAAGAGAAGGACGCGGGGCGCATCACCGCCGTCGGCGAGCGCGACGACCTGAGCGACCTGCTGCCGCTCTGACCGGCCGCGGGCACCCGTACTTACCGGCCTTCCGGCATGGGCGGCACCGTCGGGCTGCCGCCCATGCCGACGCACGACAATGCATCCGCCACCCGCGGCGCCTACTCCTTGACGTAATACTGCGCCTGCGCATGCCACAACTCGTAGTACTTGCCGTTTTCGTCGGCCACGAGCTGGTCGTGCGTACCATACCGGACGATCGCGCCATGGTCGAACACGGCGATGTCGTCGCAGAACTTGCACGACGACAACCGGTGGCTGATATACACGGCCGTCTTGTCGCCGGCGATGGCGATCTTCTGCGCCTCGCCGCCCGAGACTTCCACGCCGTTCTTGTCGAGCTCCTTGTACAGGGGCGTGTCAAGTCCGTCCGGCAGCGTCTTCAACCGGTCGCCGAAGTCGGCCTTACTCAGGCAGTCCATCACGCGCTCACTGCCGTAGTGCGCACCGGCCGCCACGTTCTGGCCGAGCGGCAGGGCGAACAGCCGGAAGTCCTGGAACACCACGGCGAAGATGCGCATGTATTCGTCGTAGCGGTATTTGCGGATGTCGATGCCGTTGAGCAGGATTTGCCCTTCGATCGGGTCGTAGAGCCGGCACAGCAGATTGATGAACGTGGTCTTGCCGCTGCCGTTCATGCCCACTACCGCAAGACGGGAGCCGACTTTGAACTTCAGGTTGACGTGCCGCAACGCCCCACGCGTCCTCGAGCGCGTTTGGGTAGCGGAACGAGACGTCGCGGAACTCCACGTCGTACTGGCGGTCGGCGCGCTTCTCGGTGGTCAAGTTGTGTGTTTCTGCAAGTTGGTGTCCACAGTACGGGCACTTTTTCAGCAGCGTAGGCGGCTGGTTTCCAACAGAAACTGCGCCGTCGGAACCCGCCGCCCTTTCCTTCCCGGCTATCTGGTCATGAGGGCGTGCTCGCTACGGTAGGAGCCTCCCTCGAATCCGGTGAGCCTTCCGTGGCGCACGGTGCGGTCGATCGGCATGTAGCCGAACTCGTCGATGACCGGGAGCCTCGCCCTGGCGATCTGCCGGAGCTCCGCGTCGAGCCGCCCCCGTTTCGCGCGACGCAGCTGCATGAGCAGCCCGGTCGCGGTGAAGAACCCGACCGGTATCGCGCGCATGCACGCGAGCCTGCCCGACGCGACCGCGAGATGCGTCTTGCCGGCGCCGACGGGCCGTAGAGCACGAGATTGAATTGACACGCCATTCTGGACTACTTCAATTTGGCAAAACACACATCAGCACGGTGTACACCACCCAGGTCAGGGAACACGGCATGCTTCCCTCGACCGGCACGGTCGGCGACTCCCGCGACAACGCCATGGCCGAATCCGCCGACGGCGCGTACAGGACCGGTCTCGTCTGGCGGCGCAAGCCCTTCCATGATCCGAAGGACCTGGGGCCGGCGACGTTCCGGCGGGTCTCGTGGCGGAACTCGAAACGGCTGCACCGGCCCCTGGGCTACGGGACACCGGAAGCGGTGGAAACCGAGTATTATACGAATCAAGCGTCGCAAGCCGCCTCACTATAAAGGCGAAACAAAAACCAGGCCACTTCATAATGTTTGGAGGGTTTGTTAAGCTCTTACGCCACTGCGGCGGTTTCACTCGTCTTGCCTGCATCGATGGCTTTGAGCCGCATCTGGTCCACGGTGTCGGCGACTTCGTTGAGTCATTCGGGCCAGAGTCCGGCGTATACGTCGAGTGTGATGCTCGCCGTGGCATGGCCAAGCTGTTTTTGGAGGGTCTTGACATCCGCGCCGCAGGCGATGGCGATGGACGCGTAGGTGTGACGTAGGCTGTGGATGTTCACAGCCTCGCCCTCCATGCCCGCGTTGCGCACGCTGGGATACCAGATGCGTGTCCTCCAGCTCTGGTCGTGGATGCATCCGCCGCGTTTGGCCCGGAACAGGAACTCGTTCTTGCTTTGTCCGGCGGTCTGCTCCTCCAGTTGGGGAATGAGAGACTGCGGCAGGGCGATGGTCCTCGCCTCACCGTTTTTTGCGTGCCGAGTTGCATCCTGCCTTCCCCGTCATCGGACCATGTGCGGCGGATGCGGGCTTTGCGGTTCCTGAAGTCGAGATCCTGAATCTGCAGGGCGAGCACTTCGTTGATGCGCACGCCGGTGTAAGCGAGGAATCGCACCAGCAGTTCGACTTCCGGCACGGTGAGGAACACCATGTCCTCGTCCTTGGACACAATCTGCGGTATGGTGACCAGCTTGGCCGGGTTCTCCGGATCCACTTGTTGGTGATGGCGTATTCGAACACCGCCGCCATGACGACCTTGACGATGCTATGCAGGGACTCAGCGGCCGCGGCTTCTTCTTGCCGGACAGCTGGGCCTTATACCCGCCCTTGGAGAGTTTGTTCACCCATGATTGGAGTTCGTTGGATGTGATTTCGAGCAGCGTCTTATAGGTGTCGTCGAATCCACCGGTGGCGGCGATGGCGATGATACCGAACAAGACGGATGCGGAAAGGTACACGGGTCCGACGTATCCGCCGGGAATATACTTCTTGAACACCCGAACGAACGCGGGCACGATCAACGCCACGAACCCGGACCCGAGCGTGATCACGGTGCCGATATCCGCATGATGCTCCTTAGACGATGTAGGCGGCCTCCGGCATCGACGCCTACGAAAGCGGGTTCGGCATCAGAAAAAGACTGGGTCGGACGCCGGCGCTAACCCATCAACGCGCGCGGATAAGACCCACGTTTCTTTACTTAACCCAGAAGCCCCACTCCCCGAGCGGAAGTAGGGCCGCCGGTCGGGCTGACAGGATTTGAACCTGCGACATCCTGTTTTCGCGGGGTGTTTCTTTGTTGAATTGGCTGGCTCTTGTTGAGCCTAATATCGTTGGAAAATGGCGGTTTCCGGTTCTTGGTTGTCTTTGTTGAGACGACTGGGATTGGCTCACCGTGACGGTCATTGTTACTGGTTTTTTACTGGAATTGACCATCATGGCGGGGATATCGCCCGGCGTGTCGACGCGCTAATTTCGGAATTCTAAAAAGCTTTCAGACGAGGTGGCGCCGTTTCATCGCAACCGGGGTTAGAACTCTCCCAAGGTGTCTTCCAAGGCATGCCCATCATCAGGCTTCAAACCAAGACGGTTTATCTTCTCACGCAGTTTGTCAAAGTAGTACGGATCTCCCAGATCCTCCACGGTCGGATAGTCGTCAGCCAGCTCAATCAGCTCGCTTGCGTCTTCCGGCCAGAGCATGCGGGCATCGAAAACGCCTTCTAGCATGCTTGCTCCATCAGGATCTAGCGTTGGGTCATCAACAGGCCAATCTTTGCATCCCATGACACCCTCCGTGGCTATCGTGGTACACAAAGTTACATCACAGGCATGTGGATTCCCAAATACACCGCGTTTTTAGCTCAAATCGAGTCCTGGTTCGCATATGATGGGCACATGTACGAGAAAAACAGTTATGCCCCATATGGCATGGAATACACGAGCCGCTCAGATCTCGCCGATTTGATGACTAAGAATAACTTCACCACCGAGGCGCCGATAAGTTTCCTCATGTACATCGATGAAGTCCTTAAAAAGCCGACCGTGCTGATAGAAGGCATTCTTAATGATAAGAAACAACTCAGCACTCACCAAGCCTATGTGCCTCTAGCAGAGGTATTCGGTGCAGATCCTTGCAATGTGGGCTTTCGTTTTGAAGAATCTTTTGAAGGATATGACAAATATGCTACGAACAAAGCGAATCGTTCCGATGTAGTCGTAGTAGATCGTGAGACTGGTGATCATAAGTCCGCTTTTGAAGTGAAGCTTGTAGTCGTCCCAAACTCCGGTACCGCGCGAAAATCCCATGACGACCAGAGTTGTGAAATTGTGGTGCGCCCACCCAGCATCGAGCAGCTTACGTTTTCGATAGCTGACACCTATGGCAAAACGGGAATGGAAGAACTGCGCAAAATCATTGTCAAATTCCTTGGTGATAGCATTCAGTACTTCAAGTGGGAAGATGAATCCTTTATGCTTCGCCGCCTTCCCCAGATAAGGGAGGCTGCGGAGGCGATAGCAAAAGCAAAACTTGCACAGCAAAAGCCATTTGCCATCACAGGACTTTGGCGAACACAGGGGCAGCGAGGTCTGTTGGACGAAAACTGTTTCGATTCATTTGTGTGGACAAATCTCGCTTTTCTCCAGCTGTTTCTTGTCTCAGCAGCAAATAGAAATGACCCGAATGCCGAAATCACACGCCCAGAACGTTCGTTGATTTGGCTTGTGCGTTCGCTCTATGATTATGCGTGCCAAGGTAAAGTAAAGTTCGACTGGGCGCATTCAGCCATTACGTACAATCAGCAGACCGACAAGGCCGGCTCATTTGCTGGTAATATACCTTTCCAATTCATGAATGGGCCAAGACTGCGGAAGCCTGCGATACCTCGTGACCAGCTTGATGATGTCATACCAATGGAAGCTTTGGATCTATTCATGCCGGAACGCAGGCTAGACGCAACGCTGTTTTACGGCGCACAGATAGAGAAGGCCCGTGAGTTTGGGAAGAATCAGCCTAATCGGCATGGGGCAGAAAATTAGGCTGTGAGATTGTCAGCTAAATAGGATCTCACGGAGGCTCCCACATACTTCGCGAGATTAACAGGCACAGCATTGCCTATTAGCTGCTCCACGTCTGTTTTGCTCCCAAGAAACTCAAAATCTTCGAACGTCTGTATACGGGCGCGTTCCACTGTAGTAAGTGGCCTCGCTTCAGATACAGGTGCAGCGTCACCTGGATGGCCGGGATAACCCTGCGGTACGGGACGATTCACTCCTCGTATCGTAGGGGATGGCTCGTCTATCGAAAAAACAGCACGACGCGCATATGAACGCGGATGGCGATAATAGTACTGAGTTCCTAAAGACTCTCCAAAGTAATTTCTGACAGTCATCGGTCTGTCTGAGAGATGTGCGGTGAGATATTCCTCAAATTCATTGTCCATGTTGCCGTTAAGGAAACCAACCGTAATAAGACGTTTTCGGGCTTGTGGAACACCGCAATATGCAGCGTTCAAAACATGTTCGGTGATACCGTAGCCCGCCTCAGTCAAAATTTCAACGGCATGGCGGAATGCGGTGGCAGTTTTCGCTCTCGCGACATTCTCCATGACAAAAAAACTTGGTCTGAAATGTGCAACTATAGTGGCATATTTTTCAGTTAAATCAGCTCTAGCGCCTTCTTTTCGTTTTCCGGCACTGGAAAAATCTTGGCATGGAGGCCCTCCTATAATGCCGTCGAAGCAAAAGCCGGAGGCCTCTATTGTCCTTATCGTCAAATCAACATCGGACAAATCGAGTTTGTATGCCCGCTCTGGCAGGTTGTGGTTATATGTCCTAATAGCGGGATCCCAATTATCATATCCAGCTAGCACATTATATCCCGCATTGCGAAAACCTCGCGACAGGCCGCCGCAACCAGCAAATAGGTCAATAACAGAGGGTCCGTCAGGCTCAGGCTCACTCTGAGAAACACGCTTCTCCGATGGGGCATAAAAGCTTTTCACGTCTCCGGCTCTCCAAACTGCCCCTCCATTGATGTTCTCGGCCGTAGGCGCAGGGACCTGATGCCTCTTTTTAAGCGTCCGAACTGTCGCGGGTTTAACTCCCAAATAGTCTGCCAAGCGTTGCACGTCATACAACCCCGTGTTCTCTTCAGGCGGCACGTCAGGGTTCTGTGGCATACGAACTCGTCTTTTAGTCATGGATGAATAATATCATCGATGCCGACTTTTGGCGCCCATGCGTGTCATCTAAAGACATCGTTAGATTGGCTGTCGTTTAGCCTTATTGCGGAGAGTACATACCTACCCAAACATATAAGCCCCTTAATCCACGCTGTGAGCAAGAACGAATCAAAGGGGATTATATGGCATAACGCTTCTCCCTCTATACTGGTTAGCTTTTGCTTAGCTTTCCGTCGAAAGCCTGGTTGACGAGCGTGTACACGGTCTGGGCGACACCCACTACTCCAGCGAGTACGATGCCCCATGTGTAGGTGTCGTCGAATCCACCGGTGGCGGCGATGGCGATCACACCGAACAGGATGGACACGGCGAGGGAAACGAGTCCCACGTATCCGCTGGGAATATAGGTTTTGAACGCCTGCACGAGTGCGGGCGCGATGAGTGCCACGAGTCCGGACGCGAGGGTGGTTGCGGTGGAAATATCCATGGGTTTTTTCTCCTTGGGTTGATGATGAAAGGTGGCCTCCGGCATGGTGCCGAAGGCCACGGTGAGTTTGGTCAGTAGCGGAGCCGTTGGCCGGGGTAAATGAGGTTGGGGTTGGCAAGGTTGTCCAACTGGGCGACGTGCTGCCAGCCATTGGCTCCGAAGATTCCGCTGAGCGTTTCGCCGCTCTTGACGACATGCACGCGGCTACCCATGGCCGTGGACCCGCTGACAGCGATTGCCTTACCACGGTAGGTGACGATGTTGCCCGGATAGATCAGGTTGAGGTTGCCGGACGGAACCCTCCATGCGGACAACGGCCACAGGCCAGTTCGCGTTGCTATGCCGGACATGGTGTCGCCGCTGCGCACGGTCACGCTCACGTCCTTCGCAACCGAGGCGGGCGCTGGAACGGACGCACTGGCGGAGGTCACGCCGAGTCGCCGGTTGACGATCTGTATGACGCGCTCGTAGTTCGCACTCAGCGCGGGCTTTGCGGGTTTGGCCGTTGCCGTAGTCGCCGCGGATCGTGGCCGTCGCCAGCGCCTCGTAATCCACGCTCGGAACGGAGGGACGCGGCGCGGGAGAAGGCCTGACGGCGGTGCCGTTGGGGGTTGGCGTACTTGTCCCACTGCCAGGCTTCGCCACGGAACACGTTGAGATCCAGCGGGCCAGCGTATCCGGGCAGCCGGCCGTTGGAAGTGTATTGGCGCATGGCCTCGCCATATGCGCCATACTTCCACGGGCGGGTCTGTCATCCTGTGGCCGCGTTGGAAGCGTATTGCGCCACCCACAGTCCGCACTTGGCCCTCACATCGGAGGGAATCTGCCAAATCGCGGATGCTTGCACGTAGACTATGGGCCACACGCCGGTCATCGCGTGCACGCGCCGGACGAATTCTCGTACCCAGTTGCCGTTGCCCCATGCGCCGTTCTGGTAGGATTCCCAATCCAATACCAGCACCGCGCGGCCCACGTAAGATCGCGTGTGGTTGGTGAAGTGGTTGGCTTCGGCGGTGGCGTTGTTACCGCCGGCGTAGTGGTAGAGGCCGAGTTTCTTGCCGGTGTCCAACGCGCCCTGTGCCTGTACACGCCATGCGGTGTTGACGAACCCGGTGTTCTGGGTGACCTTGGCCACGGCGAAGTCGGCCTGCACCTGGCGTGTGATGCCGGCCGGCTGCCAGCCGGACACGTTGATGCCGTTCATGTCCACCATCGCGGATGGCACGACCATGACCATGACCAGCAACGCCACCAGCAGCGTGGATATTCGTTTGAGTATTCGGGACATATGTTGTCCTTCCGAAGGCGTTGCGCGAGCGCCGGCCTGATACCAAGGCGCGGCGGCGCTTGTTCCACGTGTGCATGAACATCACCCAGCCCACCGGGATCAAGCCAAGGTCCGGGGCAGGCAAACAACTGCGGAAGGTCGCCGTCGCCTTGAGCCGCGTGACGGACACGGATGCCGCGGCCGCATGGCCCGCCTCCTACAGCCAGTGGGGGCAAACGTACGACGCGTCCCTTGACGGGAAGGGCACGTACGCGGACGGCACCATCGCCGACCGGCACCAACGCCTCGTCAGAGCCAGACGCATGATCCGCGAACGTATCCCGCGAGAACCACCTGTTCACGTTCCCGGGACCGACCAGGGGTCGCACCACGCCGATCCCGGCGGCGGACAGCCTCATCGAGTCATGGAACGGGTGGATCCGCGGCATGCTCCGCCACCACCGGGGATCAAGCCTGTTGCGCCGAATCAAGGCGACCTGCCGGCGGTGCCATCAACACGCCCGACAGCCCAGACCAGCCTCATGGCTCATGACCAACGCCATCAGCGACCAGCAGATCGAGGAACTCTGCCGCAAAGCATGGGAACACAGTCCGCAAGGCGCATACGAAACCTACGGCATCCCCAACCGGTACGTCACCGGCATCGGCCGGAACGAATTCCACACCCGCGTAAGATACCCCAACACCACCGACTAACCCCATACCCCCAGACACACATTTTGGACAATAACCCCACATTTCCCGGTATCCGGCATATATGAGAAAACCCCGGAGCGTTGGCGTTCCAACGTTTTCCGGGGATTCTCCATACGTGCGAGTGGGGGGAGTTGAACCCCCACGAGCATACACTCACTGCCACCTGAAGACAGCGCGTCTACCATTCCGCCACACTCGCAGACAAAGAGATAACTTACCAGCGATACGCGGATAATGCAATTCGGCGTGTCGCGGTGGGGCGCCGTAATGATTGTCGCGGCGGGTGCTGCGGTGATTGCTGCGGTGACGCCCGCCGCAAGCACCCGTCGCAGCGCTCCCTCACCTCACCCGCGCGGCCCGTTCGCATAGAAGCGGGCAAGCGACTCGTCGCGGAATTCGTCGAAGTAACCGCCGTCAATCGAGGCACGAATATCGTCCAGCAGCTTTACGAAGAAACGTTCGTTGTGGATCGTCGCCAGCGTGAACCCATTGAATTCGCGGGCGCGCAGCAAGTGGTCCACATATGCGCGCGTGTAATGCTGGCACGTGTAGCAGTCGCACCCCTCCTCAAGCGGGCCGAAATCGAACTTGTGCTGGGCACGCTTGACGTTGTAGCGCCCGTCGCGCGTGAAAATCGCCCCGTTGCGCGCGCACCTTGCGGGTGCAACGCAATCGAACGTGTCGCCGCCATTCTCCACACATGCGAAGATGTCGTCGACCGAGGCGATGCCCAGCACGTGCCGTGGCCGGCTTTCCGGCATCGCGTCGCAGATCCACGCGCACGTGTCTGCGATGATACGCTTCTCGATCGCGCCGCCGATGCCCACACCGTCGAAGTCCAGCGAGGCGATCTGCTCGGCCGCATGCCTGCGCAGGTCCTCATAGTTCGCGCCCTGCACCACGCCGTACAGTGCCTGGTACGGTTTGCCCAGCCGCTCCTCGGTCAGCCGCTGGTGCTCGGCCACGCAACGCTGCGCCCAACGGTAGGTGCGTTCCACCGAGGCTTCCTGATACGAGCGCGTGTTCATCAGCGTCGTCAATTCGTCGAACGCGAACATGATGTCCGCGCCGATTTTATGCTGGATGCCCATCGAGATTTCCGCGGAGAAACGATGACGGTCGCCGTTGAGCGGCGATTTGAATGTCACCCCATCCTCGTCGACGAACGCCAGTCGTTCCTTGCCCGCCGCGATCACGTCGTCCGATTTCATGCCGGTCACGTCCATCGCCAGCGTCTTCTTGAATCCGGCTCCCAGCGACAGCACCTGGAATCCGCCGGAATCGGTGAACGTCGGCCCGTCCCAGTTCATGAATCGCGCGAGTCCGCCGGCCGCGTCGAGCACATCCTGGCCAGGGCGCTCGAACAGATGAAACGCGTTGGACAGCAGACATTGCGCCCCCAGCTCGCGCATGGTCTCCGGCAGGACGGCCTTCATTGCCGCCTGCGTGGCGACCGGCACGAAGGCCGGTGTGCGGATGTCGCCGTGCGGCGTGTGGATGATGCCGGTGCGGCCGTAACGGCGGCCGCCACGGCCTTTGCCGTCAGCTGAATCGGGCAGTTGCGTAAGGGTTTCGAAAAAGAATGCGCTGCGGTCGCCGGGCCTGCCATCGGCCGCGCCGCGCGGGTGCTCCAGAAAACTCGTCATACGATTACTCTAGGCGATGGCCGGGAAGGCGGGAGATGGCGCTCGGAAAGCCTGCTGCGGGCTTTCCCGGCGGTTCGTGGCGTATCGTTGTCTCAAGCTGTCCGGCTGATGCGTCCGCTTTTCGGACGGGATATCCGCGGGTTTCAGAAGAATCGTTTTGCTGCTGACCGGTCGGAAATGTCGTACGAAACAAGGCCGAAGACCTGCTTCATGATAACGGTAGATAATTCATTCTCTCCTTCCAATCAACGTTCAGGAAACATCCAGAGCAGGTATCTTTACTCTTACGTAGAGCTTGGCGGCGCGCTGGCTCACAGATACGAGCCCCAACCCGCCTGCTGATACTTACGAATATTGAAGGAGACAACATGGCTGACAACAACAACGGATACTGGCCCGCCGATAACGGCGGCCAGCCTGAGCAGCCGCAGAACGACAACCTGCAGCAGGACGCTCCGACGACCTCGGATGCGCAGGATCAGCAATTCGCCCAGGAGCCGCTGGGCGCGCCTCAGGAAGCGCCCGCGCAGAACGACGACGCGCAGCAGCCGCAGCCCGAAGCGCAGGATACCCGTCCGACCCAGCCGTTGGCGCCTGTCGCGCCGACCTCAGAGCAGGCCCAGGCTTCCGAACCGACTCAGCCGCTGCCGCCGCAGCCGACGCAGCCGACGCAGCCGCTGTACCGCCCGGCACCGGAATACGGCGCCTACGGCCCGACTCCGACTCAGCCGGAGCCCCAGCAGCCGCAGCCGACCCAGCAGCAGAATCAGAACACGGGCAACGGCGGCAACCCATTCTTTAACGGCAACCCGTTCATGACGCGCCCGACGGACGACGCCTCACAGCAGAATCGCCAGAACGGCAACACGCCCTACGGTTTCCCGTTCGGCCCGCAAGGCCCGAACGGCGGCCAGGATCAGGGCATGGCTCAGCCGGAAGACGGCGGCAACGCGTCTCGCGGCGGGAGCTCCGCGGCCAGCCACATCGTGACCGCAGTGGTGGCCGCCCTGGTGGCCGCGGCGCTGTGCCTCGGCGTTGGATACTTCGCGCTCACCTATGGTTGGGTGAGCACGCCGACGACGACATCGCTGACCAACGTCCAGTCGAACAAGTCCGGTACCGGCAGCGCCACCGCCAAGACGGGCGAGGCCGCCGACTGGAAGACCGTGGCGAGCGAGGTCTCCGGCTCCGTCGTGTCGATTCAGGCGGCGCTGAGCAACGGCACCGCCAAGGGGTCGGGCGCGATCGTGAGCGCCAAGGGCTACATCGTCACCAACAACCACGTGATCTCCGGCGCCCAGCAGATTCAGGTGACGCTGTCCAACGGGCAGATGTACACCGCTCAGGTGGTCGGCACCGACACCACCACCGACCTGGCGGTCATCAAGCTCGACAACCCGCCGAGCGACCTGAAGGCTGTGGAATTCGCCGACTCCGACAAGCTCGCCGTCGGCGAGGACGTCATGGCCATCGGCAACCCGCTGGGCTATGACGACACCGCCACCACCGGCATCGTGTCCGCGCTGAACCGTCCGGTCACCGTGACCGATGACTCCGGCTCCGACATCGTCACCAACGCGGTGCAGATCGACGCGGCCATCAACCCCGGCAACTCGGGCGGCCCGACGTTCAACGCCGCCGGCCAGGTGATTGGCATCAACTCGTCGATCGCCTCCACCGCGACCTCCAGTGATTCCGCCGGCTCCATCGGCATCGGCTTCGCGATTCCGTCGAACCTCGTCAAGCGCGTGGCCAACGAGATCATCAAGGACGGCAAGGTCAAGCACGTGGCCCTCGGCGTGACAATCACCACCGGCACGGTCGAGGCGGACGGCGTGACCCGCGCCGGCGCCAAGGTCACCGCGGGAACCTCCGGCTCCGCCGTGGTGTCCGGCAGCCCCGCCGACAAGGCCGGCCTGAAGGTGGGCGACGTCATCGTGGCGTACGACGGCAACGCGGTGAGCAGCACGTATTCGCTGCTCGGCTATGTACGTGCGTCGGCGCTCAACGACAAGGTGACGTTGACCATCGTGCGCGGCGGCAAGACCATGGACGTCGAGGTGACGCTCGACAAGGAGGAGTCCGCGGTGAACGGCTCCGGCAGCTCGAACTCGAACAACAACCAGAACAACCAGAACAACCAGAATGGCAACGGCCAGAACGGTAACGGCAATGGCAACGGCAACAGCAACAATGGCAACAGCAACAACGGCAACAGCAACAACGGCAACGGCAATGACAGCAACGGGTACGGCAACAACGACTACGGCAACGGCGGGTTCTCCGATCCGTTCGGCCTGTGGTAAATTCCGCTCCCGAAGCCGCTGACGCTGCCTGACGGCTGACATTGCCCGGCAGTTGACATGGCTCGATGATGGAGGGGCCGGTGCGCTTGCGCCGGTCCCTCCACTTGTGTCTGCGGCCATGTTCCCGCGTGACGTTGGCGTGTCCTTTCGCAGTTGTTGCTAGAGTTGGTAGAAGCCGCGGATGGCATGTGCCGCCGCGCAACATAATCGAACGAACAATTGAATATCGAATAATCTTTTTATGCCGTGTATCGCCTGCCCTCGCCGTTTTAGGCAGTGCTGCCGATGGGTTAACAAGGCGTGGGTCGCATGCCGTTCGTGATTCCGCGCTTGTTGCTGGGATGACGGACGGTCCGTATACGAGCGTAAGGAGATACGATGCGTAAGTTCATCTATCTTTGCAGTCATCTGTGTGTTCAAGTGCCGCTGTTGCCGATTGCCGTGCTCACGGTCATTCCGCTTGCCGTGTGCCCGTCATGGCGCCCGTGGGGAGCGGCGGATATTCCTGTACTGGGCAATCCCGGCGTGGGCCAGTGGATTGTCATCATCGTGGTGGCGTACACGATCATCGACACCGTGCGCGGCATGATCGACGATTTGCGGCATGGCCGGGTCGGTGTGGATCTGCTGGCTGTCGTGGCGATCGCCGCCACGGTCGCCGTGCAGGAATACTGGGCGAGCTGGGCCGTGGTGCTGATGATCTCGTCCGGCGAAGCCATCGAGGAATACGCCCAATCCAAGGCCGAAAGCAGCCTGACCGCGCTGATGACGGCCGCGCCCCAGACCGCGCACGTCGTGCGACGGCCCGGCGTGGGCGTCGCTGGTGTCAACACCGGCGACGGCAGCGACGGCAGCTCCGACGACCGGGGCGACGGCTTCCGCAAGGTCGCCGCTCTGCCGTCTTCCGCCGCCAGCGGGTCGTCCGACGCTGCGACTTCCCACTATGACACCGTTGCGGTGGAATCCGTCACCCCCGGCGATGTGCTGATTGTGCTGCCCGGTGAAACCGTGCCGGTGGATGGCGAGCTGTTGTCCGGATCCGCCACGCTCGACCTGAGCAACATCAACGGTGAGCCGGTGCCGCGTGGAGTGTTCGCGGGCGCCCGCGTCATGTCCGGCGCGGTGAACGGCTCGACCACGCTGACCATGCGTGCCACCGAAGCCGCCAGCGACTCGCAATACCAGCGCATTCTCGCGCTCGTCGCGGCCGCGCAGGATTCCCGCCCGGCGGTGGTGAAGACCGCCGATGTGCTGGCAGTGCCGTTCACGGTGCTCGCACTGGCGATCGCGGCCGTGGCATGGTTGGTGTCCGGTGTGCCGACGCGCTTCGCTCAGGTGCTGGTGCTGGCGACCCCTTGCCCGTTGCTGATCGCCGCCCCCGTCGCGTATGTGGCGGGAACCGGCCGACTAGCCAAGTCGGGAATCCTGATCAAGACACAGGACGTGCTGGAGAACCTCGGCCGCGTCACGCACGTGTTCTTCGACAAGACCGGCACGCTGACCGTGAAGCAGCCGCAGGTGACCCGCGTCGAGATGCTGCCCGGTGCCGGCATTCACCTCAATGAGGACCACGTACTGATGATGGCGGGCGTGGTCGAGACCTATTCCGTGCACATCCTCGCCAAAGGCATCGCGAAGGCCGGCACGGAAGCTCTGTCCCGGCTGCATCGGCGGTTCGAGGAGGGGCAGCGGCTATGCCCGCAGCCCGATGCGGACTGGCCTGGTCACGGGCGCGATTATCCGGTCGTCAAGCACATTGATGAAGACGCCGGGAAAGGCATCTCCGGCGAAGTGAATGGGCATAAGGTGCGCGTAGGCAGACTGTCTTTCGCGGCCTCAAGCGAAGATGGGTTCCTGCCGGTTGAGCGGATCGTCCCGGGCCGGGCCACGACTGATGGAGACCGGCGGTCCGGAAAACAAGGTGAGGGGCGGCTTGCGGACGAGATCCGTACCCGTTTCGGCATGCTCGCGCCGGATGAAATGGCCTCGTACGTGTCGGTCGACGGTCATCTCATCGCCCGGATCGTCCTGCGTGACGTGCCGCGCGCGAACGCCAAGTCGGCGCTCGCGAGCCTGCGCGGTCTCGGCGTCGCCAAGCTGTCCATGTTGACGGGAGACAAGCGATCCTCCGCCGCCATCATCGCCAGTGAGGTCGGCATCGACGACGTGCATGCGGAATTGTTCCCCGAAGATAAGGTCACCGCTGTCACGACCGCGACCGTGACGCCATCGCGCGGCGTGACGATGATGGTCGGCGACGGCGTGAACGACGCGCCCGTGTTGGCCGCCGCCGATATCGGCATGGCCATGACGGACGGCACGTCGACTGCGGCCTCGGAGTCCGCGCAGGTGGTGATCCTGAACGACGACATCGCCGCCGTTCCACGGGCCATCGCCATCGCTCGCCGCACCAAGCGTGTGATGCTGCAAGCCGTGCTGGCCGGTCTCGCGCTGGCCCTGATCGGCATGGTTGCGGCGGCGTTCAACTTGATTCCCGTCGTGGTCGGCGCTTTTCTGCAGGAAGCCATCGACGTGGTAAGCATCCTCTGGGCGCTCACCGCACTGCTTGACCGTGACTGACGGGCCGTGGTCGACGGGCGCAGCTGGGCCGGTCGTGGTCGACCGGTCGCGCCCGTCGCCGGACGATCGGGCGAGAACGAATGTGACATTCGACAACAATGGGGGCAATGCCGGGAAATCCCGCCGTTGCCCCCTTCCGTGATTCGGTGGCTTGCGATAACCTATAACGCGTGACTGAATCTGAGAACAATGAACTTCGTATCGCCGTGATCGGCGCCGGTCCCGCTGGCGTCTACTCCTCCGACATCTTCCTGCGCCAGCTGAAGAAGCTCGGCGAGGAGCTGGGTCTGGGCACCAAGGCCCGCATCGACCTGTTCGAGAAGCTGCCGGTCCCGTTCGGCCTGGTCCGTTACGGTGTGGCCCCCGACCATCCGAGCATCAAATTCATCGCATCCGCGCTGGAGAAGACGCTCGACAACCCCGACATCCACCTCTACTGCGACGTGGAATTCGGCAAGGACGTGACCCTGGACGACCTGCTGGCGCGTTACGACGCCGTGCTGTTCGCCACCGGCGCCGTCAAGGACAAACCGCTGAACCTGCCGGGCGCCGACCTCGACGGCGTGTACGGCGCCGCCAAGTTCGTCGAATGGTATGACGGATACCCCACGGGTGCGCGCGAATGGCCACTTTCGGCCGAGAACGTCGCCGTGATCGGTGGCGGCAACGTGGCGATGGACGTCGCGCGCGAGCTCATGCGCAACGCCGACGACCTCAAGGCCAAGACCGACATCCCCGACAACGTCTACGAAGGCATCCAGGGAAACAAGGCCAAGGTGCTGCATCTGTTCATCCGCCGTGGCGTCGCCCAGGCCAAGTTCAGCGTGCAGGAACTGCGTGAGATGGAGAAGCTGCCCGGCGTGCAGCTCATCATCAACGAGGACGACTTCGAGCTGGATGACGACACGATCGAAGAGGCCGGCAAGGACAAGCTGACGCGCCAGATGGTCGAGGAGCTGTTCACCATCCGCGAGATGGCCGAAGACATGGAAGACGACGGCGACGTCGATTACGAGGGCAACCCCGCAGATCGCAAGTATTACGTGCACTTCAACTCCGCTCCCACCGAGATCCTCGGCAAGGACGGCAAGGTCGCGGGCATCCGCGTGGAGAAGACCGAGACCGGCGCCGACGGCAAGATGCACCGCACCGGCGAATTTGAAGACTACCCGGTCGAGGCCGTGTACCACGCAATCGGCTACAAGCCCGCCGAAGCGCCCGGCATCACCTATGACGAGAAGGGCGCCCATCTGGCCAACGCGAACGGCGATGGCCGCATCACCACCGAGGCCGCCGGCGGTGACGTGCGCGAACGCCTGTATGCCACCGGGTGGGCCAAGCGCGGGCCGGTCGGCCTGATCGGCTCCACCAAGTCCGACGCGTTGATGATCGTCACCAACATGCTGGAAGACCTCGCCAAGGCGGCCGAAGGCGGCCGTGTGGCCGTCGACCGCGACCCCGAGTCCATCGACCGCCTGCTCGCCGAGCGCGGTGTCAAGCCGATTGACTTCGCCGGTTGGAAGAAGGTCGACGCCTTCGAACGCTCCGAGGGCGCGAAGGAAGGCCGCGAGCACAAGAAGGTCGTCGAGCCGGATCAGATGCGTGAGCTTGCTCACGCCTGAGCGACCTGTAGCGCGACTCGTATACATCGATCAAGCCGCCTCCCGCGTGACATTGCGGGCGGCGGCTTGTTTTTGCCCGTACTTGTATCATCCCGTGCCTCCGGAATCATTTCATTGTGCTCAAGGCGCATATCCAGCCAACTGTCAGACAGTGAATTTAGTGTGTGGGCTATGGACGGTAAATTGCATGTGCGCGGCCACTTCAACGGCCTGAAAACGACGCTGCTCTTTGCGTTGATGTGGGCCATCATCATGTTGATCTGGTGGGCCACCGGCGGTGACCGCGGCACGCTGGGCGTATATATCGTCATCGGTCTGGTCTCCACGTTCAGCACGTACTGGTTCTCCGACAAACTCGCCATCGCCTCGATGGGAGCCCGCGCGGTCACCGAGCAGGAAGCTCCCGCACTGTACCGCATCGTGCGCGAACTCAGCGCCAAGGCCGGCAAGCCGATGCCTCGCATCTACGTCGCCCCGACCATGAGCCCCAACGCATTCGCAACGGGCCGCAACGAGCGCCATGCAGCCGTATGCTGCACGCAAGGCATCCTCAACATACTCAACGAGCGCGAGATTCGCGGCGTCCTCGGCCACGAGCTCATGCACGTGTACAACCACGACATCCTCACCTCCGCCATAGCCTCCGCACTGGCGACCATCATCACGTATCTGGGATACTCGCTCATGTATTTCGGCGGCGGTCGCAGCAACGACCGTGACAACTCCTCCGGTGCCTTCGGTCTGATCGGCGTGCTGGTGAGCGCGATTCTCGTGCCGATCGGCGCCTCTCTGATCCAGATGGCCATCTCCCGCACCCGCGAATTCGACGCCGACGAGGACGGCAGCCGCCTGACCGGCGACCCCGAAGCGCTCGCCTCCGCCCTGAACAAGATCTCCTACGGTGCTCAGACCAATCCGATGCCGAAAACCGCGGGCACGCAGTCGGTGTCATCCATGATGATCGCCAACCCGTTCTCCGCGCGCGGATTCTCGAAGCTGTTCTCCACGCACCCACCTACCGACGAGCGCATCAGCCGGCTCATGCAGATGTCGCAGGAGATGCGCAATTCCGGCATCGGCGGCGGCAGCAGCCCGCAGTACTTGTACTAGCTTCGTTGCGCAAGGTTCGCGGGCATCGCCGTCATGTGATACACTGACGACTTGTGCACAAAGCACTGCGGATGTAGTTCATCGGTAGAACGAAAGCTTCCCAAGCTTTAAAGGCGGGTTCGACTCCCGTCATCCGCTCCACTTCCCTCAACGATAAGGCTTTAAAACCCAATCATTCCAACGATTTTCAATTTTGTAGGCACTTGCCCAATCACACGTTTTTATCGAATTGCTGTCACCGTGTTGTCACGAGGTGTGTAAAAGAGGATTCGGAGAGTGGTTCAGACTCAAAATTTTCCCGTGTCCAATATCTCTGCTGCAGTGATCTTGCTGCTGATAGATGTTGCCACGTAATCAAGATCGGTGTCGAATAGGTCTGCATAAGTATCCCTTCTTAGCTTGGCTTATGACAGGATTTTTCTCTGAATTCAGTGTTCTTTCTCTGAATTCAGAGAAAGAATGTATAATTCAGAGAAAGATTCAGAGATTCAGAGCAGGCGGTGGCGAATGGCGCACGAGTATGGCAAAGAAACCCTGTCCAAGGAATTCAAAAGCGATCGCGATAAAGGTCTGCCGGATTTCGAATTAGTGGAGGCTGTTGTCGCCTTAGCCAATACGGACGGCGGGTGCGTGTATCTGGGTGTTGAGGACGACGGCACCGCGACCGGTGTCCAGCGCAAGCATCAAGATCCTGTCGGGCTGTCAGCGATGATTGCCAATAGGACTGTGCCCCCGATATCGGTTCGCGCGCAATTGGTGGGTGATGGCGTCACCGTCATCCAAGTCGATGTACCCAAGTCACATAGTGTGGTGTCAACTAAGTCGGGGAGAATCCTGCGGCGCATGATGAAAGTGGACGGTACGCCCGAAAGCGTACCTATGTATCCGTATGAGATCGCTACCCGGCTTTCGGATCTGGGTAAGCTCGACTACTCCGCCCAACCGGTTCCGGGGGCCACGCGGGAGGATTTCGATCCGTTGGAGCGCGACCGCCTGCGCAAGATCATCTCCACCTACCGATCCAGCGACCGTAATCTTCTAGAGCTTTCAGACGAGGATCTGGAAAAATCATTGCGTCTTGTCGTATCGGCGGATGGGGATATGACGCCGACCTTGACGGGTTTGTTGCTCATCGGCAGGGAGAATTCGCTGCAACGTCTTGTCCCGACGAACGAGGCGGCTTTCCAAGTTCTGGTCGGCACCGACATCAAGGTGAACAATACATATCGTGGCCCGCTGCTCAAGACCATAGAGCAGATAGCGGAGTCGTTCGCTCCTTGGAATCCAGGAACGGAACTGACCGTGGGTTTGTTTTCCTCGGTGGTGCCCGAATTCGACGAGAGGGCGTTCAGGGAAGCGTTGGTCAATGCGTTCGGCCACAGGGATTATTCAGTTCTTGGCCGTGTGCGTGTGCTGGTGGATGACGCGGGACTGACGATTGCCAATCCCGGAGGATTCGTGGAGGGCATCAACGTTCACAATCTGCTTACCGCGGAACCGCATGGACGAAACCCATGCCTCATGGATGCGTTGAAGCGAACTGGGCTAGCCGAGCGAACCGGTCGTGGAATCGATCGCATTTTCGAGGGGGCCTTGAACTATGGTCGGCCCTTGCCTGACTATTCGAGATCCAACGGGCGGGGTGTTTCGGTGCTGCTACCTCGAAGCGCGCCTGACGAGGCGTTTGTGGAATTATTGGCCGAGGAACGCGAGCGTAGCGGCAAGTCAATGTCGCTTGACGGTCTGCTTATTCTGGATAAGCTCAAGCGAGAGAGGCGTTGTGGCTTTGGCGCGTTGTCAGAGTCCTTAGATATGAGCGATCAACGTCTGCGCACTGTATTGGGGCAGTTGACGGAGTCTGGGCTCGTCGAAAGCTCCGGCACTAACGCTCGTCATACATACACATTGGGGGCGAAAGTGTATCGGCGCAGCGGTAAAACGGTGGAATATGTCAGACAGTCAGGCATCGACAGGGTGCGTTACCCCGAATTGATCATGAAGCTGATGCGCGAGCAGAAGTCGGTAAGCAAAAACGACGTGATGGCGCTATTGCATCTCGACGAGAACCAGGCATATTACCAATTGCGAAAACTGGTTGGTGAGGGACGTGCCAAAAAGGTGGGTGGTGGTCGCAATGTACGATATGAGGAAATGCAACGAGACGACGATGGAATATCGGGCGAACAGTTCTGATTAGGGATTATCCTCTGAATGCATAAAGCTGGGATTCAGCGCAGCAAGAAGGATCTCATTGACTCGTTCGTCAGCATGAAGGAATCGCCATGGAATTTTTCCATGGCGATTCTCCGTTTTCTCCGGACGTTCATCGTCCAAACCAGCTTCGCTGATTCTGTTCCACGATTGAAGTGTGGGCGATTCTTTTTGTCCTCTACTGATGCCGTTGGAAAGGAGCCAGCATGCCGATATATTCATTTCCCGAACCACGCTATATTTGGGGCGCGGGCTGTTCCCAATCCATTGATATGGATATGGGAGTAGCAAGCGAGCATGTGTGGCCACACATGCTCGCTCCATAGGCGTGGAGCGGCTTGCCGGAAGACCCGGGCCCCATGGCCGGCAAGGCATCCGGACCGCTGACGCGGCTTATGGAATGAGCCATTCCAGTTCCCGTGGGGGAGGTGTTTCCCTATGGGCTGGCGTGACAATCGCAGGCGCAGCATATGCAAGAAGATCATGTTCGCACCGGAGGAATGGGAGCAGGCGAGGAGGATCCACGAGCGTTGGGCAAGGAACATCCCGGTATACAGGCGGTGGGGTGACTTCGCCCGTCAGACGCTCATGCACGGCGCGTCGATGAATGTCTCGGTGACGCTGGCGAACGATCCGGAGGCGTTCAAGGCCGAGCTCCACCACATCGGCGTGAACGTGAACCAGACAGCCCATTGCGCTGGCCCGACTGGTGGATCCTGCTCACCGCCACCACGCACCCGGTCTACCTGCTGGCAATAGCGCCAAAGATCAGCCGGTTCATCACTGGCGGCCAGCGATGAATGGCAAGAGCATGGAGGCATGGCGGTATCTCGGCATGGCGCAAATGACGAATTCTTCCATAACGTTCTTCAGGTCCGGGCCAGTTGCTTATAGAGCGTATGAGCGTCTGGGTAAATCCTACAGGGCACTCCGGCGACGTTCGCTTGACGCTCCATGATGGGGTCGTGCTTGCCATACAGCAGCAGTTTGCCGGGCCTTATCGCAAAAAGCTTCTCGGCGAAGAGCAGATCCAGTTCGGATTCGGTGTTCGCGCATCCCAATGTGCTGGTGGCGCACATCACTCCGGAAGGAACGCAGCTCAGGCATGTGATGGTGCTGGGGGAACCGCATCTGAGATTCTGCACGATTTTGACGCCGTTCACCGCCAATGTCGCCAGATAGAGCTGATTAAGCAGCATGATTGCCTGCTGCCATTCCAGGTCCATGTCCGAAGTGACGGTGAGGTCCGAGCCAACGGCACCCATATACCGCGAGTATTCCGGGATGTCGTCGAGGGCCTTCTCCAGTCGCGGGTATATCCGCATGTCACTGGTGAACAGACAAAGCACGGTATGGGAAGGATTATGGACGAATCGCGCCTTGCGATCCCGGTACGGCACCATGAGCTCCGGCCATTCGTCCAGATACATCTGCGGCTGAAGCATCGGGAAACCTTGTGGATTGAACTGGATGCCTTTACCGCTGAGATAGTCGGCGTAGCGGTCGATGAGCTCTTCGAATGATGCGATGGATCGGTTCATGCCGCCCTTCCCACGTTGGGAAACTTCATGACAAGGACGTGCGCCCCCGGGATTTCGCATCGCAGCAGGCACAGCACCTGGCGCAGGCGATGCTGGTGAAACTGCTGCACCGCCTGGCCTTGGAACCGGGGACGGCAATCGTCGATCACTGCGATTTGACGGCAGCCGGCCAGGGACGCCCTGACCCGTTCCCAGTCCGCCTCATCCCGAACGGCGAATAGCACCGAGAGCCAGATGCCGCGTCGCTTGCCATTGATGTCGAACAGACAGTAGGGCGTTCCTGCTTCCGGCATCAGGGGATCATAGGGAACCGTCTGCGCGACGGCGTCGGCGGGCCTGCCGTCCCAGAAAGTGCCGATGAGATCATAGGTGGATTTCATGCTTGTCCCTTTGCCTAGAGATCGAAGACAATGCCGGTGCCCAGCTCGATAGCCTTGTTGGCGAACTCGACGAGCTTGCGGTAGATCGTTTCAAGCCGTGGGTTGATCGGCTCCGTGAGCCGCCATCCAAGCCATCCGAGCATGAGCTTGCACTGCTCGGCGTTCAAGTAGTCCACGTCTCCAGGGTCGATGAGCGAATTGCACAGCCTGTCTATCGGGCCGATGAAGTCCTTATCGAGGAGATCCTCGTCCCCCTCGGTTAGTTCGAATGATTCCGTCTGCCCCGGCTTCGCTTGGAAGGTTTCGGGAATATAGCCGTAGTAGTTGAGACCTTCAAGGCTGAGAACAAGGACAAGTTCCATGATCACATTTCCCTTCTCTTGAGAATTTTGAAGTGGGTTTCTTTGTTGCTTCTAGGCAGACCGTTGAGCTTGACGTTTTTCTTCGTTCTTTTGTCGTATATGCGCAGATAGCCCGCCACCATGTCCGCGTCGATTCTCCACCGGGCGTTCTCGAACACGTACTTGACGCCCCTTCTGCGCCCCTGGGCACCGGGAGTGAACCGGCTGACAATGTCATTGAGATCGACCGGCTGCCTCTTCCAACTTTCGTTCCACCTCGCCTCGCGGTCTTTGCTTCTGTCGTAGCGGCCCTGATCCACCATGGAGCCGGGGACGTCGTTGCCGATGTAGCTGCGCGAGCTGTCCGAATACCGCTGCTTGCTGTCCGACATATGCCATATGTCCTTTCCTGCGGCGCCTTGCCGCATGCCATCTTGAAGATGCGCCAGCATTGTGAGAATGCGGCGTGCTTCACCTGTTTGTATGAGTGGGTGGGTCCAGACGGTGGCACAATGGGATGTGCGAGATAGTCCATTGTGGGCCGTCTGGACCACGGTGCGAGAACTTGCCGGTTCGCGCACCGTTTTTTTTATTGCAGAATCTGTGCCGGGTCGGCCTGCTTCTCGTCCCTCCTTTCCAAGAGGAGTCCGCGTGCGTAGAGTTCGAGGATGCTGGCGTCGAGCGCTTCGTCATCATGGCGATGGCGCAGCCAGTTCGCATGCTGGTTCAGGATGTTAGAAGCGCATTCCAGCGAGGTGCCGAATCGCTGAGAGATTTCCTCGATGGTCGTGAGACCGAGTTCTTCGATGAGTACTTGGGGTGCGATAGCGTATTTCGCCCAGAAATTCGCTTCGATTTCGGCAAGCTCGCTGTCTCGGAGATGGCCTCGCATGGTGTGTCCCATTTCATGCAATTTGGTAAAACGAATTCTTCCTGAGTTTTCTTGGAGATTGCAGGCAATGTATCGGCTGTCATTGCCGTTTGCGCTAATCGTGAATGATATGCCACTTGGGCAGCTGCAGAGCGTCATCAAGTCATCCAAGGAGACAGATGGGTTGAATGCAATCTGATAGGGTATCGTTTGAATTCCGTGTGCATCCAGCAGCTCTGATGGGTCGATGGGCAGCCTGATGTAGCCGAGTTGCTGGAATGCGTCCACCACGCTCCATTTCAACTCCTGATAAAACGACGGGTCGTCAATCCTATATCCCGTGATGTCCTCCTTGTTCCCTTGCAGTCAACAGAGTCATGATGAGCTCCCGCGTCTCCGCTTCGCTGAGATCGCCGCCGTGCCTGGCGCAGTACGCCTTGATCGTGCCGAACGGCGTATCGGCGTTTGATTCGGGCAGGCCCAGCAGAAATTCCGATGTGGTGTGCAGAGCGGTGGCTATGTTCGCGAGCGTACTCGACGTGGGCTCCCGCTCTCCTGCAAGGTATTTCGAGATATTCGGCTGGGTTGTCCCGGCTCGCGCGGCGAGCTGGGACTGATTGATGCCATGCTGCCGCATAAGCTTGCGCATCCTGTCGCCAAGTGCCGCCGTCATATGATGTCCTTTGTCTTTAAGCCTGCGAGGCTCCTTTTCAATTGCTTCACGGCAATCAATATACCACGATTATTCCAAAAGGAATAATCGTGGTGCAACAACTAATGTGCTGCAAGTAGGAAAACGCAAGATAAGTCGTTCCCAAATTGTTGTCACCATGTTGTCATACAAGGCTGCAATCAGGTAAATAAAGCCGCTAAATCACTGGTATTTAGCGGCTTTTCAGCATCGGTCAAGTAGGGTTCGACTCTCGTCATCCGCTCCACCACTTTCCGCTCCCGCTGGCGGGAGCTGGCTCGCGTCAGCGAGACTGAGGGGGGTCTTCCACCTATCAGATCAGATAGCTACACGTGCCAGCTCCAGCAGGGGGCTCAGTTACCCGCGTCCCCCCGTATCTCCCGCGTCGCCGGCCATCTTAATCAGCTGCTCGACGGTGACGAACTCGTACCCCTGCTTCTTGAGATCGTCGATGATGCCGGGAAGCGCCTCGACGTCCTGCGAACGGTCGCCGCCGCCGTCGTGCATCAGCACGATCGCCCCGTTATGCGCGCCCGTCATCACGGCATCATGAATCGCCTTGGCTCCGGGACGCTTCCAATCGAGCGTATCGATATCCCACAGCACGTTCATGTCGATCAGGTCGGACGTCTCCTGCCACTGCTTCTTGCCGAACGCCCCGTATGGCGCCCTTAGCACTTTCGTTACATGCCCGGACGCCTTCTTCATGTTCGAAAACCCGGCGATGATTTCAGCGCGCAACGCGTCGCGGCTGAGTGTCGGCATGTCCGGATGCGTGTTGGAATGGCTCGCCACCTGATGTCCCTCCTCCAGCATGCGTTTCTCGGCGTCCGGGAACGACAGGCACTCCTCGCCCACGTCGAAGAACGTGGCCTTGACGCCCTTCTCCTTGAGGATGTCCAGGATCGGGCCGCTGTATTTGCTCGGCCCGTCGTCGAACGTCAGCGCGATGACCTTCTTCCCCTCCGGACGCGGGTTCAACGGCACGACGATCGTGTCCTGCGGCTCGACGGTGACGCCTTTGTCCACATGCTTGCCGGAACGTTTCCCGACCCAGTATTCGTGCACGCCGTCTTTCCCGGCCTGCTTGAGTATCTGTATCGAGCCGCCTGCGATGTCGATGCTTTCGCCGTGCGGCACGGTCTCCTTTCTCACGGTATGGTCTTCGGTCACATCCTCGCCTGACGTCACCATCACCATGCCATCCTGCGGGATCGTCGTGCTGTCGATTGCATCCCGGCGCACGGCAGCGCCGTTGATGCTGACGACGATCGGTTTGCCGGCATGCTTCTCGATCATGTCGCCGGCCACGTCGACCAGATTGCCCGGATGCGCGTCGAAATCGCCATTGTCGCGCAGCAGTCGTCCCAACGTCATGTCGACGCTGACTTTCATGGAAGTGCCGTTTACCGTGATCGGTATCTGCCGCCAATGCCGGTCCCACATCCACCAGCCACCGACACTGCCACCGGCCAACGCCAATATCACCAGAATGGCGACGAATGCAATCAGCCGATGCCGTCCCCTGCCGTGCCGCCCGTTATCGGGGCCGGCTCCGTACTCGCCATATTCGTTCCCGCGCGTCTTCCCCGCCCGGCGCACACTGTCCCCAAACGACAGCTCTTCAATGTACTGCGGTTCTTTTGTCACGTTCTTATTTTACGGAGGTGAAGATGGGGGAAAGGTGAGGAACGGGCCGCGGCGTGCGGAGGCGATGGATTCCGCCCGGCGGCTCCGGCCGGAGTAGCGGTGATGCCAAATGTTGCATGGTCGCGGGATAATGCAGGTATGACGATTGCAACTGCCGAACGATACGCTGAAATGCTGGACGCCGCGCGCCGCGGCGGATATGCCTACCCGGCGATCAATGTGACGAGCTCCCAAACGCTGAACGCTGCGCTGCAGGGTTTTGCCGATGCCGAGTCGGATGGCATCATCCAGGTTTCAGTGGGCGGCGCCGCGTATTTTTCCGGTCAAGGCGTGAACGACCGCGTGACCGGGTCGTTGGCGTTCGCGGCGTTCGCGCATGAGGTGGCGAAGCGCTACCCGCATATCACCGTCGCGTTGCACACAGACCATTGCGCCAAGCAGTATCTGGACGGTTGGGTGCGTCCCCTGCTGGACATGGAGGCCGATGAGGTGGCGCACGGCCGCGAGCCGATGTTCCAGTCCCACATGTGGGACGGTTCGACGGTTCCGCTGGACGAAAACCTCGCCATCGCCGAACAGCTGCTCGACAAGTCCGTCGCCGCGCGCACGATCCTGGAAATCGAAATCGGCGCGGTCGGCGGCGAAGAGGACGGTCATAGCGCCGAAATCAACGAAAAACTGTATTCCACGCCGGCCGATGGCGTGAAGGTCGCTCAGCGTCTCGGCCTGGGAGAGCGCGGCCGGTACATGGCCGCGTTCACGTTCGGCAACGTTCACGGCAGCTACAAGCCCGGCGTGGTCAAGTTGCGCCCGGAACTGTTGGGCGACATCCAGCGCGAGGCGGCTCAGGCCGTGGTGGACGGGCGTATCGCATCCGCCGCCGGGGCCGTCGATTTTCCGAACGGCAAGCCGTTCGCTCTGGTGTTCCACGGCGGTTCGGGCTCTCGCCCGGAAGAGATCGCCGAGGCGGTGCGGTACGGCGTCGTCAAGATGAACATCGATACGGACACGCAGTACGCGTTCACCCGTGCGATCGCCGATCATGTGTTCTCGAACTACGATGCCGTGCTCAAGGTGGACGGCGAGGTCGGCGAGAAGAAGCTGTACGATCCGCGCTCCTGGGGCCGCGAGGCCGAGAGCGCGATGGCGGCCCGCGTCGTGGAGGCCTGCAAGCAGCTCGGTTCCGCCGGCAAAGCCCTGAAGTGACGTCGGTCGCCGCGGTAGATGCAACCGCAGCTGTCGAGTTACGGTCTTCCGATATGATGGCTGAATATTGAAAAAATGCGTCGGAGCGGGATTTCCCACGCAAGTGCAGGGAGAGACTGCAGGAACTTCAACAAGGCAAGGACGGCAAGTTGCAGCCGTTCGCGCCCATGTTGATATGGGCGTTGAAAAAACGAATGCGGCGGTTACCACACCCGCCCCAGCGGTTACCACACCCGCCCCAGCGCTTACCTTCGCAGTAGAGGGCATACGGTAGGCTGTTCCCGGCGGAATCGTGCGGATGCGGAGGTGCAGTATGTCCGGAATCGTGTTGATCGGCGCTCAGTGGGGCGACGAAGGCAAAGGCAAGGCTACCGATCTGATCGGTACCAAAGTGGACTATGTGGCCCGTTTCAACGGCGGCAACAATGCCGGCCACAGCGTGATGGTCGGCGACCAGATGTATGCGTTGCACCTGCTGCCTTCCGGCATCATCAGCCCGAACGTCACCCCCGTGATCGGCAACGGCGTCGTCGTGGATCCGGAAGTGCTGTTCGAGGAGATTGATGGTCTTGAAAGCCGCGGCGTGGACTGCTCCCGCCTGCTGGTGAGCGAGGCTGCACATGTCATCGCGCCTTACCATCGCACGCTCGACAAGGTGACCGAGCGTTTCCTCGGCAAGCATAAGATCGGCACCACCGGCCGCGGTATCGGCCCGGCCTACGCCGACAAGATCAACCGCGTCGGCATCCGCGTGCACGACCTGTTCAACGCCGAGCACCTGCATGACAAGGTCGAAGCCAGTCTGCACCAGAAGAACCAGATTCTGGTCAAGCTGTACAACCGTCGCGCCATCGACGTGGACCAGACCACTGACGAGCTGCTCAAGCTCGGCGAACGCCTCAAGCCGTACGTCGCCAACACCGGCCTGATTCTGAACAAGGCTCTCGACGAGGGCAAGACCGTGCTGTTCGAAGGCGCCCAGGCCACGATGCTTGACGTGGATCATGGCACTTACCCGTTCGTCACTTCCTCCAACCCAACCGCCGGCGGCGCCTGCACCGGCACCGGCGTCGGCCCCACCAAGATCACCCGCGTGGTCGGCGTCTCCAAGGCGTACGTGACCCGAGTCGGCGAGGGCCCGTTCCCCACCGAGCTGTTCGACGAATCCGGCGAATGGCTTCGCCAGCAGGGCCACGAGTTCGGCGTGACCACCGGCCGTCCGCGCCGCTGCGGCTGGTTCGATGCGGTCGTGAACCGCTACGCCAGCCAGGTCAACGGTCTGACCGACCTCGTGCTCACCAAGCTCGACGTGCTCACCGGTCTCAAGGAGATTCCGATCTGCGTCGCCTACGATGTGGATGGCGAGCGTTACGACGATATGCCGACGGATCAGGCCGCCTTCTCTGCTGCCAAGCCGATTTACGAGACCATGCCCGGCTGGACCGAGGACATTTCGCAGGTCCACGAGTTCGACGAGCTGCCCGCCGCCTGCCAGGCGTACGTCAAGCGTCTTGAAGCTCTGAGTAACTGCCGCATCTCCGTGATCGGCACCGGTCCTCAGCGCGACCACATCATTTCCGTCCACTCGCTTCTCGACTAGTCGCCATTCGGCGATCTCGCCGACCCACGGCTGCCGGGACAGAGTGAATCCGCGTACTACAAGGGTTTCAGATCATGAATCAGTCTGTACCGTTCGTGCCCTCCTCGCATGACGAATCCGATGGCGGCGACGCCGCCGGCGCGGGGGACATCGAATCCGTCTCTGCCGGGTCCGACGTCGCCGACACTTCCGCGCCGGACTCGACTCCAAGCGAGGCTCACGCCCTCGCCGCGGACGAGCCGGCGCCATCGACCCAAGAGATCAGCGCCTCCGAAATCGAATACTCGGCGCCTCGGCCCACCGGACTGGCAGCCGCAGTAGCACCACCTTCCATTCCACTGGCCCCGGCCAAGCGCGTGCAGGCGAAATTCAATCCCCTCGCCGATGGCATGCTGTATTTGGTGGTGTTCGTCGGCGGGTTCTTCGGCACGGCGATACGATACGGGCTCTCGCTGCTCCTGCCGAATCCGGCCGCGCCAAGTGGTCTCCTTCATTCGTTCCACACCGCCACGTTCATAGCGAACATGCTGGCGTGCTTCATCTTCGCCGCCCTGAGCACGTACATGTCGCAGGCGGCGTGGATTCGCAAGCGCATCCGCCAGCTGGTCAGCCGCGGTGTCGGCATGGGCATGTGCGGCGGGTTCTCCACGTTGTCGGCGATGATGATCGAGGACCTGAACTCGTTGCGCGCCGAGAACATCGTGGGATTCGTGACCTACACGCTGCTGAGCTTCATCTGCGGTTTGATCATCGCGTGGCTTGGCACCATGCTGGGCCTTGCGCTGAGCCGAAAACGCGAGGCGCGCGTGGTGGCTCGCGCGGTGCGCGAGTCGCAGGCCGCCGGCGCTCCGTCCGGAGCAGACTTGGCTGTTGAAAGTCAGGCCGGTTCGGAACCGGCTGCGGGCCGCGTACAAGACATGCCAGTATCCGACGAACAGCACCTTCCGTCGTTCGAACCGGATCCGATCACCGCGGAAATTCCGCTCAGGCCTGATCCTGAAACCGGGGAGGTGCGCTGACATGTTTGCCCTGATCTGTATGTGCGGCGGCTTGGGCGCCGTGACGCGGTTCGTCCTGAACACCTCGATTCAACGGTGGTGGAACCGCGCGTTCCCGCTGTCCACGTTCATCATCAACGTGCTCGCCACGTTCTTCGCCGGCGTGGCCGCCGCGGCCTACTTCTACCAGACGGCCGACCATTCGTCGTACCTGCTGTTCGTCACCGGCTTCCTCGGCGGTTTCTCTACGTTTTCCACGGCTATCAACGAGATGGTGTCGCTCGCCCGCAGCGGCAAATACGCCGCGGCCGCCGTGTACTTCATGATGACCGTGCTGGTGCCGGTGGTGTGTGTGGCGCTGGGTTGGGGGCTGATCGCGCTGGTGCGGTAGCTCGTCTGCGCTGGAGTGGCTCTCAAAACTCGCAGATACAAAAACGATGTTGTTGGAAAATCGGGGGTTCTGTTTTTGTATCTGCAAGTTTTGAGAGCGTCGTTCTGTATACAATTAGGCGAACAGTCATATTGTGACGGCAAACGATGGAGTGGGGGCATGGTCGGGATGCGTGATGTGGCCAAAAAGGCCGGGGTGTCGTTGAGTACGGTGTCGCTGGTGGTGAATGGTGCCGGGTGCGTGTCCGATGACATGCGCGAGCGCGTCGCCGAAGCCATGCGTGCGCTCAATTATGTGCCGAACGAGCTCGCCCGCAACCTGTATCATGACCGCACCAACACCGTCGGCGTCATCGTGCCCACCATCCGCCATCCGTTCTTCGCCACGTTGGCGGCCGGTCTGCAGCGAGAGCTGTCGGAGCGGGGGCTGCGTACCATGCTGTGCTCGACGGCCGATTCGGGTACTGGCGAGGCCGAGTACGTCGACATGCTCCGCCGGCATATGATGGATGGCATCGTGATGGCGGCGCACACCGAGCACGCTCCGGATTACTGGACTTCGATCGGTCGGCCCATCGTGGGGTTCGACTGTTATCTCGGCGAGGGCATCCCATCGGTCGGCTCCGATCACGAGCAGGGCGGGCGACTGATCGCCGACCTGTTGATTCATAATGGTTCCCGGCATGTGGCGATGGTAGGCGGCCCGTGCAGGCAGTTCCATGATCTGGCGCAGACGCCGACTGGCGAGGTGCGGCAGACGGAATCGCCCGGGAACACCACGTTCCCGACCGTGCGCTATTACCTGACGCTGGAGCGTGAACTGCAGCGTGCAGGCATTCGGTGCGAGTACATCGAGGCCGGGGAAGTGGCGGATTTTCAGGGTTGTGCGACGGCCATGCGCGAACTGTTCGACCGTTTTACCGACGTGGATGCCGTAGTCAGTTCCGATATCGGTGCCGCCTGCTGCGTGCAGGAGGTGTTTCGCCGCGGCATGCGTGTGCCGCAGGACGTGCAGGTCGTCGCCTATGATGGCACGTATCTGACCGACATGGCAGGGTTGCGTCTGACCGCCGTATGCCAGGACTTCGATGCGCTTGCCGGCACGGCCGTCGCCCGCATGATGGATGCCATCGAGGGGCGCCCGGTCGATTCCGCCGGTGACGTAATCCCTGTTTCCCTGCGCGAGGCCGACACCACTCGGCGCTGATCGCCGCGCCTCCGCCAGCGAGTCCGGAGGCGGTACCTACGCCAACCGCTTCGGCGACGGCACCATCGCCTCGCTCACCGATGTGCTGCGCACCCGCTTCGCCGGGGTGTACGACGGTGTCCACGTCCTGCCGTTCTTCACGCCGTTCGACGGCGCCGCCGCCGGCTTTGATCCGATCGACCACACCAAGGTGGACCCGCGCCTGGGCTCCTGGGATGACGTGGCCGAACTCAGCAAGTCCCACGACATCATCGTCGACGCGATTGTCAACCACATGAGCTGGGAATCCGCGCAGTTCCAGGACGTGCTGAAGAACGGCGAGAAATCCGAGTACTACCCGATGTTCCTGACCATGAGCTCCGTATTCCCGAACGGCGCCACCGAAGAAGACCTCGCCGGCATCTGCCGCCCGCGCGGCGAATCTCGCAAGTTCCGCACTCCCAAAAGTCTCACGCGACGCGGCCGGCATATCGGCCGTGCCGCGTCATCGTGTAATATGCGACCGTTACGATAGTTGTATACCCGTAACGAGAGCGCACAAGAGAAGAGAAGTAAACCGATATCATGACCGATGATCAGCAGCAACCGAACGAATTCCCCGCTCCGAAGCCGTTGCCGGGCAGCGTGTACATTCGCCCCGGCATCGATGATCGGCCTGATTACGGCAAGGTGCTCAGCCCCGAAGACAAGTCCGCGGTCGCCCGCTTGGCCGTGCATCAGCCGCGGCGCAAGGTCGAGGCGTCCGTGACGCAAGCCGAGACCCAGGTCGCGCAGATGACTTCGGAGGGATCTCCCGCGGCGGCCGCGGCCTCCGTCGACACGGCGGTCCCGGACATGGGCTCGGCGTACGTGGACATGCGCGACCCGGTGGTCAGCGCCGACGGCCAGCGCCCGAACCCCGGTCAGGTGACCCGCCTGTCGTGGGGCTTCGCGGTGGGCGCGACCATGTCGATCGTGCCATGGGCCGCATTGAACCTGCTCGCGCTGCCTGCGGTCATAGCGAAAGTCAGCTGGCAGCGGGTCTCCAGCGCGGTTGCCTCCCGCGCGGCGTTCTCCGGTGGCGGCCAGGAACTCTCCGAGAGCCTGGTCAGTCGCATTGGCGCGGTCGGCGACGGCGGGGTGGCGTCGGCATGGGCCATTGATCTGGCCGTGGTTGTTGTCGTGGGCGTCGTCGTGTCGCTGATTGCCGAGGCCGTCGTCTCCGCGCTGTCCGATCGCACGCGCGTGGCCGCTGGCCGGCGCACGCCGTGGATCATCGCGGGAGGCGTCGTCTCCGCGGTGATGACGCTGGCGCTGGGACTGTGCTCGAACGTGGTGGGCATCGCGTTGCTGTGGGGTCTGGTGCAGGTCGGTTATGTGATGCTGACCGTGCCGATGGCGGCTGCGTTCAGCGAGCGAGTGCCCGACAAGTTCCGTCCGCGCATCGTGCGCGCGCGTGGCATCGGCCAGATGGTCGGCCAGGCGCTGGGCGTGTGGATCGGCGTCGCCTGCGTCGTGTTCGGCGGGCTGTATACGCCGTTCGCCGCGGCCGCCGCGGTGTTCCTGCTGGCCGGCATCGTGCCGGTGCTGGTGTGGCCGAAGGAACCGTCGAGCGAGGAGCAGCCGCATACGGCGATGAGTGCGCACATGCTGATGGAGCGGTTCCGCGCGCCGCGGCACGCCGTCGAATTCTGGAAGGCGTTCGCTTCGCGCTCCTTGGTGTCGGCTGGTGTCGGACTGACGACCATGTTCCTGTGGTTCATCGCATCGGCGCTGATCTTCCGGGATTGGTTCACGCAAGGCAACTCCTCTCCGATCGCGGTACCGGTGTGCTCGTTGATCGCCTCGATGGCCTTGGCGACGCTCGTCGGTTCCGTGGGTGCCGCGTTCATCGCCGGTCCGGTGGGTGAGTACATTGAGGATCCGCGGTATCTGTCGGTCATTTCCTGCGTGCTGTACACGGTGGCGTTGGCTTTGCCCATGACCATGCCGAGCGCCGTCAGCATGGTGCTGTTCGCCCTGATCGGAGGGTTCGCGTTCGGCCTGATCGATACGTTCGGCCAGTTGCTTGCGATGGGCGCGTTGCCGGATGCGCGTTCGGCCGGCCATGATTTGGCGTTCTTCAACCTGTCGAATTCCGTCGGTCTGGCGCTCGCCGCGATAATCGGCGCGGTCGGTGTGGCCGTCACCGGCGGTTTCTCGGTGCTGTTCCCGGCGGCCATCGTCTGTGTGCTCGCGTCCGCGGTCGTCACGATTTCGATGAAGCGCTAGCAATCCGGCCGGATTGGCCGCTGTCGCGCCTCGTTTGGGATTGAGGCATCATCCTATCCGCGATTAGTCCCATCCGTTGCTGCTGAAATGGGACTTTCGCGGGATGGGGCGTCGATGTGTCTGTCTGTAATGCAGGCGGAACGCAGACAGGTTGTGCCGACGCCGCCGATGTTGTTATGCTGCGGCCGTCCACATAGTGAACCTTTGATGGCTGTCGTGGAATTCCGCGCCTATGTTGTCGGACAGTCGAGCGCGAAAGAGCTCGAAAGACACGTTCAATACCGAAAGGAGGTTCGCCGCGATGACTGGATATGCTGCTGATAACGCCGCTAACGCAACTACCGTTAACGTTGTTCTGCTGTCTGCACGAATTATTATTCCGTCTTCGTTGGCGGACTGATTCGGCATCACTGCTTGGAACCCCGCCAACGAAGGCAGGGCTCAGCGAGCAACCAATCGTATAGCCCTGCACGAGTCGCGGGGCTTTTTTGATGCGTCCCACAAGGTCACCGGATCAGCAAAGCGGCAAACGAGAGAGAACAGAATAAAAAATCGCGGGCTCGTCCGCGTGCAGTAACAGGAGCTAACAATGACAGCAGTCACACTGACAGCTGACGGCACCACTTCGGTGGGTGGAAAAGCAAAGGCGATGGTCCGTGACTCGGTCAAGACCGTGATCGCCGCCTCGATGGTCGGAACCGCCATCGAATTCTACGACTTCTACGCCTACGGCACCGCCGCAGCGAACTACTTCCCGCGCATCTTCTTCTCCGCGAAGGACAACCCCACCGTCGCGCTGCTGATGAGCCTGCTGACCTTCGCCATCGCGTTCATCGCTCGTCCGCTGGGATCCCTGATCTTCGGCCACTTCGGTGACCGCATGGGCCGCAAGACCACGCTGGTCGTCTCGCTGATGACCATGGGCGTCGGCACGTTCCTCATCGGCTGCCTGCCGACCTACAGTCAGGTCGGTGTCGGCGCGGTCGCGGTACTGTGTCTGCTGCGTTTCATCCAGGGCATCGGCCTTGGCGGCGAATGGTCCGGTGCTGCGCTGGTCGCCACCGAGAACGCGCCCGAAGACAAGCGTGCGCTGTACGGCTCCTTCCCGGAGCTCGGCGCCCCGATCGGCTTCTTCCTGTCGAACGGCACCTACTTCGTGCTGGAGTCGTTCAATGACACCGATGCGATGTGCGCCTGGGGTTGGCGTGTGCCGTTCCTGCTGTCCGCCGTGCTGGTGATCATCGGCCTCGTCGTGCGAGTCCACATGGAGGAGACCCCGATCTTCCGCATGGCCCAGGAGCAGAAGAAAGTCGTCAAGTCCCCGCTGACTGAGGTGTTCCGCAAGTCCTGGAAGCAGGTGCTGCAGGCGACGTTCCTCGTGGCCGTGACCTACACGCTGTTCTACACGCTCGCCACCTGGTCGCTCGCATGGGGCACCAAGATCAAGCGTGAAGGCGGCGGCGACCTCGGCTTCACCAACCAGGAGTACCTGCTCATGCTGATGATCTCCATCTGCGTGTTCGCGCTGTTCATCGTGCTTTCCTGCCTGTATGCCGACCGGATCGGCCGTCGTCGCGTGCTGATGTTCTCGTCCTGCGCGCTGGTCGTGTTCGCCGTGCTGTTCCCGTTCCTGCTGGACAGCGGCCTGGTCGGTCAGAAGAACTTCGCGGCCACCATGGTGTTCCTATGCCTCGGCTTCGCCCTGATGGGCATCGCCTTCGGCCCGATCGGCGCCTTCCTGCCCGAGCTGTTCGACGCGAACGTGCGTTACTCCGGCTCCGGCATCGGCTACAACCTCGCCGCCATCGTCGGCGCTGCTTTCGTGCCGACCATCGCCACGTGGCTGTCGAAGAACTTCGGCGTGCATTCGGTGGGTCTGTATCTTGCCGTGATGGCCGTCTGCTGCCTGATTGCGTTGGCGACCTGCAAGGAGACCAAGGACGTCGACTTTACGAAGTGACGGCGATGGTCGGGTACCGCCCGGCCGCGCTTGAACTCCCAAAAAATAACAACAATACACAAAAACAATCATTCAATATTTGGACGTGGGCAACCACGTCGCCTCCAGTGGTACTAGAAATGAGCCACAGGAGGGGATGACTTTGGCGCGGGACACAATCCCGCGTGGAAGCCGTCTGCAACCAAGAGGGCCGTCGAAAGCGAGCGCGTTCGGCGGCAAGACATCCAATTAAAGGAGTGCCTATTATGGCAGCAACTATCTGGTATGAGAAGGACGCCGATCTGTCCGTGTTCGATGGCAAGAAGGTCGCCATCCTCGGTTATGGCTCCCAGGGCCACGCGCATGCGCTGAACCTGCGCGACTCCGGCGTTGACGTGGTCGTCGGCCTGCGCCCGACCTCCAAGTCCGTCGAGTTCGCCAAGGAGCAGGGCCTTGAGGTCAAGCCGGTCGGCGAGGCCGTCGCCGAGGCCGACGTGGTCATGATCCTGCTGCCCGATCAGTACCAGGCCGCCGTGTACAAGAAGGACGTCGAGCCGAACCTGAAGCCGGGCGCTGCCTTGGCCTTCGCCCACGGCTTCAACATCCACTACGGCTACATCAAGCCTTCCGAGGATCACCCGGTGTTCATGGTCGCTCCGAAGGGCCCGGGCCACATCGTGCGTCGTGAGTACGCCGCCGGCCGTGGCGTCCCGGTCGTCGTGGCCGTCGAGCAGGACCCGGACGGCAAGACCTGGCCGCTGTGCCTGGCTTACGCCAAGGCTCTGGGCGCTCTGCGTGCAGGCGCCATCAAGACCACCTTCACCGAGGAGACCGAGACCGATCTGT
>ERZ825324.263-NODE-263-length-75631-cov-6.092834_pt1 | contig 75631 bp, 60 predicted proteins | sample MGYA00519859_ERZ825324 | MGnify/ENA primary metagenome ERZ825324 (study PRJEB31778, sample SAMEA3449198) | human gut metagenome | biome: human gut; feature: human-associated habitat; material: faeces | place: United Kingdom | collected 2010/2012 ...
TACCGCATCAACGGCGAGATCCGGCGCGACGAGCAGATGACCGTCGCCGAGCTGAACCAGCTCAAACCGGGCGATTACGTGGTGCATATTGATCACGGCGTGGGGCGGTTCGGCGGTCTGGTCAAGATCAACGAGAACGGGCGCACGCACGAGGCGATCAAGCTGGTCTACCGCGACGGCGACGTACTCTTTGTCAACGTCCATTCGCTGCACCGCATTTCGCGTTACAAGAGCGGCGACGGCGAGCCGCCCAAGGTCTACAAGCTGGGCAGCGGCGCCTGGCAGAAGCTCAAAGCGGCTACCAAGAAAGCCGTCAAGGATATTTCGCGCGAGCTGATCGCGCTCTATGCCAAGCGCAAGGCATCGCAGGGCTTCGCCTTCTCGGCCGACGGGTACTTGCAGCACGAGCTCGAAGCCTCGTTCCGTTACGAGGAGACGCCCGACCAGCAGGCGGCCATCGAGGCCGTGAAGCGCGACATGGAGTCGGCCGAACCGATGGACCGGCTCGTTTGCGGCGACGTGGGCTTCGGCAAGACGGAGGTGGCGATTCGCGCCGCCTTCAAGGCCGCCTGCGACGGCAAGCAGACCGCCGTACTGGTTCCCACGACCATTCTGGCGTTGCAGCACTACCGTTCGTTCATGGAGCGGCTGCGCGACTTTCCGGTGAAAATCGAATACCTGAACCGTACGAAATCGGCCAGGGAGACCAAGCAGATTCTCGCCGATCTGGAAGCGGGGCGGATCGACATTCTGATCGGCACGCACAAGATGCTGGGCAAGAACGTCCGCTTCCACGATCTGGGGCTTCTGGTCATCGACGAGGAGCAGAAGTTCGGTGTGGCGGCCAAGGAGAAGCTCACGCAGCTGAGCGTCAATGTCGACACGCTCACGCTCACGGCGACGCCCATTCCGCGCACGTTGCAGTTTTCGCTCATGGGGTCGCGCGACCTGTCGGTCATCTCGACGCCGCCGCCCAACCGCCAGCCGATCGTCACGGAGTCACACGTCTTCTCGGAGGAGATCGTCCGCGATGCCGTCGAAGCGGAGCTGGCACGCGGCGGGCAGGTCTATTTCGTCCACAACCGCGTGGAGGATCTCCAAACCGTCGCGGGCCTGATTACGCGCGTCTGCCCCAAGGCGCGGGTCGGGGTCGGTCACGGCAAAATGCCGGCCGAGCAGCTCGAACGGCTCGTCATGGATTTCATCTACGGCGAGTTCGACGTGCTGGTCTCGACGACTATCGTCGAAAACGGCATCGACATCCCCAACGCCAATACGATCATCGTCGATGGCGCCCAGAACTACGGTCTGAGCGATCTGCATCAGCTGCGCGGCCGTGTGGGGAGGTCGGATCGCAAGGCCTATTGCTACCTGTTGTCGCCGCCCGACGAACTGCTCGGCAGCGATGCACGGCGGCGTCTGCGTGCCATCGAGGAGTTCTCCGACCTGGGGTCGGGGTTCAACATCGCCATGCAGGACCTCGACATCCGCGGCGCCGGCAACCTGCTGGGGGCCGAGCAGAGCGGATTCATCGCCGACATCGGGTTCGAGACCTATCAGAAGATCATGCGCGAAGCGGTGGCCGAACTGCGGGCCGAGGGACTCGACGTGGCGGGGCTGAGCGACCGCGAGCAGGAGGTCGTCGAGCAGTTGCGCTATGTGGAGGATGCGGCCGTCGAGGTCGACGTCGAGGCCGAGCTGCCCGACTCCTACGTGAGCCAGACGGCCGAAAAACTGCGGCTTTACCGCGAGCTCGACGCGATGCGCAGCGAGGAGGAGCTGCAACGGTTCGAGCAGCGGCTCGTCGATCGTTTCGGGGCGCTGCCGCAGGCGGCCAGGGAGCTGCTCGACGTGGTGCGTCTGCGTTGGGAGGCGGTGCGTCTGGGCATGGAGCGCGTGAAGGTCAAGAACGGGTTGATGATCGTACACTTCGTGGGCGACGCGGCGTCGCCCTTCTACAAGAGCGAGGTCTTCTCGGAGCTGTTGCGCCGCGTGACCCGACGGCCCGATAAATTTGTGCTCAAACAGCACAATAACCGTTTGGCGATGACCGTTAGAGGGGTAACCGACATCGCAGGGGCATGGGAGATACTGAAATCGTTGTATAAAGAACAAGACGCGTGAACCTGACGATCGACATCGGCAATACGCTGATAAAAATGGCGGTTTTCGACGGGGGTGAAATCGTCGAGAAACTGCTTGCCGAGGAGTGCGACACCAAATTGCTCGACGGCCTGCTGGCGCGCTGGCCGGCGATCGACCGGGCCATTATCGCCTCTACCGGAGGCCGTACCGCACCGCTGGCGCGGATGCTGCGGGTGCGTGCTGTGAAGTGTCTGGAATTTACACCGGCGACGCCCGTGCCGATCCGCAACGGCTACGATACGCCCGAAACGCTCGGCGCCGACCGCCTCGCCGCCGCGGTGGGGGCGGCGCTCGTGGCCGAAGGGCGCGACGCGCTGGTCGTCGATTTCGGAACGGCCATCACCGTCGACTACGTGTCGGGCGACGGCACCTACCGCGGCGGGGCCATTTCGCCCGGAATGGGGATGCGTTTTCAGGCGCTGCACCGCTATACGGCCAGGCTTCCGTTGTGCCGCGAGACTGCCGAAGAGCGCCTTTACGGGACGACTACGACCTCCTGCATCGAGCAGGGCGTGATGAACGGCATCGCCTTCGAAATCGAAGGATACATCGCGCGTTTCCGGCGGGAAAATGCGGATATTTGCATAATTTTTACCGGTGGCGCCGCAAAAAACTTTGCGAAAAGAATTAAAAATGCGATATTTGCAGACTGTGAACTCGTCTTCTTGGGTCTGAATCGGATTTTGGAGTTTAATGCCGAATGCTAAAACGAATGATAGTGAAGAGATTAATGTATAGACTGGCTGTCGCTGCGATGCTGGTCGTGCCGGTTTCGGCAATGGCTCAGACAAGCAGTATCAATGCCTTTTCTCCCTATTCGATGTACGGCATCGGCGAATTGCAGACGCCCGGCGTGGTGGCCCAGCGGTCGATGGGAGGCGTAGGCTTGGGAATGCGCAGCTCGGTGATGGTCAATCCGCTCAATCCTGCGGCGTACAGCCTGACGCCCCGCCAGGGATTTCTCTTCGATTTCGGCGTGGAGGGGGTCAACTTTTACAACCGCCAGCAGAAGTATGCCGACGGTGCGCAGACCACGTCGCGCACGAGCTACAATACGTTCAATTTCCACGACATCGCCTTTCAGCTGCCGCTGGCCAGGCGGCTCGGACTGGGATTCAGCCTGACGCCGTACAGCAGCGTCGGCTACCGTGTTTCGGCCGATGAACAGAGCGACGACGTGTGGGGCAATATCGGCCGCGTGCAGTATCTTTACGCCGGCGAGGGCGACCTGACGGAGGTGAAGCTGGGCATCGGTTGGGAGGTGGTCAAGCGCGTTTCGATCGGCGTCGCCGCCCAATACTATTGGGGCGACATCGAGCGGACGTATCAGACGGTGGTCTCGAACAACATCGTCAACGGCGGTTCGGTCAATACGGTGACGGGCACCGACTCCTACGGGATTTCGCGCATCAAGATGCAGCTGGGGCTGCAAGCCGATCTGATCCAGTCCGAGCGGCAGGTGTTGACGCTGGGCGCGACCTACGATATGGGCGGTAATCTGCGTCCGTCGGTGAATCAGACGGTCGTCAACGGCGATATTTACGGCACCGTGGTGCGGGGCGATACGACGCGCATGGCACTCAAATTGCCCGTTCAGTTGGGCGTGGGGCTCTACTACCAGAACGCCAAGATCGCGGCGGGCGTCGACTACATCTACCAGAACTGGGAGAACAACGAGTCGCCGAAGTCCGTTCCCGGAGCGGTCAACGTCGCCTATAAGAACACGAACACCGTCAAGTTGGGATTCGAGTATACGCCCAACCGGATGGATATCCGCAATTACCTGAAACGCTGGTCTTACCGCGTGGGATTCCGGTACGGAACCTACTACCAGACCTTCGAGGGGAAGACCTTGTCGCAATATGCCGTGACGGCCGGATTCGGTATGCCGGTGCGTTTTCTGGGCCGGTCGAGCATCGATTTCGGCGTGGAGTTCGGCCAGCGCGGAAACGATTCGCCGCTTCGGATCGACAACCGGCAGATCGGGCTGGTACGGCAGCGCTATGTGAAATTCTCGCTCGGTCTGACGCTCTTCGGCGAGGATTCGTGGTTCGTGCGTTACAAATACGATTAAACTTGACAAAATCTAAAAAATAAGAAGGGAATAGTTAAGATGAAAAGCGTAAAAATTCTGCTCTCTGTAGCGTTGGCCGTCGTCGGAGTGGTGGCGATGGCCCAGGATTTCAGCGACGATGCGAAGTACGGCAAATACGGCGCAACGCCCGAGGAACGGAAAGACAACATCTATTTGCTCAACTTTTTCAACGAGGCGGTCGGCAACCAGGATTTCCAGACTGCTTCGGGGTACCTCAAACAACTGCTGGACAAGTGTCCCAAGGCTTCGGAGAATATCTATGCCAAGGGCGCTACGGTGATGAAGAACAAGATCGCGCGTGCCAAGAGCGTAGCCGAGAAGAAGACCTACATCGACTCGCTGATGCTGCTCTACGATCTGCGTATCGAGAATTTCGGCGATCATGCGACCCGCGGCAAGGCCTACATCCTCGACCGCAAGGCACGCGACTTTCTGATCTATAATCCGCTCGACCACGAACGGGTGTTGGAGCTGTTCCGCGAGGCGATCGCTGCACAGCCCGATCCGGAGTTGGTAGCGATCTATTTCAAGCAGCTCACCGACTACTATAAGGACGACGGCGAAGGTTCGCCCGAGGAGATCATCGCCGAGTACGACCGTCTGTCGCCAGTCTTCGACGGCGCTACGGGGCAGGCTGCCGAGTATAAGGATCAGTTCGACAAGTGCTTCGGCCTGTCGGGCGTGGCTTCGTGCGAGAATCTGGAAGCTATGTTCAAGGAAAAGATCGCCGCCAGCAACAACGATCCCGACGTGCTGGCGCAGGCCGTCGATCTGATGACGCGCGCCAAATGCGACAGCGAGTTCTATCTGACTACCGCCGAGAAATATTACGAAGTGAAGCCGTCGGCCGAAACCGCGTTGTTCCTCGCGCAGGCTTTCCAGAACAAGCAGGAGTACGACAAGGCGATCAAGTATCTGACCGAGGCGCTGGCCGTCGAGACCGACAATGTCGAGAAGGAGAAGCTGCTGGTGCGCATCGGCGTCGTACAGCTGGCTACGAAGAACTATGCCGAGGCCCGCAAGGCCGCGCTCGAAGCGCAGGCGCTCAATCCCGAGGACGGCATGACCTATTTCGTGCTGGCGCAGTGCTACGGCGCACAGGCTTCGGGTGCCAACTTTACCTCGCAGGCGATGTACTGGGTGGCTTACGACACGATGGAGAAGGCCGCTCAGCTGCTCGAAGAGGCCGATCTGAAAGAGACCGCGACCAAGATGATGGCCGCCTTCCGCAGCGCATGGCCCTCGAAGGAGGAGTGCTTCTTCAACGAAGTGCAGGCCGGTCAGCGCTATGTCGTCAACGGCATTGCGACGACGGTTCGCTGCATCCGCTAATCAGGCGCCTGCGAAGATGGCCCGTCTGATCGGACGATATGTTCTGGTAGCACTCCTCGTTGCGGGGAGTGCTATCTTGCTATTCTCGTGCGACAAGCCTCCTGCCGCAGCGAGCGGCGGCGACGAGGCGCTGATGACCGAGTACAGCGAACACCTGTCGGTCATCATGTCCGAGAACGGGCGGCGCTCCTATTTCTTCAAGGCGCCGCTGCTCGAAGGATATACGCTGGTCAAGGAGCCGTACCGCGAGTTCCGCAAGGGGATCGAGATCACCACCTACCAGGACGACTCGCTGACGACGGTCGACGCCGTGCTGACGGCCAACTACGCGATCTATTACGAGAACCGGAAACTGTGGGAGGCCAAGGGCGACGTGGTGGTCGTCAAGTCCGACGGCAAGACGCTCTACACCCAGCAGCTCTTCTGGAATGCCAAGACGCAGCGCATCTATTCGAACGTCGATACGAAGATCGTCCAGAACGAAGGCGGCAACGTCTTTCAGGGCGAGGGCTTCGAGTCGGACGAAGCCTTCAAGGAGTGGCGTTTCCGCCGCTTCACGGGGAAAATGGATGTCGATGTGAGCCAGGAGGACGACGAACCGTCCGAATCGGAAGCTGCCGACGGGGAAGACCGGCCGGCCGGCGAAAAGACGCCGCAGTCCGCGACCCGCCCGCCTGCCGGTTCCGCACCTGCGCCTGCCGCTGCGGGCGAACGCGGCCCTGCCGGCTCGGTCGGGAAGGAACAGACCGTTGCCGGACGCGAGCCGGCGCCTGAAACGGGCGGAAAGCCTGCTGCCGGATCGGAGGCTGCCGCAATTGTTTCGAATCCTGCTGCCGAAGGCAATCCCGCCGATACTGTTAAAAAAGGGCAGCCTGCCGCAGCCGAACATAAACGGGCCGCCGAGGCGGGCGGAAAGCCTGCCGCCGGATCGGGGGCTGCCGTCCCCGGTGAAACCCCGACCGGAGAGAAGACTCCCGATAACGGCGATCCTGCCCCTGCGGCCCTTTCGCCGCAGACGAACGAACCGCAAACCGAAGCGTAGCGATGACCGTATCCGTTATCCTGATCCTCGTGATGCTGCTCCTCTCGGCCTTCTTTTCGGGCATGGAGATCGCCTTCGTGAGCAAGAACCGCCTCAAACTGGAGATCGACCGCAAGCAGAGCGGCCTGCTCGATTTCGTGGCGAAGGTCTTCGAGCGGCATCCGGGACAGTACATCACGTCGATTCTGGTGGGCAACAACATCGCGCTGGTCGTCTATTCGCTCTACATGTCGTCGCTGCTGCGCGCGCTGGCTGCGCTGGCCGGTTGGGACGCCGTGGCGCAGGGCGGGTCGGTGCTGGCCGAAACGCTCATCTCGACGGTCGTCATCATCTTCGTGGCGGAATATCTGCCCAAGTCAATCGTCAAGGGAAATCCCAATTTCTATTACCGAGCCTTCGCGCCGCTGCTCTTCGTCTTTTACATCCTGCTCTATCCGATCGTATGGCTTACGACCGTCGTTTCGTACGTCATCCTGCGGCTGTTCGGCTGCCGGATGAAGAGGCAGGCGCCGGCGGCCGACTTCAACCGCACCGATCTCGAAAGTCTGATCGAGGGGTCGACGGAGGTGCAGCACGACGAGGAGAACGAGATCAAACTGTTTCAGAACGCGCTGGACTTCGCCGATCTGCGCGTGCGCGACTGCATGGTACCGCGCATCGATGTCGAGGCCGTCGAGCTGTCGACGAGCGTCGAAGAGCTGACGCGCCGCTTCGTCGAGAGCAAATATTCGCGCATCTTCGTCTGGGAGGGCAGTATCGACAATATCGTGGGATACGTCAACTCCAAGAGCCTGTTCCGCCAGCCGGCCGATCTGAGGAAGGTACTGATGACGGCCTATTTCGTGCCGGAGACCATGCCGTTGCAGGCGTTGCTGGAACACTTCATCAAGCACCGCTCCTACATCGCCGTGGTGATCGACGAGTTCGGCGGCACGGCGGGCATCATCTCGCTCGAAGACGTGCTGGAACAGATTTTCGGCGAGATCGAGGACGAGCACGACGAGCAGGATATGATCGAGAAGCAGGTCGACGAGAACGAGTACGTCTTTTCGTGCCGGCTCGAAGTGAAATACCTCAACGAACGCTACGGGCTCGGCATCGAGGAGAGCCGCGAATACGACACGCTGGCGGGTTACATCATCTCGCATCTGGACGGGATTCCTTCTGCCGGTCAGTCGCTTACGGTCGACGGCCTCGAAATCCGCGTGTTGCGCACGACCCGTTCGCGCATCGAGCTGGCGCGGGTCAGACGGTTGTGAGCTTTTTTTCGGCCGATCAGCGGGTTAATTACGAATAATTTACTATCTTTGGAGGCCCGAAAAAAGGACGTTTTCGATAAGCCGGATGCAGAGCCGCACCCGTTCGGGCTGTGCCGAGGCGAAAAAACGTCCGCAGGAAAGCAAACTAATGAAAAAATAAATACAGTTTTATGGCAAGTTTGAACACTTTACGGACCAAGTTCGGCGCGCTTCTGTCGGTGATTATCGCACTCGCCCTCTTGGCATTCATTCTGTCGTTGAAGACCGACATGGGCTTCTCGGACAACGATCCGAAGGTCGGCGTGATCGACGGCGACAAGATCCGCTACTCCGAGTATCTGAATCAGTACGACGCCATCAAGAACCGCAACGGCGGCGTAGAGGCTTCGACCGATCAGGAGTCCGACCAGCTGGCCGCCGCGACGTGGCAGGCGCTTTTCGCCGACCACGTGCTCGTCCCCGGCTTCGAGCGGATGGGGATCGAGGTTCCCGAGCAGGAGCGTCTGGACATGGTCAGCGGCAAGATCCCTTCGCAGGCCTTCTATTCGGCTTTCGGCGATCCGCGTACGGGGGCTTACAACGCTGCCGCCGTGTCGCAGTTCCTGTCGCAGGCCGCTTCCGACGCCCGCGCGCAACAGGCGTGGAACGACCTGAACGAGCAGGCCCGGCTGGAACGCGCCGTGCAGAAATACGCCACGCTGATCGGCAAGGGCGCCTATGTCAACAAACTCGAAATCGAGGACGGTGTCGATGCGGCCAACCAGGTCTTCGGCGGGAAGTATGTCGCCAAGCGTTATTCGTCGGTGCCCGATTCGCTGGTGAGCGTCTCGTCGGGCGAGATCAAGTCGTTCTACAACGCCCATAAGGAGATGTTCAAGCAGTCGCCGTCGCGCATGCTGTCGTACGTGGTCTTCGAGGTGAACGCTACGGACGACGATATGTTGAACCTCGAAAAGGAGGTGCGTGCCGTCGGCGAGAAGTTCGACGCCGCGGAGGACGTGAAACTCTTCGTGCGTCAGGATCGCCACGGCGAGATCGCCGACCGTTATGTGACGGCGGCGCAGCTGGGCGAACAGGCCGAGGCGCTCGTCGCGGGCAAGATGTTCGGCCCTGAGTTGAAGAACAACGTCTGGACGATGGCCCGTGTGGTGGAGAGCCGCATGGCTCCCGATACGCTCGGTCTGAAAATGATCGTGCTTCCGTATACCGCCGAGAAACTGGCCGACAGTCTCAAAACGGTGGCGACGAGTGAGAATTTCGCCGATCTGTCGCGTCAGTATTCGGCCAACGAGGAGTTGGCCGCCGCAGGCGGCGAGGTGGGCGTCTACCCCTTCTCGGCCTTCAATACCGTAATGGCCGAAGCGCTTTCGGACGCCAGAAAGGGCGACGTGGTGAAGGTGATGAGCGGCGACGCCATCCAGCTCGTCAACGTTTACCGTGCCGACAAACCCTCGAAACATTACAAGGTGGCGACGGTAAGTTATCCCGTGGAGGCTTCGGCCGCAACGCTGCGCGACGTTCACAATCAGGCCAGCACCTTCGCCGTGAACGCCAAAGGTTCCGCCGCCGCGTTCAACGAGGCCGCCTCGAAGGCTGCCGTGACGCCGCGCATAGCGACGCTCAACATGGGTGACCGCTCGGTTCGCGGTCTGGAAGGTTCGCGTGAAGTGGCCCGCTGGGCCTACGGCGCGGACAAGGGCGACCTGTCGGAGATTTTCAAGGTCGGCAAGGACTATGTCGTGGCGCTGCTCACGGAGATTGACGACGACGAGTACGCTTCGGTGAAGAAGGCTGCCCCGCAGATTCAGAACCGCCTGCTGCGCGACAAGAAATACGACTATATCGTGAAGAACCTCTCCGATGCGTCGCTCGCAGGCGCCGCCGAGAGCTTCGGCAGCGAGGTGACCGATTTCAAGGACGTGACCTTCGGGTCGTTCTACATCGACGGTGCGGGTGTCGAGCCGGCGCTCGTGGGTGCGATCACCGAGACGACCGAGAAAGGCAAGGTTTCGGCTCCGGTCAAGGGCATTTCGGGCGTTTACCTCTTCGAGGTGACTGCGATCGATCCGGCCGAGCGGCAGCAGACGGCCGAGGACGAGAAGGTGCGTGCCGAAGCGATGGCCGAGGGAATGATGCAGCAGCGCCTCCTGCCGGCTTTGCAGGAGATGGCCGAGATGAAGGATTTGAGCGGCCGTTATTTCTGACGAAAACACCCGATTCGTAAAGTGGTCGGACTCACGTCGTGAGTCCGACCACTTGCGTTTCGGAGGTAAAAGCGGCCGGATTTTCATAAATACATAGGTAAGCGTTTATAATTTGTAGGAAAGCGTTATCTTTGCAGCAGATTTATGTTACGGATCGATCCGAAAAGACAACGGGTAACGGGTGGCATGGCGACTCTGTTTTTCGGAGCCGGATGCCGTAGACGAATGGAAATCTCCCTTTTTATTAATCTAAACTTATACTTATGAGGAAACTTGCCTTTTTATTTTTGTCGCTGTTCGCATTCTGTACGGCTTCGGCACAGGTGACGACGTCGAGCATGAGCGGTCGCGTCGCCGACACCGACGGCCAGCCGATCATCGGTGCGACGATCGTTGCCGTGCATACGCCGACGGGTACGCAGTATGCTACGGCATCGACACGCAACGGCCAGTTCAACTTGGGCGGTATGCGTGTGGGAGGTCCTTACGATGTGGAGGTCAGCTTTATCGGCTGCAATACGGAAAAGATCGAGGGAATCTATCTGACCATCGGCGAGGAGGCTACGTTGGACTTCGTGTTGCGCGAAGACTCGCAGTCGATCGGCGAAGTGGTGGTCGTAGGCAAGGCCAATCCGGTCTTCAATGCCAACCGCACGGGCGCGCAGGAGGTCGTGACGCTCGAAATGATGGAGAAACTGCCTACGACGAGCCGTTCGCTTGATGAATTCGTCAAACTGACGCCCATGTCGAGCGGTAAGAATTTCGCCGGTACGTCGTATCGTTTCAACAACGTGACCGTCGACGGTGCGTCGTTCAACAACTCGTTCGGCCTGTCGTCGGCGCTGGGCGCCCAGGGTACGGAGCCCATCTCGCTCGAATCGATCGAGCAGGTGCAGGTGATGATCGCTCCCTACGACGTGCGCAACGGCGGCTTCACGGGCGGCGGTATCAACTCGGTGACCAAGTCGGGTACCAACGAGTGGCACGCTTCGGCCTATATGTATACCAAGAGTCCCGAGTTGCAGGGCCACCGCGTGCGCGACTATGTCGGTCAGGTGTCGGAGTTCTCCAATCGTCAGTACGGTGTGAGCCTGAGCGGCCCGATCGTGAAGAACAAGCTCTTCTTCTTCGTCAACGGCGAGCTGGACCGTCAGGACGAACCGATCTCGAACCGTCTGGCCGATTCGCGTGTCTCGGCTGCCGATCTGGACGATCTGGCCAAGTTTCTCGGCGATCAGTTCAACTACAATCCGGGCGGTTACGATCTGTCGAAGACCGAGACGCGGGCCGATCGTCTTACGGCGCGTATCGACTGGAATATCAACGATCGGAATACCTTCTCGTTGAAGTACTACTACCTGAAATCCTATAATACGAACGCACCTTCGACGTCGGGCGCTCCTGCCAACGGACGCGGCCCCAACGCCTATGCCATGCCCTTCTCGTCGAGCTACTACCGCACGAACAACGATTTCAACATCGTCATGGCCGACTGGAACTCGACGATCAACGACCATATGTCCAACACGTTGAAGGTGGGGTACTCGCGTCTGCGCGACTATCGCGACATGGACGGCGGTTTCTTCCCGCAGGTCGACATCCTCAAAGACGGATCGAGCTATACGGTCTTCGGTACCGAGGCCAACTCCTACAACAATCAGCTCGATACCGACATCTTCCAGATTCAGGACAACTTCACGATGAACTACGGCCGTCATCAGATCACCGTCGGCACGCAGTCGGACTATCGCAGTTTCAGCAACGGCTTCGCGCAGAACTATCCGGGCTCGTGGGTCTTTTCGTCGATCGACGACTTCAAGTTCAACGTGCTGGCCGCGAAGGATTACATGGCTTCGCACGGCAATATGACGGGCTTCGACATTACCAAGTACAAACCCTCGGATTTCGGTCTGACGGGCGTGGTCAACGGCGGTCTTGCCAACAGCGCCGGTACGGGGCAGACGCATTACTTGCAGAAGTATTCGCTTATGGAGGGCTTCCCCTTCGCCGAGATCGACGTGCTGCAACTCGGCTTCTACGTGCAGGACAAGTGGACGCCCAGCAACCGTTTCTCGCTGACGTTCGGTCTGCGCGTCGATATGCCGATCTTCATGACCGACCTGCCCGAGAATCCGCGCGTGGCGGCCGAGACCTATCGTGACGGCATCAAGGTCGACGTTTCGAAATATCCGGGCGTACACCCGCAGTTCTCGCCGCGCGTGGGCTTCAACTGGAAACCGCTCGAAGACGGTTCGTTGCAGTTGCGCGGTGGTACGGGACTCTTCACGGGCACGCCTCCCTATGTCTGGATTTCGAATCAGGCGGGCAACAACGGCGTGCTTTTCGGGTCGATCGACATGGAAGGCGAGGCGCTGAAAAATCTCGGTTTCCTGGGCAGCATCGATCAGAACGCCAATATGTACAAACCCGCCGAGGCGGCCTATTCCCGTGCCGAGATCGCCGTGACGGATCCCGATTTCAAGTATCCGAGCCTGTGGAAGAGCAATCTTGCGCTCGACTACAAGTGGCGCGGCTGGGTATTCACGCTCGAAGCCCTCTACACGAAGGATGTCAATGCGATCTACCATGACAACATCGGTATCGAGGTCGCCGAAGGCAAATACGTGAACGACGGCGGTCAAGGACAGCGCACGGCCTTCACGGGGAGATATTACGCCGAGAACAAGACGCTCAACCCGATGAACGGAGAAAACGGCGCCGCTTCGCACGTCGTGATGCTCCGCAATACGAACAAGGGCTACTCGTTCTACACCACCTTCCAAATCCAGAAGGAGTTCGTGCAGGGGCCGCTGCGCGGTCTCTACCTCAATGGATCGTATACGATGGGTACGGCGCGCAGCGTGACCGACGGTACGTCGTCGGTGGCTACGTCGGCCTGGAAATATACGCAGAAGGTGGCTGTCAACAGCGAGGAGCTGGGCTATTCGGCCGGCTCGTTCGACGGGCGGCTGCTGTTGAGCGCCTTCTACACGGCACGCTGGGGCAAGCACGGTGCGACCAACTTCGGTCTGGTCTACCAGCGTTACCGTCCTTTCCGCTTCTCCTACTGCTACGGCGGCGACGCCAACGGCGACGGTCAGACGGCCAACGACCTGATCTACGTGCCGGCCAACCGCGACGAAGCGGTCGGCCATCTGGTTTCTGACGGTTTCGCCGACAACAACGGCAACATGGCCGGTGACAAGGATTTCGACGAGGCGCAGGCCTGGGAGAATGCCTGGCAGGCGATGGACAAGTTCATCGAGCAGGACGCCTATCTGAGCAAGCACCGCGGCGAGTACACCAAGCGCAACGGCGCCGTGGCACCCTTCGCCAATCAGCTCGACCTGAGCATTTCGCACGACATCATCGTTCCGCAGCGCAACGGTCGCGAGCACAAGTTGCGATTCAGTTTCAACATCGACAACTTCCTCAACCTGCTCAACCGCAACTGGGGTGTAAGCTACTCGCAGTATCTGGGGACGAACGGTCAGCAGTATCAGTTCTTGTCCGTCACGCAGAAGCCGACGGCGGCCAACGACTATACGCTTCAATACAAGATGACCAACGGATTGAAGGACATCTACGGCAACGACATTTCGCTGGATCGTACCTACAAACCCGATATCGGCTCCTATTGGACGATGCAGTTCGGTATCAAATATATGTTCTAAGCGGAGGAATCCGTCTGCAAACACGAAGGGGCGTCACTGATGTGACGCCCCTTCGTTGTCGTTTCGCTGCGGGATCAGGACTCGGCGGCGGGGAGTTTGAGCAGCAGCTCGCCGATGGCTTCGCGCAGCGTCTCCTTCGGCAATGCCCCGGTAGCCATCTGCGGCATTCCCCGGGCGGGGATGAAGAGCAGCGTGGGGACGGAGCGCACACCGAAGGCTGCGGCCAGCTCCTGTTCGCGGTCGATGTCGACCTTGTAGATATCCACTTCGCCGGCGTACTCCTCGGAGAGCTCTTCCAGGATCGGTGCGAGCGTGCGGCAGGGGCCGCACCAGGTCGCATAGAAGTCGACGATGGCCGGTCGCGAGCCCAGATAGTGCCATTCGGAGATGGCGGAGTCGAGGTTGGCGATTTTTTCCGAGAATTCGGTTTTGGTCAGTTGCGTGATTGCCATGATTGCGGTTGTTTTGCGGTTATTGTACGGGAACTTCTTCGAGCTCTTCCTGCGGCAGCGGCCGCGTGCAGAAGAACCAGTCGTAACACTGCGTCCCTTCGTCGGGACGGGTCATGCGCTCTTCGGCAGCGGCCGACGACGAGGCGGTGGGTACGATCGCTTCGTCGCCCGGATGCCAGTCGGCGGGCAGCGCCACGTTGAAGCGGTCGACGGTTTGCAGGCCGACGAGCACGCGTTTGATTTCGTCGAAGTTGCGGCCCAGCGCCAGTGGATAGTAGATCACGGCGCGGATCGTGGCGTCGGGGTCGATGAAGAAGACGGCGCGGACGGCCGACGTCGAACTTTCGCCCGGCTGGATCATGCCGTAGAGGTTGGCGACTTTCATCCGCAGATCGGCGATCAGCGGGAAGCGCACCTCGACGTGCTGCATTCCACGGTAGACGATCTTGTCGCGGATCGTGCGCAGCCATGCGATGTGGCTGTACAGTCCGTCGACCGAGAGTCCGACGAGCTGGCAGTTGAGCGCTTCGAATTCGTCGCTGCGTGCCGCGAAGGTCATGAATTCGGAGGTACAGACGGGCGTGAAGTCCGACGGGTGGCTGAAAAGGATGATCCAGCGTCCGGCATAATCTTCCGGAAAGCGGATCGGGCCTTGCGTAGTGACGGCCTCGAACGACGGGGCCTTGTCGCCGATGCGCGGCAGGGGAGTGGTGTTCAGATTTTCCATATCGTCTCTTTTTTAACGGTGTGACACGGCGGTCGACCGGAAGAAACTCTCTGGAAGTAGCGAGGAGACCTCAGAAGCGGCGGGTGTAGGCGTGGCAGTAGGGGAGCGTTCCCCGGCGGCGGTAGTAGTCCTGGTGACAGGTTTCGGCGGGCCAGAAGGGGCCGGCCGGCGTCACGCGCGTGGCGACGCGGTAACCTTTGCTGCGGAGCAGGGCGATGAGCCGTTCGGCCACGGCGCGTTGTTCGGGCGAGGTGTAGAAGATTTCGGAGCGGTACTGGTCGCCGATGTCGGGCCCTTGGCGGTCGATCTGCGTAGGGTCGTGGATCTCGAAGAAGAGGCGTGCGAGCGTTTCGTAGGAGACCTTCGACGTATCGAAGGTCACGCGCACCGCTTCGGCGTGTCCCGTGGTATGGCTGCACACCTCCTCGTAGGTAGGGCGGTCGGTGCGGCCGCCGGTGTAACCCGCTTCGACCGAGAGGACGCCGGGCTGTTGTTCCAGCAGGTATTCCACGCCCCAGAAACAACCGCCGGCGAAGATCGCCGTTTCGGTCGTGGCGGCCGCCTCGGAGGAGGTCCGGTCGGACGGCTCCGCGGCCGGCACGAAGTCGAGCGAGAGGGAGTTGACGCAGTGGCGCGTATTCTTGTCGGTAAAGCGTTCACCCGTGAAGACATGCCCCAGATGCGCCCCGCAGCGGGCGCAGGTGATCTCGGTGCGGCGGCCGTCGGCGTCGGGCGTGCGGCGTACCGCACCTGCGATCTCGTCGTCGAAGGCGGGCCAGCCGCACCCCGCATCGAACTTGTCCTCCGAACGGTAGAGCGGCGCGCCGCACTGGCGGCAGCGGTAGAGGCCGCGCTCGCTGTGCTTGTAGTATTTTCCCGTGAAGGGAGCCTCGGTTCCCTTGTCGACGATGATCCGGCGTTCGTCGGGTGTGAGCGGTTTCATGGTTTGTGCATTTACCGTGAGGAGAATTCCCATGAGGGCGATTCCCCCTGCGATGATTCGTTTCATAACGCTCTGTCGGATGTGCAACAATCGCGCCGTGCGCGCCCTACAACAGCGATATTGCGCCTTGCACGGCGTAGAGGACAGCCACGTAGCGCAGCGCCTTGCCCGCGAACATGGCCAGCGTGGTGATCCACACGTTGCTGCGCATGAGTCCCAGCAGGATGGCGATCGCTTCGCCGACGTAGGGCAGGAAAGCGAAAAAGGCGCTCCATGCCCCCTTTCCTGCGAGGAAGCGTCCGGCACGGTCGAGTTGTTTTTCGTCGATGCCGAGGTAGCGGCCGAACCATTCGCGTTTGCCCAGATGACCGATCCAGTAGCAGGTCATGCCGCCTGCGGTGTTGCCCGTGGCGGCTGCCAGCAGGCAGAGTGCGGGGTCGAGTCCCAAGCGGACGAGTACGACCATCACCGCTTCCGAACTGAACGGGACGATGCTCCCCGCCACGAAGGCCGAGAGGAAAAGTCCCCAATAGCCCCAGTCGATGCAGAGCTGCGTGGCCGTGTCCAGAAATCCTTCCATGTCATTCGTCGCTTTGTTGCGGCAGGTCGTCGAGCAGTGCCGTCAGCGAATCGTAGAGCGGCACGCCGTAGCGCCGGCAGGTGATGCGCACGTTGTCGTAGCGGTAGTAGTCGGGGCTGCACGCCACGAACAGCTTGCCCGAACGGGCGTAAAGTCCCATTTCGAGCAGCGAGATCGGCGAGCGGCTGTCGCCCAGCAGATTCATTACGATGAGGTCGGCCGCTTCGAGGTGCGCCAGCTCCCACGCGACTTGGTATTCCATTTCGGCCGGCGAGGCATGGAACTCCCGACGGCGGGGGTTGAAGAAGAGCCAGCGGCCGCCGATGCTGTCACGGAAGCGGGCGACGAGAGCCGCCTGCCAGTCGGAGCTGAGTCCCATGTCGATCGTGCCGGCGAGGAAGACCTTGCGGTACTGCGTCGAGTCGACCGTGTGCGACCGCCAGCGGGGCTGGTATTCGGCCACGTCGTCGGCCGGCGTTTCGGCGGTTCGTATGCCGGTCGGCCGGGAACCGCCGCCGCAGCCGGCGAGCAGTCCGGCCAGCAGGAGGACGAGGAGGGTTGCAGGGCGGTTCATCGGAGCGTGTCGTCGAGCGGCCACGGCCGCAGTTCGTAGAGTTGGTTGCGCAGGCGTGGGGTGAAGCCCGCTTCGCGGATCGCCTGCTGGATGCCTTCGGCGTCGAAGCGGTTGTCGGCGCCGGCCGACGAGACGACGTGCTCCTCGATCATGATCGACCCCATGTCGTTGGCGCCGCTGTGGAGCGCCGCCTGCGCCGTCTGGCGGCCGACGGTGAGCCACGACGCCTGTATGTTGGGGATGTTGTTCAGGATCAGCCGGCTGGCGGCGATGATGCGGATGTATTCCAGCGGCGAGAAATCGGTCGATGTCCCTTCGGCTTCGAGCCGCGTGCCCGTCGAGCGGAAGATCCACGGGATGAAGGCCAGAAAGCCGGGCTTCCCTTCGGGGCAGCGCGCTTGCAGATCGCGGATCGCGAGCAGGTGGTCGACGCGCTGGCGCGGCTGCTCGATGTGGCCGTACATCATCGTGGCCGACGTGGCCAGCCCCAGCGTATGGGCTTCGTGCATCACCGCGAGCCACGACGCCACCGAGGGCTTGGCGGGCGAGATCGCGCGCCGCACGTCGGGGTCGAGGATTTCGGCTCCGGCGCCCGGCAGCGAATCCAGTCCGGCGGCCATGAGCCGGCGCAGCGTTTCGAGCGTCGTCAGACCGCTGATGCGGGCGATGTGGGCCACTTCGGGCGCACCGAGCGCATGAAGCCGGATCCGGGGGAACATCCGTTTCAGGTCGCGGAACAACTCTTCGTAGAAGTCGATGCCGAGCTGCGGATGCAGCCCGCCCTGCAACAACAGCTGGTCGCCGCCCAGCGCAAGCGTTTGCGCGATCTTTTCGCGGTACTCCTCGCGCGAGGTGACGAAGGCGCGCTGCGTATCGTGGGGCTTGCAGTGGAAATTGCAGAACTTGCAGCCCGAGATGCAGACGTTGGTGATATTGACGTTGCGGTCGATCTGCCACGTCACGACCGTCGGGTCGGCGACCGTCGCACGCCGCACGGCGTCGGCCGCTGCGGCCAGCTCCTGCACGGGCGTGCATTCGTAGAGCGCATAGGCTTCGTCGCGCGTGAGCGGCTCGCGCCGCACGGCCTTGTCGAGTATGCGGTCGGTCGTCATGTCAGCGGCGGCGTTTTACCTGCGGGCTCCGGCGGCCTCGCTGCGGGGTGTCGGTGCGGGGTGCGTCGGGCAGCACCATGTCGAAGTCGAGCTGGCGTTTTTGCAGATCGGCGCGCTTGACGCGGATGCGCACGGCATCGCCCAGCGTGAAGCGCCGGCCCGTCGAGCGGCCCGTCGCGGTGTATTCGGCCGGATCGAAGTCGTAGAAATCGTCGTGCATGTCGCGCATGGCCACCAGCCCTTCGATATGGTTCTCGTCGATCTCGACGAAGATGCCCCACTCGGTGATGCCCGATATGTGGCCGGCGAACTCCTCGCCCAGGCGTGCCTGCATGAACTCCACCATCTTGTATTTGATCGAGGCGCGTTCGGCCTCGGCGGCGATCACTTCGCGTTCCGAGGCGTGCTCGCACAGCGCTTCGAATGCCGCCTTGTCGGTCGTCTTGCCGCCTTCGAGGTAGCGTGCCAGCAGGCGGTGCACCATCATGTCGGGATAGCGGCGGATCGGCGAAGTGAAGTGGGTGTAGTAGGGGAAGGCCAGTCCGTAGTGGCCGATGTTGTCGGTGGTGTAGTAGGCTTTGGCCATCGAACGTACGGCCAGCGTCGTGACGACGTTCTCTTCGGGGCGGCCCTTGACCTTCTGGAAGAGCTTGTTCATCTCCTTGGCGACGGGACGGCCCTCGGAGGCTTTGAAGACGTGCCCGAAGCGCAGGATGAACTGCCGGAAGCTCTGCAACTTGTCGACGTTCGGTTCGTCGTGGACGCGGTAGACCATCGTGCGGCCCGACTTGCGCCCTCTGACCTTGCCGCAGAACTCGGCCACGCGGCGGTTGGCCAGCAGCATGAACTCCTCGATCATCTGGTTGGCCTCCTTCTGTTCCTTGAAATAGACGCCCAGCGGCCGGCCTTTCTCGTCGAGCCGGAACTTGGCCTCGGCGCGGTCGAAGCTGATCGCGCCGTTGCGGAACCGCTCGCGGCGCATGGCCTGCGCCAGCCGGTTGAGCGTAAGGATCTCTTCGGCGTAGTCGCCCCGGCCGGTCTCGATCACCTGCTGCGCCTCCTCGTAGGCGAAGCGGCGGTCGGAGTAGATCACCGTGCGGCCGAACCACTCGTCGAGGATTTCGAGGTTCTCGTTGAGGGTGAAAACCGCCGAAAAGCAGAGGCTCTCCTCGTGCGGCCGCAGCGAACAGAGTTCGTTGCAGAGCCGTTCGGGCAGCATCGGCACGGTGCGGTCGACCAGATAGACCGACGTGCCGCGCGCTTCGGCTTCGGTGTCGACCACCGAACCCGGCCGCACGTAGTGCGTCACGTCGGCGATATGGACGCCCACCTCCCACACGCCGTCGCGGACTTTGCGGACCGACAGCGCGTCGTCGAAGTCCTTGGCGTCGGCCGGATCGACGGTGAAGGTCACCGTCTGCCGGAAGTCGCGCCGCTCGGCGTAGTCTTTGCGGGTGATGCGCCCGTCGATGGCTTCGGCTGCCGCCTCGACCTCCGGCTCGAAGCGGTAGGGGAGGTCGTATTCGGCCAGAATGGCGTGCATCTCGGTGTCGTTCTCGCCCGCCTTGCCCAGAATGTCGACCAGTTCGCCCACGGGGCTTTTCGAGCCGGGCGCCCATTCGGCGATGCGTACGACGACCTTGTCGCCGTTTTTCACGTTCGGGCAGTCGCGCTTGTGGAGGTAGACGTCGACGGGCATCTTGCGCGAGTCGATACGCACGAAGACATTGTGTTCGTTGACTTCGGCCGTGCCGACGTAGCGTTTGCGGCTGCGTTCGACGATCGCGGTGATCTCGCCTTCGGGGGCGTTGGAACTCCGTGCCTTGCGCGTGAGCACCAGTTGCACGCGGTCGCCGTCGAGAGCGTTCAGCGAGTTGCGCGAGTGGATGTAGACCTGCTGCTCCATGCCTTCGACATGCACGAACATCGAGCCGGTATTCAGCATCTCGACCGTGCCTTCGAGTCGGGGCCGCTGGGCGGGACTCAGGCGGTATTTGTCGCGCGGGCAGCTCTCGATGACGCCCGTTGCGAGCAGTTGTTCGACGATCTGCATCGTCTCGCGGCGGCCCTCCTTGCTTGCGCCGCCCGATGCCGAAGCGAGGTGGCGCAGCGAGAATTTGTTGTCGGGCAGCTGCCGGAACAGTTCCAGAATCAGCGCGGCGCGTTCGTCGCCGTTATGGGTTTGTTTTTTCGTTCTTGTCATTTTTCATTCAACAGTTTGAGGGCCAGCGCCTGCATGAAGGCTATGCCCGTGGTGATGGCCTTCTCGTCGGGCGAGAAGGTCGATGTATGCGGTTTCCCCGACGCCGCGCCGACGCCCAGCCGGTAGAACAGCGAAGGATAGCGGTGCGTGTAGAACCCGAAGTCTTCGGCCGTCGTGCGCAGCGGCAGGTCGACGGCCTGCCACCGTTCGGCGGCCAGGCTGCGGGCGAGCGAGGCGAGGGCGGGGTCGTTGACCACGCAGGGATAGCCCCGCCCGATGTCGACGGCCGTCCGTGTGCCGTACCGGCGGTCGGCGGAGGCGGCGATGTCGCGGATCGCGTCGTAGGAGGCGCAGCGCAGCGCCTCGTCGAAGGTGCGCAGCGTCCCTTCGAGCCGGACGTCGTCGGGGACGACGTTCGTCGCGCCGTCGGCCTCGATGCGGCCGATCGAGAGGACGCGCTCCGGCAGGTTGAGGGCCAGCAGTCCGCCGACGAGTTCGGCGGCGGCGGCTACGGGGTCGCGCAATTGATTGCGCAGTGCGGCGTGGCCCCCTGTGCCGTGTACGGTGAAGCGCAGTTCGTCGCTCGAAGCCATGTATTTGCCCGCGCGGAATCCGAAGGTGCCCACTTCGAGCGACGGTTCGACGTGCTCGCCTACCACGGCCCGCACGTCGTAGTTGGCGAAAGGCTCTTCGGCCAGCACCAGCGACGCGCCTCCGGGGTTGCACTCCTCGCCCGGCTGGAAGAGCCCGAGAAGCGTCCCCTCGAAATCGCGCGAACGATTGAGCTCCTGCAAGACACCCATCAGCACGGCCGTGTGGACGTCGTGGCCGCAGGCGTGCATCACCCCGTCGTTGAGCGAGCGCCACGCCACGTCGGCCTGTTCGCGGATCGGCAGCGCGTCGATGTCGGCGCGCAGGACGACCGCACGACGAAGATCGCCGCGGCCTTCGATGCGTGCCAGGACGCCCGTGCGGGCGACGGTGCGGTGGGCGATGCCCAGCCCGTCGAGCGTGCGGGCGATGAGGTCGTGCGTCCCGGTCTCGCGGAACGAGAGTTCGGGACGGCGGTGCAGCGCACGGCGGAAAGCGATGATGTCGAGCTCGTCGGCCATGGTCAGAATACCTCCTTGATGATTTGGCGCACGTTCTCGGCGCGGCCCATGGTGTAGAAGTGGATCACCGGTACGCCGGCGGCTTTCAGCCGGCGGCACTGGTCGACGGCCCACTCCACGCCGATGCGGCGGATCGCTTCGGGGCGGTCGGCATGCGTCCGGACTTCGCTGCGCAGCGCTTCGGGCAGTTCGATGGCGAAGGTTTCGGGGAGCAGCGTGAGCTGCCGCAGCGTCGAAAGGGGTTTCACGCCCGGGATGACCGGCACGTCGATCCCCGCTTCGCGGCAGCGGCCGATGAAGGCCAGGATACGGTCGGCGTCGTAGCAGATCTGCGTCATGACGTAGTCGGCGCCGGCGTCGACCTTGGCTTTGAGGTGGCGCAGGTCGCTTTCGGCGTCGAGGGCGTCGACGTGTTTTTCGGGATAGCCCGCCACGCCGATCGAGAATTTCGAGTGGTGGCACTCCTCCACTTCGCCGTCGACGAACTCGCCGCGGTTCATCGCCGCGATCTGCCGCACGAGGTCGATGGCGTGGGAGTGCCCCTGCGGATGGGGCATGAAATGGCGTTCGTTGGGGCCGCAGTCGCCGCGCAGCGCCAGCACGTTGTGCAGCCCGAGGAAGTCCATGTCGATGAGCGCGTCCTCGATGTCGTAGCGCGACAGGCCGCCGCAGATCAGGTGCGGCACCACCTCGATGCCGAAGCGGTCGCGGATCGCGGCCGAGATGCCCACCGTGCCGGGACGCCGCCGCATCCGGTGCCACTCGATGTGGCCGTCGGGGGTAAGCGTCTCCTTGATGCTCTCGCGGTGGAAGGTGACGTTGATGAAGGCGGGGTCGAATTCGCGCAGGGCTTCGATCGTGGTGAAGACGCTGCGGGTGCCGTCGCCTTTGAGCGGCGGCAGCAATTCGAACGAGAAGCGGGTCGTCTCCCGTGCGGAGGTTTCGCGGATGATATCCAGTACGTTCATGTTCAGACGTTGTTCGGAATGATTTTTTCAACGGTTTCGACTGCCAGTCCGCGTCGTTCGGCGTAGTCGCGCAGCTGTTCGGCGTCGATCTGTCCGACGGAGAAATAGCGGGCATCGGAGAAGAACAACCCGCAGAGCGCTTCGCCGGGCGAGATCATCCAGTTCTCCGTCAGCCGCATGCGGGTCGTCTGTTCGACGGCGAGCAGATCGAAGATCTCGCGTTTGAGCGAGTGGTCGGGCGAGGCGGGGTAGCCGAAGGCCATGCGCCGGCCGCGGTATTCGCCCGCGATGACCTGCTGCGGCGTCGGCGCCTCTGCGGTTTCGTAGCCCCACATCTGCCGCCGCACGAAGCTGTGCACCACTTCGGCGAAGGCTTCGGTGAGGCGGTCGGCGAGCAGCTTGGCCATGATGGCCGAGTAGTCGTCGCCCTCGGAGCGGAACTTGTCGCAAAGCTCTTGCAGGCCGATTCCGGCCGTGAGGGCGAAGGCGCCGATGTAGTCGGTCGCGCCGTCGCGCCGGTCGGCGATGAAGTCGGACAGGCAGAGGTTTTCGGCGCCGCGCGTCTGGTTGCGAAGCATGGGCAGCGTATGGCGGCGTCCCTTCGCATCGGTGAGGAGGATGTCGTCCCCGCGGCTGACGGCGGGGTAGATTCCCACGACGCCTTGCAGCGTGAGGAGCCGTTCGTCGGCGATGCGGTGCAGCAACGCCTGTGCGTCGTCGAAGAGTTTGCGGGCTTCGTCGCCCCGTTCGGGGTGGTCGAAGAGGTCGGGGCAGCGTCCTTTGAGCCCCCATGCGGGGAAGAAGAAGTTCCAGTCGATGAAGGGTTCGACGTCGGCGATGTCGAAGTCGGGGAAGACGAGCCGTCCCGTGTGGGCTGCGGGCGCGATCTGCGATACGGGACGCGGGCGGCGGTTGCGGCGGGCATCGGCGACGGGGATCAGATCACGCAGCCGTTCGCGGCGCAGGTAGTCGTCGCGCAGCCGTTGCTGGCGGGCCTGCACCTCGGCGACATAGGTTTCGCAATCGGGACCCAGCAGGGCCGCGAGGATGCGGTTGTTCTCGCTCGCATCGCGCGAGTGGATGACCGGTGCCGCCGTGCAGGGGGCGATCTTCACGGCCGTGTGGAGGTCGGAGGTGGTGGCTCCGCCGATGATGAAGGGGATGTGCAGCGAGCGGCGTTCGGCCTCCTCGACCACGTGGATCATTTCGTCGAGCGACGGGGTGATCAGGCCGCTCAGGCAGATCGCGTCGGCGCCCCATGCGGCCGCTTCGTCGACGATGCGCTGCGCCTCGACCATGACGCCCAGGTCGCGGATCTCGTAGCCGTTGCAGGCCATGACCACCGCGACGATGTTTTTGCCGATGTCGTGGACGTCGCCCTTGACCGTGGCCACGATCACCTTGCCCGCCGACTTTCGGCCGGCGGCGTTCTGTTCGATATAGGGGGTAAGCACCCCGACGGCGCGTTTCATCACGCGCGCCGACTTGACGACCTGCGGCAGGAACATCTTGCCCTGGCCGAAGAGTTCGCCCACGCGCGCCATCGCACGCATCAGCAACCGGTCGATCACCTGCATCGGGTCGCCCAGTTCGCGGTAGGCTTCGAGCGTGTCGGTCTCGATGTGGTCGGTCGCTCCTCTGAGCAGAGCGTATTCGATGCGTTCCGGCAGCGGCCGGGTGCGCCACGCCTCCTCGTGTGCGGCTCCTTCGGCCGCGGTGTCGGTGCGGAGATGCTGTGCGTAGTCGATGAGCCGCTCGGCAGCGTCGGCACGACGGCAGAGGACGACGTCCTCGACGCGTTCGAGCAGTGCGGGTTCGATGTCGCTGTAAACCTGCAACAACTGGGGATTGACGATGCCCATGTCCATTCCCGCCGCGATGGCGTGGTAGAGGAAGACCGAGTGCATCGCCTCGCGCACGACGTTGTTGCCGCGGAAGGCGAACGAGAGGTTCGAAACGCCGCCCGACACCTTGGCGTGGGGCAGGTGTTCCTTGATCCAGCGCGTAGCTTCGATGAAGTCGAGCGCATAGCGGTCGTGCGCCTCGATGCCCGTGGCGACGGCCAGTACGTTGGGGTCGAAAACGATCTCTTCGGGCGGGAATCCCGCTTCGGTCAGCAGCCGGTAGGCGCGTTCGGCCACCTCGATCTTGCGGGCGTAGGTGTCGGCCTGTCCCCGTTCGTCGAAGAGCATCACCACGGCCGCCGCGCCGTAGCGGCGGATGGCGGCGGCACGTTCCAAAAAGGTGCCTTCGCCCTCTTTGAGCGAGATCGAGTTGACGACGCTCTTGCCCTGCACGACTTGCAGACCGGCTTCGAGCACCTCCCATTTCGACGAGTCGATCATCACCGGCACACGGGCGATTTCGGGCTCCGAGGCCATGAGGTTCAGAAAGTGGCGCATGGCCTGCGGCCCGTCGATCAGGCCGTCGTCCATGCAGACGTCGACGAGCTGCGCTCCGGCGTCGACCTGTGCGCGGGCCACGGTGAGCGCTTCGTCGTAGTCGCCTTCGCGGATGAGACGGGCGAACTTCGCCGAGCCGGCCACGTTGGTGCGCTCGCCGATGTTGACGAAGTTGGCCTCGGGGACGATGCGCAGCGGTTCGAGACCGCTCAGTACCGTGATATGGCGCGGTGCGGGGAGACGCCGCGGCGCGTAGTCGCCCGCGATCTTCGCAAGTTCGAAGATATGTTCGGGGGTGGTGCCGCAACAGCCGCCGATGATGTCGACCAGCCCGCGCCGCATGTACTCGGCGCAGTCGGCGGCGAACATCGCCGGCGTCTCGTCGTAGCCGCCCATGATGTTCGGAAGGCCGGCGTTGGGGTGCGTCGAGATGCGCGTCTCGGCCACGGCGGCCAGCCGTTCCAGATAGGGGAGCAGCTGCTTGGCGCCGTAGGCGCAGTTAAGCCCGACCGAAAGCGGCCGTGCATGGGCTACCGAAGCGTAGAAGGCCTCGACGGTCTGTCCCGAAAGGGTGCGTCCCGATGCGTCGGAGAGCGTGCCTGAGATCATCACCGACGTGCGGATGCCGCGTGTGCGGCACTCGTCGTCGACGGCGGCCAGCGCAGCCTTGGCGTTGAGCGTGTCGAAGACCGTTTCGATAAGCAGCAGGTCGGCGCCCCCGTCCAGCAATCCCCGCACCTGCTCGCGGTAGGCGGCGCACATCTCGGCGAACGTGATGTCGCGCGCGGCGGGATCGTTGACGTCCGCCGACATCGAGAGCGTGCGGTTGGTGGGGCCGATCGAGCCGGCGACGAAGCGCGGTTTGAGCGGGTTGCGTGCGGTGAAGGCGTCGGCTGCTGCGCGGGCCACGCCGGCTGCTGCGCGGGCGATTTCGTAGGCACAGCCCTCCAAACCGTAGTCGGCCAGCGAGACGGCGTTGGCATTGAACGAATCGGTTTCGATGATGTCGGCGCCTGCGGCGAGGTATTTTTCGTGGATTTCGCGCACCACGTCGGGGCAGGTCAGCGCCAGCAGGTCGTTGCAGCCGCGCAGCTGCCGTTCCCAGTCGCGGAACCGTTCGCCGCGGTAGGCCGCTTCGTCCAGCCCGTAGCCTTGCACCATCGTGCCGAAGCCGCCGTCGAGCAGCAGGATGCGTTCGTCGAGTATCTCTTCGATCGGTTTTCTCATTTTTTGACGATTTCGATTTCAAACAACCGGCTCCAATTCTTTCCCGTGACGAAGATGCGCCGCGTAGCTGCGTCGTAGGCGATGCCGTTGAGTACGTCGGTCGCGGGGGTGATCTCCTCTTCGGGCAGCAGTCCCGCGAGGTCCACGACCCCTTCGACCGTCCCCGTAGCGGGATCGATGATGACGATCTGGTCGGTGGTGTAGACGTTGGCCCAGATCTTTCCTTCGATCCATTCCAGTTCGTTGAGGAACTGCACGGGGCGGCCGGCGGCCGTGACCGTGATCTTGCGTCCGCGCCGGAACGTGGCGGGATCGACCTCCCAGATGTGCTCCGAACCGTCGCTCAGATAGAGCGTCTCTCCGTCGGTGGCGAGCCCCCAGCCTTCGCCGGCATAGCGTACGTCGCGCAGTTTCTCGAACGTCTGCGCATCGTAGATGTGGGCCGTGTTGTTCTGCCACGTGAGCTGATAGATACGGTCTTTTACGCGGGCGATTCCCTCGCCGAATTCGCTCTGAGGCAGGCGGACGAGTACGTCGGCGCGACCTGTCGGGAGGTCGAGCCGCTGAATCGCGGAGGCACCGTACTGGCCGGTGCCTTCCCACAGGAAGCCGTCGTCGAAATAGAGCCCCTGCGTGTAGCTCGTCGTCAGGTGCGGATAGCTCGCCTTGACGACGTAGGTATACTGCACGGGTTCGACGGGAGCCTGTGCGGCCGTTGTCGACGGTGCCGGACGCCGCCCGGCGCAGCCTGCGGCCAGAGCCAGCAAAAGAATCGGTAAACTCGGTTTCACGTTTCTAATATGTATATAATTTTACAAAAATACGAATTAAAACCGAAAATGAAAAATTGCAGGTCGATGTTCGCTTCTCCGGCCGTAGAGAGCGGGGTTTCCGAACAAAGTTCGATACGTTTTGATCTGTCTGGCAGCCGTTTTACGGTTGCGGAGCGCCTGACGGGATTATGCCGGTGAAATTCGGATTCCGGATAAAAAAGAAAAGAGTTGTCGCGTGACAACTCTTTTCGTGTGGTACCACCAGGAATCGAACCGGGGACACAAGGATTTTCAGTCCTTTGCTCTACCAACTGAGCTATGGCACCATCCCGATCCGGAACGGATTTTCGTTCGAATCGTGGTGCAAAGTTAAGGATAATTTTTAAAATTCCAAATTCTGAGTAAAAAAATTCATTCCCTTTCGACGCTTCCTTCGCTCCTCGTCCTTCGACGCTCCCGGCGGAGGAAGAGTGCATATCCGTATCGGAAGGCTGTACCGCTCCCTGTACGGACGAAGATCCCGCTGGGCCGATCCGTATGGCGTATGCAATGCGGAGCGGGTCAAGGCACCGTCGTCCGGATGACTTCGACGATACGGACGTCGATGCCGGCTTCCTGCAATTGTTCGACCACGATCGGCGACACGCCGTCGTCGGTAATGACCATGTCGATGCGGTCGACGTCGCACATCTTGCAGAATCCCCGCCGGCCGAATTTCGAGGAGTCGACCAGCGCGATGACCTTCTGCACCGTCTCGATCATCATCAGCGCCAGGTGACCGCCCATGAGATTGGTCGTCGTCACACCGTAGTTGAGATCGAAACCGTCCACCCCGAAGAAGAGCTTGCTGCACGAAAACTGCCGGAGCATCTGTTCGGCGAAAGGCCCTACGACCGAAAACGAACTGTTGCGCAGCACGCCGCCGAGCTGGATTACCGTGCATTCGTCGTTCTCCGCGAGCGTCGTGGCGACGCTCAGCGACGTCGTGATCGCCGTCAGCTCCTCCACCTCGCGGATCTCGCGCGCCATGGCGAGCGTCGTCGTCCCCGAAGCGATGAGAATCGTGTCGCGCGGTTCCACGAGCCGTGCGGCATAGGCTCCGATGGCGCGTTTTTGGTCGGAACAGAGTTTCTCCTTGTCGTTGACGTGACGCTCCTGAATGTAGGGGTTGGCCAGGATCGCCGAACCGTGTACGCGGTAAAGCATCTGCTGCTGTTCGAGCAGCGTCAGATCCTTGCGGATCGTCACCTCCGAGACGCCGAGCATGTGGGCCAGTTGCGAAACGGACAGCGATGTCTGCTGGTGTAACAGTGCCATGATCCTGCGGTGCCGTTCGTTGACGATCGCCGGTGTCTGCGGAAGGGAGTGAGAGTGTTCGAGAGGGGGCTTCATCTTCGTGCTATTTTATTGCCTGTCGGAAGAGCGGGATACTTTCGTCGAGGGTCATTCCCTTGCGGTAGATGCCTGCCGTCCCGCCGACGAAGATCGAGGCGCCCATGTCGCGCATGAGGCGGGCGCGTTCGCAGCTTACCGACCCGTCGACCGAAATTTCCGTTTCGGGGTGGCCGTGTTCGTCGAGGAAGCGGCGTGCGGCAGCGACCTTGTCGAGGATGCCGTCGATGAGCTTCGCTCCGGCGAAACCGGGTTGGACGAGCATCAGGATCACCCATTCGATCTCGTCGAGATAGGGCGTCAGCGCCTCGACCGGCGTGGAGGGATTCACCACCAGTCCGAAATGCGCTCCGCGCGCCCGGACGGCTTTCGCCAGCTCGTGCAGCTGTTCCCCCAGTTCGACGTGCAGCGAAATCCGGTCGCCGGGACGGATGTCCATCGCCTCCATGATCGGGAGGGGGTGTTCGACCATCAGGTGGATGTCGAGCGGCAGCTTCGTTACGCGGTGCATCGCCGCGATGAAATCGACGCCGAACGTGAGGTTGGGAACGAAATGGGCGTCCATCACATCCACGTGGAGGTAATCCACGCCGTTGCGTTCCAATTGCTTGATGTCGCGCTCCAGATTCATCAGATCGGAGCACATGACCGAAACCGATATTTTTCCTTCTTTGGTGGGTTGCATGGTGTATTTATTATGCTTGCAGATTGATTTTTTTCTCCCGTTCGGCGTTGAATTTCGCCGCCGCTTCGTAGCCGTCGCCCTTGGCGTTCCAGATCGTGGCGATCGTCAGCATGCCGACGACGGCGAAGGCGAGGATCACGATGTAGGTGCTGCCCCAGCCGTAGTGGTCGGCCACGTAGCCGAATCCCACGCCCGAGATCAGCGTGCTGGCGTAACCGAAGATACCCAGGATGCCGTTGGCGCTGGCCGCCGCCTCCTTGGTGGCCTGGTTGGCCGCCGCGATGCCCAGCAATGCCTGCGGGCCGTAGATGAAGAAGGCGATCAGCGTGAAGGGAATGGCCAGTACCCATGCCGAGGCCGTGTCGGGGACGAGCCAGAAGATCGCCGTGGAGATGATGGCGCCGAGCATACAGAACACGCAGGTGCGGTGGGCGCGGCTGCCGAAGATATGGTCCGTGGCCCAGCCTGCGACGACCATGCCCAGATTGCCGCCCACGAACTCGAAGACGGCTACCATGATGCCCGCCACGGCGACCGATACGCCCTTCGAACCGGGCAGGAGCATCATACCCCAGTCGAGCATCGAGAAGCGGACGATGTAGACGAAGAAGTTGGTGACGGCCAGCACCCAGATGATCGGGTTGCCGAATACCATGCGGCGCAGGAACGCCTTGTGGTAGGCGGAGTCCGACGTGGTTTCCTTCTTCTCCCCGACGGCCGGCGGTGCGGCCTGCGTTTCCAGCTCGGGCAGTCCGACCGACGACGGCTTGTCGCGCAGCGTGAGATAGAGCGCACCTGCGCCGATGAGTGAAATGACCGCCGGAACGAGGAAGCAGAGACGCCATGCGCTGTTGTCGAAGTGGTGGACGAGAAGCGCCCCCAGCACGAAAATCAGACCGGCGCCGATCGAGTGCGACATGTTCCAGATCGACATCTTGGTCGCCAGTTCGTTGGCCGGGACCCAGTGGGTCATCAGCGGCGAGACGGGCGGCACGCCCATGCCCTGGAAATAGCCGTTCAGCAGCAGGATCGAACCCATGATGATCGTCAGCGCCGTGATGTATTCGCTGCCGCCGGCCGTGCCCGTGATGAGCAGGGCCATTTTGTCGCTGAACCCGAACCCGATGTTGACGAGCGCGCAGAGCGCCAGGCCCAGCGCCATGAATTTGCGGGCGCTCACCCGATCGGCGATGAATCCGTTGATGAACCGCGAAACGCCGTAGATGACGCCGTTGAGGGTCAGGAAGATTCCGAGCTGCGTCTTGGTGATGCCGAAGGTAGCCTCGATGCTCGGCATGGCGGTGTTGAAGTTCTTGCGCACGAAATAGTAGAGTGCGTAACCGATCATCGAGACGATGATGGTGCGGGTCTGCCAGTACTTGAATTTTTTCGTTTGTTCGGGTGTCATCATTCGGTTTGAGTTTTGAGTTCCACTGCCGCAGCGGTGTGCCGCGCGGCAGTGAAAGCGGTTCGTATTGTTTCGACTGCTTATGCAAATGTAAGTAAAAAATCGTAAAGAACAACAGAAAGGCAGACGTTACTTATGGAATTATGATTTTTTCTCTTTACATTTGCGGTATATTCGACCGTATATTTCGGGCGAACCAGAACCCTAAACGTATTCTCGAAAATGAAAAGACTTCTCTACTTTTTGGCAGCCCTCCTGTTCGCGCTGCCGATGACGGCCGCCGCGCAGCCTTCGGTGCATGTCGTCTCCGGCCCCTACCTCCAAGCGGTGGGCGAGCGGGAGTTCACGGTGGTTTGGACCACCAACATCGACGCCGTCTCGTGGGTCGAGATCGCACCCGACGACGGTACGCATTTCTACAACACCGAACGGCCGAAATACTATCAGGTGCTCAACGGCCGCCGTCCGATCGGCAAGCTCCATGTGGTGACGGTGAGCGGACTCGAACCCGCCACCACCTACCGTTACAGGGTGATGCAGAACGGCGTGCTGGTGAACGAAGGCCGCAAGCGCGTCATCTTCGGCGAGGGCTTCGGCAGCGATATCCTGCGGCACAAGCCCTTCGAGGTGACGACGCTCGACCGCTCGAAGAGCGAGGTCGCCTTCTCGGTGGTGAACGACATGCACGAGCACGACTCGATCCTGCGCGTTCTCTACAAGGACGTGAGGCCCGGCAAGTACGACTTCGTCTGCTTCAACGGCGACATGACCACGTCGATCGACGCCGAGAGCGAGCTGATGGATCACTACCTCGCCTCGTCGTCGGAGCTCTTCGCCTCCGATACGCCGCTCTACGTGGCGCGCGGCAACCACGAGAACCGCGGTACGTTCGCCATGGAGTGGATGAACTACTTTCCTTCGTCGACGGGGCGTCCTTACTTTTCGTTCCGTCAGGGGCCCGTCTACTTCATCGTGCTCGACAGCGGCGAAGACAAGCCCGACAGCGACATCCGCAACATGGATCTGATGCGTTCCGACGATTTCCGTGCCGAGGAGGCCGAGTGGCTGGCGCGCGTGGTCGAGGAGCCCGATTTCAAGAGCGCCCCCGTGCGCATCGTCTTCTGCCACATGCCTCCTGCTCCCGGCGGCTGGCACGGCGGCTCGGAGGTGGCGCGGCTGTTCGTCCCGATTCTCAACCGTGCGGGCATCGACCTGATGCTGTCGGCCCATATCCACCGTTACAAATTCTGGGACAAGGGCGAGAACGGCTGCGATTTCCCCGTGCTGTGCAATCCCAATCTGACCCGTATGGACGTAAAGGCGGACGCCCGCAACATCGACGTGAAGATTTACGATGCTTCGGGTGCGTTGAAACACCAGAACAAATTTACGAAATAGCCGTTCGCCGACATTTCGGCTGCGCCGTTCCCCGATCGGGGAACGGCGTTTTTTATCATCGGCGACGGCCCCGGTTCGTAGTCTGAAAGTTGATACTTTAAATTGAATGAACAAAACAAGTTGCAAAATACAGTTTGCAACTTTACATAATAGTCATAATTTATACGACTGTATATATAAATATAATTTTGGTAAAAAATGGCGACCTATGGTCGCCATCGGATATAAGAGAAAAACTCCCTGAATCTACATATAGTTGGGTTATTTTAATATGGCAAAAAACGTATGGAGAATAATTTGTAAATCGTTTTTGAAAGAGATATTGGCAATATATTTTAGATTGATTTTCAATTTATCAGGCATAATTACCTCTCGGTAATATTTTTCCGGATCAGGGACTTGTGCTAATAGCTCATTTTCATTCCGATAACGAATTGAAGCAGGGTCCGTTATTCCAGGTCGTACCTGCAAAACTTTTAATTGTTCCGAAGTGTACAAATTAACGTATTTCCGGACTTCCGGTCTCGGCCCTACCAAACTCATATCACCACGGAACACATTAATCAATTGAGGTAATTCGTCCAATTTGTATTTTCGGATATAATATCCCGAACGTGTTACCCGAGGATCGTGTCCTCCGATGGTGATCAATCCCGTTTTATCTGCCTCCACTTGCATCGAACGAAATTTGAATAACCAGAAATCCTGATTACCTCGCCCGACTCTCAGTTGGCGGTAGAAGATGGGCCCCGGAGAGTCGCATTTAACCCATATTGCCAATACAAGAAGCAATGGACTTAAAATCAGCAGTCCCAGACTGCTTACAATAAGATCAAAGACACGTTTCAACGAAGCTATTATTTTGAAATGAGATTGATGAAATTAGCTAAGACATATTCTATTTCTTCATCAGAGAGACGTGTGTGTAATGGTAGTGTAATTTCGTTACGATATTGATTATAAGCGTTTGGATAATTCGCAATATCGAATCCGAGATTCTTATATGCCGTCATCATCGGCAAAGGTTTATAATGGACATTACAAGCAATGCCTCGTTCTGCCATTTTTATTATGATCTCGTTACGCTCGTCGATTTCTCGTCCTATCAGGCGTACCAGATAGAGATGACCACTCGAAGTGTGATTTTCTCCGTAATGGAGGAGTAATTGCAGGTTTTGATCTCGCAGCACTTCATCATAACGGTTGATAATCTGTTGGCGGCGGCGCAATATTTCGGGGTAACGTTTCAACTGTACCAATCCGATACCGGCCATGATATCTGTCATGTTGCATTTGAAATTAGGAGCGACAATATCGTACTCCCATGCACCGAGTTGTGTTTTGGCCAATGCATCCTTATTTTGGCCGTGAAGGGACAAAAGTTGAAATTGTTGGTAAAGCCATTCGTTGTCGATTCCAGGAATCGAGCGCCAAGTCAGTGCTCCACCTTCTGCTGTGGTGAGATTTTTTACCGCATGGAACGAAAAAGAGGTAAAATCAGCAATCTCTCCACACATTTTACCGTTCCGTTTTGCTCCAAATGCATGAGCCGCATCTGCAAGAATAATTACTCGACCAATAGAGTTTTGCAACTTGTTGGATGGCTGGAACAGTTGTTTTTTATCGTTTGCAATAGAGAAAATACGATCGTAATCACAAATGATTCCTGCCAGATCCACCGGAATGATGACTTTTGTCCGGGACGTGATAGCCTGCGCCAGTTGCTCATAATCCATTTCGAAAGAATTCGGCGCTGTATCGACCATGACTAATTTTGCTCCCACATGGCAGGCTACGCTGGCCGAAGCCGTATAGGTATATGCCGATGTAATGACTTCATCTCCGGGCCCTACACCCAGTACCCGCAGAATCATTTCCATACAGGCTGTGGCAGAGTTCAGGCATACGACTTTGGGCGTATGGCAATATGAAGCAATTTGGCGTTCAAATTCTTTTGTGCGAGGTCCTGTGGTGATCCATCCCGAACGAAGGACTTGGGCGACTTCGATCTCTTCTGCTTCCGTCATATCTGGCGGGGAAAATGGTATTTGCATAAATTTTATATTTTTTTAGTTAAAAATCCATATACGGTACCTGTCCCATAAGCAATGTGGACAGAAAAAAATAATATCGGCAGTATGAATCCCATGTCGAATCCAAATCTGAGGCATGCCAACCCTGTTGCTCCCAGAGCTGCGATCCAATACACTACTAGTATCCATATCAATACGTTCCATAAAATAGGAACCCACCAACCGAACAACAGACAGGAGAGCATTCCCACAACAAAACAGGCTGGAACGACGTGCCGAAGTCCTACGGCCCGTGGAAAAGTTCGCAATAATACTCCTATCGAACGTCCGTTGCGGTACATTTGATGGACGGAAGAGGTAAGGGTCGGTCGGGAATAATAGGTCGAAATGATTTGGGGATCAAAATAGATTTTGTACCCGGCATTTCGGATGCGTGCATTATATTCGTTATCTTCTCCGCGAGATAGTTTTTCATTCATCGGTCCGATTTCATCGAGTACCTTCCGGGGAAAGGCACCGAAAGGTACTGTATCGGTAAAACAGGCTTTGGTTCCGATGCGAAATGCCGCTCCTCCAATACCGAACGAGGTTTGGTTCAGAACGGCATTTGCTTTTCCCATTAGGGTGGGAGCTCCGGCTTCGACTTTACACACTCCTCCTACATTCCCCAGTTCGGGATTGGTGGATAGTTTGGCGATACATTTTGAGATATAATCACTAGCATAACGGGCATGAGCATCCATTCTGACCACTATCGAAGCAGAAGAGCGACTGACTCCGATGTTGAAAGCAGCAGACTGAATTTTCCGAGGATTATCGATCCATCGTATATTTGACCATTTATCGGCATAACCGTTTACTATTTCATGAGTTTTGTCATCGCTGCCTCCGTCCACGACCATAATGTCAAGCCGATTGAATGGATAGTTCTGTCCGAGAATAGAATCCAGACAAGGCCCGATAAAAAGCGCTTCGTTTAGTGTGGGAATGACTATTGCAACAAGGGGATAATTCATTTTATTCATGCGATATACGACGAGCCAGCGAGAGTGCCTCTGCCACATTATCTTCAATGGAACAATAATACCACCCTCCGTACCGACCGATTGAATATACATCGTAGGAAGAGAGCGTTTTCATCTTTTCGGCTCTATCTTTTTCCATGGCCGAAGTAACATGGACATAAGCAGGGTCCATGATAACGGAATGTGACGAAACAAGTTTTTGTCCAGATATGATGCCTGCGGTCTCCAAATCTTTCAAGACTCGCGTCAGACAGGCATTTATGTCAATTTGTGCATCTTGTCGGAATCCGATTTCCACATAGGCAGAAAGGCGGTCGCTGTTGAAAATATTATCGTAAAAACCTACTCTGTAAAATATATATTTCTTCTCAGGAAAATAAAGCCAATGGTTCCTTTTTTCGTTGCCTTTACGATCAAATCCGAGATTAAAGACCAATACTTTATTGCTTGAATATAGGTGTGTATCATGCTCGATTCCGGATAAACTGAGCAATTTCGGAAGTGGGATCGTAGAAATCAACTGGTCGTACTTTATGCTTCGGCGGGTTGTACGTGCGATCTTTCGAGCTATATCTAATTCAACAAGAGCTTCGCCGGTGGCAACTTTCTTGGGATCTATTCTTTGGAAAACTGAATTAACGTATTCAAAAGCACCTCCTTTCGGATATTCGAAAGTTGCGTTATACGAGTTCTCCTTGGCATGTTTGAAATTTGCAATAATTTCTTGTTTGTCTGCATAAGGGAAGAAGCGTCCCATGGCATCCGGATCGAGTTCGTCAAGATCGCAAGCATATAACTTTTCGTTGTAGGGGATGAGGAAAATTTCAGCAATGGATTTGCCGAATTTTGCATACAGCATACTTTTGAATGTCGTTCCTTCACGATATTCGTTGACAAATAAGTCATACAGGCAATCGATAAATTCGGCTTTATCAAGTTGATGAATGTTTTTCTGGAACGGGTAGTCGATATGCTTATTTTTATATCGAATCTGAGTCATTTTTTTCAGTGTGATAATATCCCGATCCTTATGCATTTTATCCATCACGAATCGTTCGATATCCTTGTTTCGGAAATGAAAAAAATGTCCGGAGTAATCCCATATAAAACCATCTTGTAGAATTGTCCGGCAATAACCTCCTATTTCCGGCTCTTTCTCGATGACTAAATAATCGTTTGAAGTAGCTGCTGCGTAGGATAATCCGGTTATCCCTGCACCGACAATCAAGTCCATATTAATGTTGTTTTATGCTTTTTTCGAATTTTTGTTCTGTATACACCGCCCAATTGTCCGCATTGAAACGATCAGCACAGAACTTTCGTGCAGCTTTTCCCATAGCTTCGCGTTTAAGTCGATCAGCAATTACATTCGACATCGCCTCTGCAAGCTGATCGGGTATTTTGGGCATTACGAGATATCCAGTAATGTTTTCCGCTACGATTTCTCTATTCCCGCCTACGTCGGTTGCAATTACAGGAAGAGACATGCTCATAGCTTCCCGAATGGATAATGGCAGAGATTCCACTTCTGAAGAGAGAACAAAGCAATCCAAACTCCGTAATACATTCGGGATGTCCCGTCGTGCCCCTGTGAAAATAATATAATCGTGTCCAGCAGCCTGTGCCTGTAACGTATCTCGAAGCGGACCGTCTCCTATGATGAAAAATCGAGTATCAGGGAACCTGTGATGTGCGATCTTGGCTGCTTCGATATAATCCGAATGCCGTTTTTCAGGACTGAGTCTTGCTACTATTCCGAATACTACGCAACTTGATTCGATACTGTATTCAGTTCTCAGAACAGGAGTTGTTCGTTCTTGGGAAAACCGCTGCATATCGACCGAATTGTTGATCACTTCGATCCGATTTCGTTTTGCCCCTCCGCTTTCGAGCCGGACCCTTTCACAATTGGATTCGGTGATAATTTCATCCGAGAAAATATTGAGTAATCTGGCGTATTTGTAGAAATTCAACGACGAGAACATGTGGATAGTCGTCACGATGGGAATATGCGGGCGATGTAGACTGAAACGCATCAACCATGCAATAATTGCCGTAAAAAAGCCTTGCGGGTTAACCAGTTCGATATTGTTTTCCCGTACGACTCGAAGCAGATAACGAGAAGCTTTCCATAATCCCCAAGGTCGACGAACATAGAATTCTGCCGGAATGAATTGGACGGGTGTACCTGTCAGTTCCCGATCCATAACTCCAGGAGCGGCAATCACGAACACATCGTGTCCGTGTGCGGCTATTTTTTGGGAAAGAGTGAGTACGTCCTGTTTAGCTCCTCCTATATCTTTCCCCATTGTCAGAAATGCTACTTTCATATTTATTTGGAAATCAAACGTCCGTAAAGATTTTCTATATCGCCGATCATTCTGTTATCGTTAAGATATGAATGACTCAGAGCAATGGCATTATGAGTCAAATAACAGCGAAATTCCTCATCATTCAATATCTCGTTTAATCTGGATGCCAGTTCGGTCGAATCGTTGTCTTGAAACAGAAGGCCGTTGAGTCTTGGCAAGATTTGCTCAGGGGTTCCTCCCACGTCGCTGGCCACACAAGGAGTTCCCGCTGCGAAAGCTTGGAGAATGGAAAGACTGAATGTTTCAATATGAGAGGGTAACACGAAAACATCGCTGCCGGCAAGTAGATGCTTTATATCTCTACGGAATCCCGCAAAAATGATTTTTTCTTTGCACGGATACGAGTTGATTCGGGCTTGCAGTTCTTCCCGCTGCACACCATCTCCTACCAACAGGCAAGCGACATTCTCTGTTGAGATACATAGGGTTCGGAAAGCATCCACTAAAACCTCCACCCCTTTTTCCGGAGAAAGGCGTCCGACATAAGTAATGATACGGCAATCGGCGGACAGCGAAAACTCTTTGCGGACAGCCTCCCGGGCATCGAGACGTTCCTGTTCCGTTACGGTATAATCGGCGATATGAATTCCGTTATGTATTCGCTCGATTCGATCTCTTTTCACTCCGTTACCTGTGAGCATTTCCCTTACATAATCCGAATTGGCGATAATTCGATCCAGACTATTCAGGTGACGAACAATAAAGCGATATGCGAAATCCGTAATACCGTGATTATGCCATATCCAGGGAATCCTGCAACCGAAAAACTTTTTAGCGATAATACCCATAATTGCAGGGCCGACGGCTTGGGCATGTATTATGTCGAATCGGTTCTTTGTTGCATAATGTGCTAATTGCCGGGCGGCGCATACGATGCGCTTGGGTGATCGGCCTGTTATGTCGATTTCGGTGATTCTAATCCCTGCTTTTTCTGCGTCTTCGCGTTGTACCGGCCCTCCTACCGCCATTTCGACATAGTGGCCTCGTTCTATCAGCCCCAGAGCCAGATTTCGGGTGAATGTTTCCTCTCCTCCGATTTTTCCTCCCGTGCTCAATAATAAAATCCTCATAAACTATTTATTATTTTCTCATTTTGATAACTCTGGCCGGAACTCCTCCGACAATAGCGAAGTCGGGTACGTTTCGGCTTACCACAGCTCCCGCGGCAATCACGGCCCCGGAACCTATTTTTACCCCCGGTAATATGATAACGCGCGTACCGATCCAAACATCATCGCCGATCACTACTGTTCGATCTTCTTTTCCTGTACCCCCCCCCTGTTCACGCATCGGAATGTCTGTACGGGATATCTCATGGGTCGAAGTAAGAATAATAACATCAGGTCCCATCATGACATCCGATCCGATATGCAATGGTCCCCGTATTTTCGCACGGATACCAATTCCCGATCGGTCGCCGATTGAGATTCCACGACCGGTTCCGAAATTTGCTCCATGTTCGATATTGATTTGTTTTCCACATTGGTCAAATAGAAAGTGTCCGACCCATGATCGTGTTTTTCTGAATAGAGAAAATATCCAATAGGCATTGTCTGTTGCGGGAAGAAACCGCAAAAATCCGTAGTATAACAGTAGGATAAAAAGTCTCATAAGATAGATATTTAATTGGAATACGGCAATCTATTCCCGAACTACTAATTTTGTTAGGAAATAGTCATAAACGGTTTGGATGATGTATCCAGTTAACAAAATGATTGGAATACATACAAACAGTAAAAACAAGACTCTTCCGGTTCCATCTTCCGGCCAATAAACATATTGTCTGATAACGCTAAATATTTGCCGATGGAATAGATATGCAGCCATACTGGAATAGGCGATACGAGAAGCCCAGAAAGAGATATGGGAAGAGTTTGTTAGATAGTAAGACAACGATATGAATGACATCGTACCTGACAGTGCTATTAGCATCCGAAAAACAGAGTTTGCAGGTTCATTGCCAAACAAATCTAACCACAAGTATCCGGTACTAATCAAAGAGAATGCGATAGCCCCTAATATACCAAATTTATAATTTGAGAATTGGTTTGGTAAATATCTTGCGGCTGTAATCCCGACAATGAAGCATGGAAAATAATAATAAAAACGTCGATCAACATCCATACCCCCCCCCTGAGCGGCCATAACCACGAGTATAATACAGCCTGCGATCATAAACACAGAGGATATTCGTTGTCCTGACATGATGGGGAAAAGATAGTAGAATAATATGATCATGGAAACAAACCAAAGCGTAGGAGGCTGAGGCGGAATAATTACGGAAAATCCTGTCATAGATAATAATACGGTTTTGACCGAAAGATATCCCATGAACAAATATATTAGTAGCGACAGGAAAAATAATGGCAGAATACGAATGGCTCGATTGATAAAAAAAGATTTAACTGCATCTATCCCATGAAAAATAGTGTATTTTCGTCCCAGCAAATAACCTGAGATGAACATAAATGTTCCCAACGCCCCATTTTTTAAAAAGTCACCCCAAGGCTGGAAATTGATCTCTTCGGTATAATTTCCGCAGTGGAATATCAAGATATAAAGCATACTGAGTGACCGGACAATGTCTATGGAGTTGAGATGTTTCATGACCATTATTTCTTGATATAATCCTCTTTTATCCGTAAAAAAGCCAGTCCGTATATCAGCAAAGGTAAAGTTGTCCGGGTCGCGGCTGAAACCATGCTTAGCAGAGAATAGACGATAAATGCCACGAAAAAAAGCCGGGTCACTCCCCGTGTTTTTTTTAAAAACGATAAAGGGACTCCCAATAAGATCAAATTCATTACAATACCTAATATTCCATGTTCACAAAGCAGGCGCGAATATTCTGTATGAGAGGAGTGTATCTGACCGAAACGATGTTGTCGTTCGGAAGATGTATTACCAGCTCCAATACCGAGAATAGGATTTTCTGCAAACATAGATAGTTCTTCTGTAAAAAGATCAATACGTCCAGATGTTACATCGTCAAGTTTATCTCCGACGCTGTTTCTACCTGAAAAACGAAAAGAAGCTACTCCATGCGTGACATCGTCAACCTTGTTCCAAACGACGATACCAGCCATAACGATAATACTTAGGTAAATCAATATCTTTTTCAGCTTGATCGAGTTATTCATGATCAAACAAAACAGAATTGCTCCCAAGGAGACAACCAAAGCAACGACTCCAGTTCGGGAAAAAGAGAGTAACAATCTGAAGGCCAGAAAGCATATTGCAATGTAATTTCCGAGTAGGTTTATAACTAACGATTGTTTAATCAAAGAAAGAGTGATGAGAATTAGAATTCCTACACCTAAAACCACGGATAAATGGACAGGACCAAACCCTCCGGTTGTTTCAAACATGGAAGTGGCTGTAAACTCCACTGCAGAGAAGTCGGGAGTTTCAAGCGTTACCACTATAGATAGGGAAATCAACGGGAGTATAATAGCGCCTAAAATCTTTTTGTAATTATTCCATTCTACACATCTTCCCGTAAAATAGTATGCGGATATGGCTAATACAACAATTCCTGAAAGTGAATATCGGATATTTTCAAACCACTTTATCGAATTGATACTAAGAATTGTAGATGGAATCAACAAAATTAGGAATAGTATCCAAAGACGATTTTTAGGGTATGGTACGTCTGATATCAGTATACCGATCACGCAGAATAAAACAACAATATATTTTATGAATTCGCTACCTATCTGCGCATCACATACTTTTAGAAGTACCTCTTGCGAAGCCAGGTAGGCGATAACTCTCGCAACTTCTTCATTTCGATTCCGATTTTTCAAAATGAGCCCGATTCCGACGACTAATGCTACGATACCCCATAATTGTGCCACCGTATGACTGTATACGACAGTAATCCCCAGCAGGATATGTAATACTAACCATTTAAATGGAATCGAATAGTTCCGACTATCTAAATAATTCATTGATTCTATGCTTTTGTAGGTGGCAGTATGCGGATAAAATCTTCTATGACTATATTCCAATCATGCTGTTCGGCCCAGACTTTCGATCTCTGTTTGAAGCTGCTTTTGTCTGCAAGAATCTTTGTCATTGCATTGCAGATTTCCGTTGCATTGTCTCCATTTACCAAAATGCCGCTTCTTCCGTCATCGATGGCATCATCAATTCCGCAACCTGTTGCTCCGATTACCGGTAAAGAGAAGAATCCAGCTTCCAATGCGACGATACCGAATCCTTCTACATCTCCGTTTTTTTGATTTTCACTCAAAAGCATGAATAAATCCGCGGCTTTGTAATATTCCGTCAGTTTCTCCCAAGTCGGACATACTCCATGGAACACTATATGCTCCTGCACTCCACACTGAATGGCTAACTCCTCGAATTGTTTTTGGTAAATCGGTAATCCAACGATATGGTAACAAGCTTGGGGATAAGACCGGATAATCTCGGGAAGTGCACGTATTACTCTATGTTGTCCTTTTCGAGGGGTTACTCCTCCGACAGTTAACAAAATAGGACTTCCTTGTAAATTTAAAGGAACAGACTCGGTTAATTTCCGATCCATTCGTTGACAGTCGATTCCATTCGGAATTATGCTTATATTTTTACTTTTCCGTATCCATGCGGGAATAATCGATGCCGTATAATGAGATACTGCGACTAATTGGTTGCAGGCCATCATGGAAAGATGGGTGAATTTCTTTCCCAAAAGACTGGGTAAGTTCACTTCGGAACCGTGTAAGATACCGAGAATATGCAGGTCTCTGTAGAAAAAACGAAGTCTGAGCCATAACCCGATCCAAAGAGAGAATTTTCCTGATACGATAACAATTTCCCCCCCCCTTTGCTTACGGATATAGTGCGCGACATCATATAGCCTATAAAAGTAGGTAAGCCACCCTTTTCTCCGGAAACGGTGGATTTTGAAAGATTGTTTTCTGTCGAAATCGACGATCGTTTGCTTCGAAGAATAATCTCCACAAGTAAAAACGTCCATTTCCCACCCCTTATTAGATAAGGCTTCGGTTAGAGAATAGGCATGGGAGCCGATTCCTCCGGGTCCCGGAGGAAATTCGGTAGAAATTATAATTATTTTTTTGTGCAGCCCTTTCATATCAACTTATTATTCTTCGAATTCTGGCAACAAAATCTCGCATACCAACGGTGAAACAAAAAAGTCCTATCGATAGAAGCAAAAAATATATCGAGGAGGTAATTGCAGCACGCAGCAGAAATCCTGAAAAATGTCCGTTCCTCGGGAAATGGATAAAACTGAAAATCCATAGAGTCAGACCCGTAGCGATTGCTGCGGCTAAAATATGTCTTGCATAGATTTGTATATAGGTTATTATAGGCACGTGCAACCCTTTGGAGAAAAGGAAATAAGGTTTCCAACACGAATGTATGATGAACAGACTCGCTAATACTCCGGCTAAAATACCGTTTAATCCCCAGAAATAACCGAATAATATTGATAAGCCGATATTCAGACAGGCTTCTGTTATCGGTGCCCAAATATCATTGAATAAACCATATGCATTCAGATACACGTCGACGGTTGTTTTCCGACATCGGATATAGAGTGTGAGGATCATAAGCAGCAGGGTAGAGTTGGAAAGGACGTATTGTGGCCCGATCCATAACGTTACGAACTCAGGAGTGAGTATATAAAGGCAAAAACAGGCTGTATTGATAAACAAAAATCGAGAACTGAATAATTCGTTAAATACAGTCATGATTTTGGGAGAATCCCCTTCGGCAACTAAATTTCCTACACTGGCTCCGATACTGTCGAATACAGAACTAACGGCTAATTTAACTCCGGAGATAATAACCAGATAGTTTCCGTAAAGTGCTACCAATGACAAATTGGCATATCCGTAAATAATCAATGGAGTGACTTCGGTGAGAATGAATCCGGAGATTTTATGAAAAAATAGTTGTTTGATCTTTATGATGATATCCGGATATTTCCCCTTTATTTTGCGTCCGAGCGACACGCTGGAATGCAAAAAGGGAGCTCGTTTGCGGATGGTTTGGTTGAGCCGCCAAGAGGCGACGAAAGCGAATACAAATTCAAGAATAAGCCACCATAGATAACCGTTTGGAAAATAATAGACGGCAGCCATTTGGCAGAACGTTTTGACGATCAGTGTGCCCTTGTAGCTGTATGTGATCGCATACTCGCATTGGTCTGCGGACAGTATGATTTGTTTATAGTTGACAAAATATCCCAGTAAGGAACTAACGAGCAGTACGCCGAAAGATGCATAGGCATACCATAACGGAAGTTCCATTTTGTTGAAGATGAATGGAAAAAGGCACATTGCCACGAGAGCCCCTCCAATCATCCACCATGCAATCCGACGATAGAGCCATCCTTGGACAGAGACTATTTCGTTTACTGATTCATAGTCTTTCTCAAAAAGAGGCTTATAAATCGTAAATGTAACTGCCGTTCCAATTCCCAATTCGGCTAAGTTGAGAAACTGGAGAATGTTGACCGCTGTGGTATTGAGTCCGAGAATTTCGGTACCCAGATGATCCAAAAAAATCTTCCGGGAGAAGAAGCTCAATATACTGTTGAAAAACGTATATATCAGAGCTACTTTACTGTTCCGAATACTCTTCGATGTCCGAGAAGAATCCGTCAAGATCGAGGATTTTTACTATTCAGCTATGCCGTTCGTTTCCAAGCAGTAGTACTGGAAAAATCTGTGGAAATACATTTTGAGCTTTTCCGGAAACATTGTATAAAGTTTTCGGAAAAGAGGATCGGGCAGGATCTCCTTTCTGAATATTTCGATATAATATTGGTAGGCTTTGTGGTCGAGTTGAATGGTTATGTCTTTATCCATATCAGCAGGGTCGACTCGGAATAACCCGAAATGGATACCGTGATTGGGTCCGAAGCCTCGATCGTGAGGGTTTTCGAAATCCAACATCGAGATCACACTACTTTGAACACCGAATACCGACATATCAATACCTCCTTCCTCCATCATGTCGTATAGCAGCGGCTCACATGAAATCAAAGGTTTGAGACGCATAATTTTGTTGGCATATATGATCGATCGGTATTTATGCAGGATTTCCGGAGTAATATGCTCGTAATATTCTTTGACCTTGACAAAATGGAGACCGGACATTCGGTTTACCCGATCCGTCTTCAGCATATCGATCACTCCTCGGATTCCGCCCCATTTAAACATCCGCATTATTTCGAACGGCGTTTTCCGTATAACGTTAATACGGCGAAAATTGCTCACGCAATCAGAACCGATATAATTCATATGCTCGATATGTTGTTCCATGAGTTCTTGGGGCTCACGAATATAGAACATATCAATATCGATTGTATAAAGATAATCGTAATCACGGAAGGATTCATCCCATAACACCCATCGTAGACTTCGGGCCACAAGAGAGTTCATGTTCGGACAATCTGCGAAGGTATGTTCCCGAATCTCGAAACGATCATAGGTCGATCGGATCATATCTAATGCCGGCCGCAGATCGTCACGTAAAGTATCGTGCAAAAAAATCTTAACATCATATTCCGGATAGGCTTTTCCTATTGAATAAATCAGCATGGGCAAATATTCCTGATAAAGATGCCCTTGAACAAATGTTGTGAGACAGATTTTCATTAAAACCTAATTTTATAATCGTCCATCGGTATTTTTCGGGATACACCATTTCACATCAAAGAGGACGGCATTCGATTTTTTCAACTCTTCGATATTCAGACTTTTGAATTGTTCATGAGCCACGGCAAGAACAATAGCATCGAATTTCCGATCAGGTAAATTATTTGTGATTTCGATACCGTATTCCCGTTGTGCGATAGCAGGATCGACCCAAGGATCATAAATGGAAATGTTCGTATCATACTCTTGAAACGTACGCAAGATGTCGATCACCTTTGTGTTACGAACATCGGGGCAGTTTTCTTTGAATGTAAAACCCAAAATTAAAATATCAGCTCCGAGTACCTTGATTCCTTTCTTGATCATAAGTTTCACTACCTGTTGGGCCACATATTCACCCATGCCATCATTCATTCGACGACCTGCCAGAATAATTTCAGGATTGTAGCCGTAACGCTGGGCGCATTGCGCTAAATAGTAAGGATCGACGCCTATGCAGTGACCACCTACCAAGCCGGGTTTAAACGGTAGGAAATTCCATTTGGTGGAAGCTGCCTCCAATACCGCTTGCGTATCGATACCCATACGGGTAAAAATCTTCGAAAGTTCGTTTACAAAAGCTATATTGATATCCCGCTGAGAGTTTTCGATCACTTTGGCTGCTTCCGCAACTTTGATTGAGGGAGCAAGGTGAGTCCCAGCCGAAATAACCGATGCATATACTTCGTTGATCCTCTGCCCAATTTCTGGCGTGGATCCGGAGGTCACTTTTTTTATCTTTTCGACCGTATGCTGTTTATCGCCGGGATTTATTCGTTCGGGAGAGTATCCGGCAAAAAAATCTTCATTGAACTTCAAGCCGGAAACTTTTTCGATCACCGGAATACATTCGTTCTCTGTAACTCCCGGATAAACAGTTGATTCGTAAACTACAATATCCCCTCTCGAAATGACTTTGCCGATCGTTTCGCTGGCATTATACAGGGGGCGCAAATCGGGATTATTATTTTCATCGACGGGAGTCGGGACTGCCACTACATAAAAATTACAATCGCGGATTGCATCGATATCTGATGTACAAACAAAACCGTTTGTAAGAGCTGTTTGTAATAACTCGTCCGGTACCTCCAGCGTCGTATCATGGCCAGACATCAATGCGTTTACACGATTTGAACTCATGTCAAATCCGACAGTATTATATTTTGTCGAGAAAAGTCGAGCCAGAGGAAGTCCTACATAACCTAGGCCTATTACGCAGATTTTAATTTCTCTATCCATGCAATTATATGTTTAAAGATTTTTCCTATACCATTCACAAGCCGCTTTCAAACCCTGCTTCATCGAGAATTGAGGAGCATATCCCAATAGATGGCGGGCCTTGTCGATCGAAGCCAGCGAATGAGGGATGTCTCCTACTCGGTTTGGACCGTGGGTTGGTTCAATTTTTTTGATTTCGGGATCATACTCCCCAAGGTATTCACGCAGATAATTTACTAGCTGGTTAAGCGTCGTGCGTTCCCCGCAGGCCGTGTTGTATATCTGGTTCATTGCTTCAGGAGTCGTGGTCTCCATAGCCAGTAGATTCATCTGGATTACATTATCGATATAAGTGAAGTCTCGACTATATTCTCCGTCTCCGTTGATATTGGGAGCTTCGTGATTCAGCAGTTTTTTTACGAAGAGAGGTATGACTGCCGCATAAGCTCCATTCGGGTCTTGGCGCCGGCCAAATACATTGAAATAGCGCAGACCTATATATTCGAACTTTTCGTAGGTGCGGGCAAAAACATCGACGTAGAGTTCGTCCACGTATTTGGTGATAGCATATGGGGAGAGCGGCTTTCCGATGACATCCTCTACCTTAGGCAACGATTTCGAATCGCCATAGGTCGATGAACTGGCTGCGAAAATAAACCGTTTTACTTTGGCATCACGAGAGGCGACGATCATGTTGAGAAATCCGCCGATGTTGACCTCATTAGTTGTTACGGGGTCTTTGACAGACCGTGGTACCGAACCCAGTGCTGCTTCATGTAGTACGTAGTCTACGCCTTCGACAGCTCTCAGGCAGTCATCGAAATTCCGGATATCACCCACAATCAGTCGGAACGAATCCGGATAGCGGGAGATCAGTGGAATTAAGTTCTCCATATGTCCCGTAGAAAAATTATCAAGGCAAACTACCCAGTCACCTCTTTCCAGTAATGCTTCACATAGGTTGCTACCGATAAATCCGGCACCTCCCGTTACCAATACTTTTCTCATCATCGCTTATTAATGTATATTTTTACCGAATACCTCCAGAATTCTTCGATCTGAATCTGAGGTATATTCATTTGATGGATTATCTTCGAATATCAGCCCCGCAGAGGCTTCTACACTATTCATAAAGTGACAGATTGCTATATGTCTTACCCCCCCCCGAAATAATCACGTGATGTATATACAATGGGTGACAAACGACGACAAAAGGTTCTGGATATGGGGAGGAGTAAAAGTTTTGGTCAAGTGAACGTTCCGGATTTAAAATGCCTGAGAAAGTTCAAATCCGGAAGGAATCATATAACAGATTATCCTTTGTGTAAAACGCAAAATCATGTTTTTTGTCTGTCGCTCTTTAAATTATCGAGAAATCCCATATCTCGTCTATGTGTCGTATATTATTCCGTCAGAGTGATAGAGATGGATAAATTATTGTCGTTCATGTATTCGTTGAATGCAGCAATTTCCAAGTTTGTCGTTGAATAGTTGGTGTTTATGGAAATTTCTTTATCGTACGTTCATGCAAAGACGGTATTCTACATCGGAAAGTTCCGAAATCAACGGCTCGTTGCAATCAATTTTAGTCGTAAGGAGAGTATTGTTGCTATTACGTGTCTGCTTGCTGACTCGTTGTCGGCGATCTACGGAAAAAAGTTAGCGCTTTTTCTGGCGGATAACAAAGTATTATGAAATGACTTCGACCAAGTCGGGATCAACTTCTGCCGTAACGGCTATGACACCTTCTAACATTATGACTATTCGGCGATTTCTTTTACCTCGTACTTGCATGAATATACCTTTAACCCCATCGAATTTTCCTCCGTGTATGCGGACACGAGTTCCTTTCTGTAAATTTATTTCACTTGGCCGATAGTAACTTATATTCTCATCGTATTGTGAGGCAACCTTTATGAAACTATCCATTTGCTCATCCGGTACAACGATATATTCTGATCCCGTACTTTTTTTCCACATCACAAATTGCAGGAAGTTATATCGTTTTTTGAAATTCAGAATTTGAGAGCGACTGGCGTGAACGAATACAAGATTCGGGATAGCCGGGACGAGCCTTTTAGACTTCACTCTGTGATAAACTCTTATCGCATAACATTTGGGAATAAAGTATGCTAAACCATCTTTACCGGCGAGTTTCTCCTCCGCTTTCCCCTCGCTTTTGTATGCCCTCATAACGAACCAGCATACAGTCGTAGTATTTGTTGTATCGGTTGAAGCAATATTCATACATAAACACATATTCTTAGATCACCCCAACGTGTGTATTAGGGTATATTACAGATGTTTACGTTCGGTTCAAGCCGGAAAATTGGCATCTCTTCTTGAACTTCGCATGCACTTCATTGGGGCTTTATAATAGATGTTATAATCGTATTGGCAACTTTTATAACACTTATTTCCCCCCCCCTATCAACTATTCCCTTATGGAGAATAGGAATTTATTGTGCACAAAGGTAAAAAATATAATTATAAAATGCTAATAAAATACTTCTATTGCCGATATTTGAATATTGATTATTCAGTAGAACGTCTTCTTTGCATCCGGTTGTTCCTTAACCCTATTTGATAATATGAAATTTTTGTATTATCCGGTTATTTATCGCCATGAGAAGTATGGCTGGACAACGAAATTGAATACGATTCGGACGACATCTCTCATATTTCCCCGATACCGGATAATTGAAAAGCAAAGATCTTCCGCGGTACGTTTTTCGGAGATGCGATCGTTATTTGAGGTAATGTACTCTCAATGGTGAGTAAAAAAAATTAAAAATGTTCGAAAAAAGACAAATTTAGGATGAATAGCGATTAACGTTCACTTTTCTACTTTTTTAAAACCGTATCAATAGAGAAACGCTCAAATAGGAGAATTCCTTAACTTTAATTTTTTTCAATCCTGCCGTTTTTATGCGACTTTTCGTATCCCTGCACAGGATAAAAAACTTTTGTGTATCTGTTTGAATGACAGGGTAAAGCAGAAAAGAAGAAAGTTGTCGGTGACGATTTAGCGACTATGTAACTGCGCTGAACTGCTGCACGTTGCAACTCGTCGAACAACTCTATGCAAATGTAGTGAATTTCCCGGAAACTACAAAATAATCATTCCGAATTTATAGAAAATGCGGGCGGGATTTTCCCCGTCCGCATTGCTCATCATCGTCGCCGTTTCATTTCTTTTTCATCGTCGCGCTGCATCCGCAGATTCAGTCGCTCGCGCAGCTTGTCGAGAAAGTAAGTCCGGCTTTCGTGCTTGCGGCGTTTCATGTCCAAATAGGCGTCATAGCAATTCCTGACTTTAATTTCCATTCCGAACAGCGAGCCGAATAATGCAGCCAAATCCTTGATGTCGTTCTGACCATCGTTGATACAACCCGTTTCGTCGAGGGCATAGATGATCTCGACCAGTTCGACGAGGCTGCCCGTCCAACGATGTGCGGGTTCGGACTGCATCGGTTCTTCCTGCTTTCTGTCGTAACGACGCAGCAGATCCAACTCCGTATTGATATAACCGATTGCTATATCCAAGAAACGGCTTTGCGTGTTACGTGCCGAATCATTTTCTTGGGGCAGGTATTTCCGCAATACATGCAATCGGATTCTTGTATAACGCAAAATTCGGAAAATCGCAATCCGGTCTTGTTCTTCATTGCAGAACGATTGCAGGGCCTTGTTGAATTCGCAGAAGAGTTCTTCCGTAACGGCTTTCGAGGCGGCTTCGACAAGATGATCCGCCGTAATATGATGTGTCATAATCATTCATCTTTTAAGTTATAAATCTTGGGGTTCAATTCTCGTATTGTTCACGACAATCGACAGCGGTGACTTATTCCTTAAAAGGTGAATGACTTTTTTCCATTATGATCTACTATTTATTTTACGATCCATATACTTACCTCATACAACAACTACATCGGCAATGCAACCAGCGACAGCGTGAAGACATCAGAGGTCGGTGTAATGATGGCAGCCGCCACAAGAATAACCACAATGGCGTGTTTGCGGTATTTGCGCATGAAACCTGCCGATAGGAATCCTAATTTGGCAAACAGCCAAGAGAGAATCGGTATCTCGAAAACAAGTCCCATTGCCAGCGACATGGTCATCAGCGTGGAAATGTAGGATTGCAGTGCAATCATGTTCTCCACCTCACCGCTGACCTGATAGGTTCCCAAGAAACGGAACGTCAACGGGAAAATCAAAAAGTAGCTGACGGCCACACCCAAAGCAAACATAGCATAGCCGCCTCCGACTACCCGCACCACATATTTCCGTTCATTGACGTACAAGGCCGGTGACACGAACCGGAACAACTGGTAGAGGATGTAAGGCGACGCGCAGAGGATTCCGGTGCATAATGCGGCTTTCATGTGGATGATGAACTGCTCTGCTAATCCCGTGTTGATGAGCTTCACGAGAAAATCCGGCGCATCGGCCTCCGTTACCAGTCCGCTGAGCGAATAGAGCAGGCGATAAGTGATGAAGTCGGCATCTTTGGGAGCGAGGATAACGGCAAACAGTTCCTCCTTGAAGCAGAATGCCGCCACGCCGAACACGACGGCCACGAGCAGGCTTTTCACGATGGCTGCCCGCAGCACGTCGAGGTGCTCCCAGAAAGATTGTTTGTCCGTATCAGCCGCCATCCGCTTACTTCTTTCTTCTCCGGTTCTTTCTCGATATTGTTCATTCCTTCCTTGAATGAACGGACTCCCTTACCGAGACCTTTCATCAGTTCGGGAATCTTCTTGCCGCCGAAGAACAGCAGCACGACCAATGCGATCAGCAGCACTTCCTGCATGCCCAGACCGCCGATAAATAAAGGTGTTATCATATTGGTTTTGTTTTAATTTGGCATACCTGCTCTATAATCAACGTATTGCATCGTTACATGAATCCGTAGCATGACTACCCGAAACATTTACGTCCTAATTCGTAAGCCTGCCGACTGTATTCGGTGCCATTCACCGCACCCGCCGGCCACATTCCCGCCGCCACGACCGTTCCATTGTCTTTCCAACCTAAATATTGGAGCAGTGTATGGTAATGCGAGAGCATCGGCTCGGCTTCCTCCGGAGCGGTATCAGCATATGCCATCAGCAAGACCGATTGTTTCACGTGTCCTTTAATTTGTCCGTTGAGCGCATAGAAGCGGTCTATGACTGCTTTGAGCTGCGAAGAGAATCCGAAGTAATACATCGGCGTGGCGAATACCACCGTGTCGGCAGCCACGAGATGTGGACGCAGTTCCTCGAAATCGTCGTTGAATATACACTGACCGTTCATACCGCAACGGTTACAGGCGATGCAGGGTGACACCTTGCGCTGGGCACAATCGAAGCGGTACACCTCGTACCCGGCCTCTTCTGCCCCTTTGATGAATTGTCCTGCCAAATGATTGGTATTCCCATTCCGGCGCGGACTTCCTGTCAATACTACTATTTTCATTTTCTTATCCGTTTTATCGTTCAACAATTCGGCTGCCTTCGCTATCCCTACTCCTGAAAGCAGGGTTGCTCCGGCTGCTGCACCGACAGTCTTTATGAATTTTCTTCTGTCCATATCAGTTCAACCTTTTTTCATTTAACCACTTTGACAGATAGTCTGTCATTTCTAATATTATTCAAGTCAGGAAACAGGACTATGCATTACACACATTTCCTGTTTTCGCCAACTGATTCTCCGATGAGATTTATCGGTTACCACGGGAAATTATCCGGGTCGTTCTGTTCATACGCGCGTTGGTTGCGGTTCAGACCGGTAATAATCTCCATTTCGGAAGGCGAAAGCTCGAAGTCGAAGATGCGGATGTTCTCGTCCGTGTACGCATCGTTGTCGCAACGGGGGATGGTGACCAGCCCGCGCTGCATGTGCCAACGCAAGATGACCTGTGCGGTGGATTTACCGTGCCGGGCGGCAATCTCGCCGATTGCAGGGTCGTCGAGCACGCCGGTAACGCCTTGTCCCAACGGTCCCCATGCTTCCACCTGAACGCCCTTGCGGAACGTATAGCCCACGACATCGTGCTGGGTCATGTACGGCTCGATCTCGATTTGATTGACTACCGGACGTATGCGTGCATACTCCAGCAACTCGTCGAGATGGTGCGGATTGAAGTTGCTTACGCCGATGCTGCGGATTTTACCTTTGTCCACGTATTCCTCCAATATCTGCCAAGTCTCCTTGATATGTCCTTGCACGGGCCAGTGGATGAGTACAAGGTCGATGTAGTCCGTCCCGAGGTCGGCAAGACTTTTGTCGAGCGACTGCCGCACGGTGCCGCCTCGCATTTCCGTGGTGTTCACTTTCGTGGTAATGAACAGCTCTCGGCGGTCTATTCCGCTCCGGCGTATGCCTTCGCACACCTCTTTTTCGTTTCCGTAACCTTGTGCCGTGTCAAACAGGCGGAACCCGACCTTGATTGCATGGCATACTCTTTCTGCGGCATCGTCCTTGACCAAGAACGTGCCGACTCCCAGTTGCGGCATTTCCAGGCCGTTGTTCAGTTTTACAGTTGGTACTTTATTCATTTCCTGTGCGTTTGTTTGAATTGCCGTCCCTAATGCAAGGACTATGGCAAAAATTGTTTTTAATCTGTTTCTCATTTTATTTATTGTTTATCACATCGCTGTATATCCTCCGTCCATCGCCCAAGTCTGTCCGATGGCAAATCCGGCATAGTCGCTGCAAAGGAGCAGCACCATCGAAGCGATTTCTTCCGCCTTGCCGACACGCCCCAACGGGATGGCGTCGATGACACGTGCCATGTGGTCGGGCGACTGCTCGATGGCCTGACGTACCATCGGTGTCTCGCAGGTGCCGGGACAGATAGCGTTGATGCGGATTCCCTGCCGGGCATACTCCAACGCCGCCGATTTGGTCAGTCCCAGTACACCGTGCTTCGAGGCGTTGTAAGCCCCGATACAGGGGATGCCGACCAGACCGCCCTGTGACGAGCAGTTCACGATGGCTCCCTTGCCGTGCTTTTTCATCTCGACAAGTTCGTACTTCATACAGTTCCACACACCGCGCAGATTGACCGAAATTACCCGGTCGAAATCCCAGCCTTCGGTTTCCGCCAGATCTTCCCGCACGGCGGCATGGATGCCCACGTTATTATAGGCTATATCCAACTTGCCGAAAACAGCGACCGCCTTTTCGACAGCCGTTTTCACTTGCGCCTCGTCCGATACATCGCACCAGATACCGATAGCATCGTGTCCTTCCGCTTCCAGTTCCTTGGCACGGTCTGTTATCTGACCATCCAAATCAACCATGACAACCGACGCACCGGCTTCGGCAAACATCCGTGCGGCGGCATAACCGATACCACCGGCTGCACCCGTAATAAATGCCACTTTATTTTCAAAACGTATTTCCATAGTGAATCAAAGTTTTTCCGTATCAGACATATCACGGGTAATACTCACGCTTTGACGGACGTAGAGCGTGTCATCATGTATAAGACGAACGGCAAGCCCGACAACGGAGGGGATGGTCGAAACATATCCCTTGGCCTGTTCGCCTTTGAAAGTCAATGTGAAATCATCCTTATCCCCGTCCCGTAAATACCCCGGACGAAGTATCGTGTAATCCAGACCGCTTTCCTCCACAATATCCGCCGCTTTGCGGTTGGGTATTTGGTCGGGATTGTTTTTCACGTTGTCCTCATCGTCCATGTACGCCGGAATTTCATCGTAGATTCCCACGGCTCCCATAAAGATAAGGCGGCGTAAACCGGCCTTCTTCATGGCTGATACCGTGTTTTCAGCGATAACGGGCAAATCGTCGCCCGAAATGGCGCAATACACCACATGGCAACCCGCCATCGCCTGCTGCAAATCATCCGCTTTCATGGCATCGCAATTGACGACATGGCATCGCTCACTTTCGTGATAGCAAGCCGAGGCATGACGGGATGCAAGCGTCAGATGACACTCTTCATCATTGCTCAGCTTCTCGACAAGAGCCTTCCCGAATGTCCCGGATGCTCCTAAAATCAGTATTCTTTTCATGCTTGAATTATTTTCGTTTTAACCAGTTGTTTCCGAATGAAGTCTGTTCGGTCTCCGCATGGCCGCGTATGCCATATACCGGCAATCTGTCGAGTTCGGACTCCAATCTGTCGAACTCTTCATCCGTCAGTTGCACTTCGCACGCCCGTAAATTCTCCATGATACGCTCTTTGTTCTTCGAACCGGGAATAGGCACGACATTCGTATATTTACGGAGCATCCAAGCCAAGGAAACCTGCGCCGGAGTCGCCTGCTTTTCTGCGGCAAAACTCCGGAGCATTTCGACAATGGGCATATTGTCGGCTATGTTTTCCCGTTTCAGTTGGGGAACCCAGACGCGCACGTCATCGACCCGGCCGAACTCCGTATCCGGTGTAATTTTTCCGGATAAAAGTCCGCTGGCGACAGGCGAGAACGGCACGAACGCAATCTCGTTTTTCACGCAAAAAGGAATGACATCTTTTTCTGAAGTGCGTTCCACCATAGAGTAGATATTCTGCACGGCACCTACGGGCGTTACGGCGTGTGCAGCTTCGAGTTGAGCCTTGTCCACCGCCGAAATGCCCCATTCGCGGACAAGTCCCTCCTGTATGAGCCTGCCCATCGCATGGGCGACCTCCAGATAGTCCACCTCCATGTTGATGCGGTGCAGGTAGTACAGATCCACGTAATCGGTCTGCAAATTCTTTAACGAGCGTTCAAGGTGGCGGCGGACGGCAGCATAAACGGAGCCGCAATCTTCAACCGTCTCAGGCTGGATATGCAGTTTTGTGGCAATTACGGCCTCATTGCGAAAGCCTTTGACCGCACGCCCGACAATCTCCTCGTTATGTCCGGGATAATAAAGCTCCTTCCCGTATCCTTCTGCCGTATCGAAAAAATTGCATCCATAGCCGAACGCTTCCCGAATGGCTTCTTCGGCATATCCTGCGTCCGGTACTTGGCCGTATCCGTGGGAGAATCCCATGCAGCCCATGCCTATTTCACTGACGCTTAAACTGCGAATCGTTCTTCTTTTCATAGCTTGCAGTTATCTACCCAGTTGCGAATGCTTTTCTCATCGGCACGATTAAGCAGGCGTCCCTCTTTCCAGTTCAGCGCGGGATAGGTTTTCTTCAACGCCGCCGCGCTGCCCGCGAGCGTGCTGCCTCCGGAGGTGGCGAACGGGATGACTGTTTTGCCTTTCAGGTCGTGGCTTTCGATGAACGTATTGATAACGCGCGGCGCGAGATCCCACCAAATGGGATAACCGATGAAAATGACATCGTAATCGGCAATGTTCTCCTTTCTGCTCTTGATTGCCGGACGCGATTTCGGGTCGTTCATCTCTACCGAACTGCGCGACTGTTTGTTGTTCCAGTCGAGGTCGGCACTCGTATAGAGTTGTGCAGGCACGATCGCATAAAGCTCTCCGCCCGTAACATCCGCCAGTTTTTCGGCCGCTCGTGCCGTCGTTCCCGTCGCCGAGAAATAGGCTACCAGTATTTTATGGTTTGATTGTCCTTTGTTCATATCCTGTCTTTGTTGTGCGCCGGTGGCGGTCGCTATGCCGACCACCGACAGCAATATCAATAAAAATCTATACATGCGGCTATTATTTAAGTCTGTCATACGTTTCATCGGAAACCGGTTCGAGCCATTCGTTGGAAGCGTTCTCGCCGGGAACCTCGAATGCCAAGTGGGCGAACCAACTATCGGCCGCCGCACCGTGCCAGTGCTTTACATTGACGGGAATGTGGATGACCGTGCCGGGGAGAATCTCTACCGCCGGTTTGCCTTCTTCCTGATACCAGCCGCGTCCTGCCACACCGATAAGCATTTGTCCGCCGCCCTCGGTAGCATGATGGATATGCCAGTTATTCCGACAGCGCGGTTCGAAAGTGACATTGGAAATATTCACCTGCTCGCGCGAAACCGGAGCCAGATAGCTATTGCCTGTGAAATACTGCGCATAGGCCGTATTGGGCTCGCCGATGGGAAAGATCATCTCGCGCTGGAAAGCGGCCTTGGCATCTTCGCCGGCCGAGTTCTCGGCCCACACGCCCTTGGCCAGATTGAATGCCGCCCATGCCTTCGGCCAACCCGCGTAAAAACCGATATGCGTGATGATTTCGGCGATTTCGGTGCGGGTGATGCCGTTGTTCTTCGCCGACTGCAAATGATATATTAGCGAGTTGTCTGTGATACCTTGACTGATAAGAGAGGTAATCGTTACCAAGCTGCGGTCGCGAAGACCGAGCTTGTCGGTGCGGCTCCATACCTCGCCGAAAAGGACGTCGTCGTTGAGTTCCGCAAACTTGGGAGCGAACTCGCCTAATTGGTCGCGCCCTGCTGTCTGTACTATCTTTTCCTGTGCCATAACATTGAATGTTAAAACGGTGAATACTGTAATTAAAATAAACGATTTAGCCGAGCGCAGAGCCAAACTTGTTTGAGCCATGCCGAGGCGGGAGTGATTGCAAACGTAGTTTGAAATGATTCGGTTCATGATTCTTTATTGAATGAAGTTATTGATTCGGTTAGCCGGATTGAGCGGTGTCTGGTCGGACAATACCAACGATTTTACCATGTGCAGCGTTCCCTGCTTGTATTTCTGGAAATGCTCCGAAGCGATATGTTTCTCGTAGGCTTCACGGCTCGCATAAGTTTCGAGGATGGTTATCTTGCAGGGATTCTCCTTTTCACCGACGGCATACATGGTCAACACGCCCGGCTCGGTGCGCAGGGAGACTTCGCCCACCTCGGTCGCGTATTTCATATACTCGTCGAGGTGCTGCGGATAAACCTCTACTTTCGACAGCCGCACGATGCCGTCGGCCGTCATCGGCTCCTTGGCGCACATGGAAGGCTCCTTGTCGAGTTTCAGGCATTTGCCGACTACTTCACCGGTGGCGATGTAGGAATAGGTCGGGAACTCAAACAGTACGGGCTTCAACCGCGTATAGTCGAGTTTTCCCTTGTCATCAAGCACCTCGGGTATAGCGTAAGTGTTGGCAATCGAGCAGATGAAGTTGTCGAAGCCGTCCGACTTGTATATATCCACCACGTTGCATTCCATCACAAGCGGCGATGCGTCGATTACAGGACTTCCATTCTCGCCCCAGTGAAAGTCGAACACGCCCGACTTATCGACCGACGCGCCACTCACGCTTCCCACATAGTCTGCCTTGGGAAGCATCTTCCTGTCAACGAGATTGACGGATAGTTTCTTGGACTCTATGATGCCCTGATTGGTATAATGCTTGTCGCTCATGCTGACGAGAATGCGGTCATGCCCGATAATACCGACATGCGCCACAAGGAGCCAGTTTACCTTACCGTTTACTTCAGCTCCCACCACGGTTACGGGCATAGGGTAAAGAGCCAGTTTGCTACCGATATTTTTCTTTTCCGTTATCATCAATTCTTTATCTTTTAGTTGTGAAGCATTATCGCTCTTACACGCAGAAGCGAGTATTAACGCGAGAATACAAACTGCATTTATAAAACGTATCTTCATTACTTGGTCATATTAAACAGTTTATAGGCATTGCCCCCAAATATGCCATCAATATGCGGAGCCAGCATATCATCGGATTTCATAGCCGAACGGAGTTTGTTCAGGTTCTCGGTCAGCACGGCAGCCGGTTGATAGGGATAATCCGAACCATACATGAGATGATCCGGGGTGGTAATTGCCAACAGCGTTTTAATGACTTCGGGAGTTGCACCTCCTGCAAGGTCGCAGTACAAGTTTTTCAGGTTGGCTTCCCAGTCTATGGGATTCATCAGCCCTTTAGCGACCATAGCCGGATGCACCATTTTCATCCGAGGCACGGCAAGCGGCAAGAATGAGCCGCAGTGAGGAACAACAAACCGTATGTTCGGATAGCGTGCCGGAACATTATGGGTAATCATATTGACAACCGTCCGTGTCGTCTCGGCGGGATACTCGTAAATAGCAAGCGGAGTTGCTGCTATCAGGGTATCATTGACCGGTACAGGCTTATGCGGATGCAGGATTACAACGGCATGCCGTTCGTTCAATACGCTCATCAACGTGTCGAGAGCCGGGTCACCCAAATATTGTCCGCGACTGTTGGTTGCCAGTTTGATACCGTCTGCACCAAGAGTATCGAGAGCATATACGGCTTCTTTTATGGCAGCTTCGACATCGGGCAACGGTAATGAAGCGCAGAAAAGGAACTTGCCGGGATAGTCCGACTTCAATCGGGCACTTGCCTCGTTATAAAAGCGGACAATCCGGACGCATTCGTCGGTATCGCCGTAATACGGTTGCGGAGCCGGCATCGAAAGTATAGCTTTCCCGATACCGGTATTTTCCATAAATTCCAGATGGGAGTTTACATCCCATTTCGGCAACGGGAATGTCTCCTCCATTGCGGCCCCGTGTCTTTCCAGAAATTCGGTGAACTCGGGAAGGACATTGTGGCAATGTACGTCTATCGTTTGTTGTGCCATAACCGAAACCATAGATAGAATACTCGTCAAGAAAACTAATATGGATTTCATATCATCATCGTTATCATATCATAGGCATTTCCCAAGCACCTCTCGTATCTACACCGGTGTTTTCAGCCGTCTCTTCCAAAACTTTCATTTCATCGTCGGTCAGCGTCAACTTTATCGCTTCCAGCGCATCCTGCACCTGAGCAGGTTTCGTCACGCCGATAATCGGTGTCGTTCCTTTACCAATCGCCCAAGCCAAGGCGACCTGTGCCGGAGTGATGCCGTATTTGTCACCGACTGTGCGCATCACGGCAACGAGTTTTTCGATTTGCGGCAACAGCGGATTGTACGTATCCCCGCGCTGACTTCCGGCAGGCAGCGGATGGGCAGTGTCATATTTCCCGCTTAATGCACCCTGCTCCAGCACCATGTATGCCCAGAAGTCGATGCCGTTTTCCTTGCAATAATCGAGGATGCCGGCTTTCTCCGACGAACGGTACAGCAGGCTGAAATGATTCTGTACGGCAGAGATATGTACGCTTTCTTTGGAAAGAATCTCTTCTGCGCGCTTGATCTGTGCGAGGTTGTGGTTGGAAACACCCACACGCTTCACTTTGCCGCTTTTCACGAGGTCGGCAAGGAACGGAGTCCACCTCTCCACATCCGCCGGATTGTGAATCCAGTAGATGTCGATATAGTCCGTGCCGAATCGTTCAAGGCTGCTGTTAAGCATATCCTCTACCGGATTGGCGGAATCTCCGGCAATCTGGGGCGTGAACTTCGTGGAGATGAGCACATCTTCACGGTTGCGCTCTTTGGTGAATGCGGCGAGTAGGCTTTCCGAAGCCCCCATACCGTACACCACAGCGGAATCCCACAGGTTCAGTCCTCCGGCCATTGCTTCATCGAATACGGGTTTCAACTCCTCCACTCCGAGGTTGTTCCCGAAAACTTGGTCGCCGCCGGCGAATCCTGCGCCCCACGACCATGTACCTAATGCTATTGAAGGTAATTTCATTTTTTCCATCTCTAATTCTTATTTTGTTATATGTTTCATAATTTTTGCCGGAACGCCGCCCACGACCGTATTTGCCGCAACGTCTTTTGTTACAACGGCTCCTGCCGCAACGACAGCGTTGTCTCCGATAGTCACGCCTTGCAGGATAGTCGCATTGGAGCCGATCCAAACGTTCTTACCCAGCACGATGGGAGCTGGGTAAGTGGTTTTCCGCTTTTCGGGCAAAAGTCCATGATTGAGCGTAGCAAACACTACGTTGTGTCCAATCTGGCATCCGTCGCCTATCGTGACTCCGCCGTGATCCTGAAAGTGGCAGCAGGCGTTGATAAACACATTTTCATCTACGGTGATGTTCTTACCGAAATCCGCATAGAGGGGTGGGAAAACGCGCAGCGATTGCGGAACTTCATAGCCGAACAGTTTGGATAACAGTCCACGCACTTCATCCGGCGTATGATAAGCAGTATTCAGGCGGAACGTGACGCGACGGGCCTCATTGCTCATATCGTCCATGAAACGGTGGATTTCTTCCGTATCGAGAGGCTTCCGTGTCTTTACGTATGTCTTGAAATCTTCTATCGTCATATTTATTGCCTTTCGAATTTTACTGCTATATCTCCTCCGATATTCAGAGCCTCGATGCCGTCACCGTTGATACGGCCTATTTTAATCAGGTCGTTGCTATGCGACCAGCTCTTGCAGAAAATCGCCACGTTGCCCCACGGCGCATAAATCGTGATGTCGCCGGGCGTGGGCGCACAGCCACGTGTCACGCCTTCGATGGTCAGCGCCGGATCGGGATAAAATATTTTCTCGGTCGTGTTGTTGTAGTCATCCAGCGTGACCTCCAACGGCAGGCGGGAAAGGAAATCCCTGCCTGCCGCATTGTCTTCCATCGTGCCGGTAATCGTGCGGTCGCCGACCGAAATCTTCATTTTCAGGGATGCTTCTCCCGGTGTTTCCGATCCTTCACGGCTCGCTCCGATTTCTTCAAGCCATGACGGGACACGTGTTGCCATTTGCGAAAGACTTGAAGAGGTCAGTAACAGGGTACGGTCGATTACCGTCGCTTCCGGGCATAGGCTGCGTGCTTCACTTACCGATGTGGAGATACCGCTGCTGCCGCTGGTAGCGAACAGGGTAATCCGTTTTCCGGCAAGTTTTGCTGCGTGTTCGTGCAGGAATGTCTGCATCGGTGTCGCCATGCTGCTGTACCAGATGGGATAACCGACAAATACGATGTCGTAGTCATCGAAATTTTTCAACGAAGTCTTGATCGGAGGATAGTTGCCCTGACGGATAGCCGCCAGCTCTTCCTGCGAGCGTTCCAACATGGCGTTGTAGTCATTGTCGTATGCCGTTTCCGGCTCCACTTCAAGCATGTCGCAGTCGAGTGTCGTCTGAATCAGTTGCGCCACACGCTCGGTATTGTTCGTGCGGGAAGCATAAAGGACAAGGTAACGGCCGGTCCCGCCGGGGCAGGCGTGTCGGGATTATCGTCGGAATCATCACCGCCACCCGGATTTTCCGGTTGTTCGGGCTGTTCAGGAGTGAACGGCTCGTCAGAACCGCCTCCGCAAGCCGCCATAGACAAGGCGGCAAACAATAAAAACGGAATCAATAAAATCTTTTTCATAATTTATACTCTTTATTTGTCGATTTGGCTTTCGGTGAACGGGTCGGCACGGTGTCCCATGAGGTCTATCCGAGCATATTCCTTGTCGAACTCTTCCATTTCGTATGGAGTGAGACGAACGGTAGCTGCACCGAGAAAATCATCCAGATGGGCGGGATTGGTCGTGCCGGGTATCGGGGCTATCCACGCCTTGCGTGAAAGCATCCACACGAGGGCGAACTGTGCCGGAGTAATGCCTTTGCGCTCCGCCCATTTACGGACAAGTGCCACGAGCGGCATATTGTGTTTCAGTGCTTCAGGTGTGAATTGCGGCAGGTTCCATCGGCGGTCGCCCTGTTTGAAACGGCTGTTCTCGTCAATTACCCCGGTAAGGAAAGCACGTCCCAACGGGCAATAGGGAACGAAGCCGATACCTAACTCTTCGAGTGTCGGAAATATCTTCGTTTCCGGTTCTCGCCACCAGATAGCATATTCGCTCTGTACCGCTGACAAAGGACATACGGCATGGGCGCGACGGATGGAGCGTGCACTGGCTTCCGACAGTCCCCAATGCAACACTTTTCCCTCCTGCATCAAATCCTTGACCGTTTCGGCGACCTCTTCCATCGGCACGTTCGGGTCGACACGGTGCTGGTACAAGAGGTTGATACGGTCTGTACGCAACCGCCGGAGCGATCCTTCCACCGCACGCCGGATATGGTCGGGACGGCTGTTCAAAGCGGTAGGTTGCTTTTCCTCGACCCCGAAACCGAACTTCGTGCCAATCTTCACTTTATCCCGGAACGGGGCGAGCGCTTCGCCGACCCACTCTTCGCTGGTATAAGGCCCGTACACCTCCGCCGTATCGAAAAAGGTCACACCCTTGTCGTAGGCACGCCGGATCAGGGCAATCATATCCTTCTTCTCATACTTCCCGCCGTAATAGCCTACCATCGGCAGGCAGCCCAAACCGATGGCCGACACGTCCAATCCTCCGAGGTTTCTGTATTCCATATTTCCCGACGGATTATTTCCGTTTGAATAACCGTTTTTAGACAGCGAGGTAGATTGAGCAAAGACTTTCGACAATCCCGTCCATTCCCCGGCAGCCAATAAAGCCGTCATTGATGACATTTTCAAAAAATCTCTTCTGTCCATAAATCCTGTAATTTTTAAGAATGACCTCCATAAGTCAAGCCCCGCATGATCTCCATTTCATTATCTTCCAACCGAAAAGTCATGGGTTCATTTTCCTGTTCCGGGCAAATCCCGTCCTGCACGAGAAAACATCTCACCACGTTTTCGGCAGAGGTATGATAACGGTCTGCAAAGAAGCGCACGACTTCATCTTCATACAATTCCGCTGGAATGTCAATTCGTTCATTCATCATTTATCTTAAACTTCACTTCGTTCGTTTACAATCACTCCCGCCTCGGCATAGCTCAAACAAAGTTTGGCTCTGCTCTCGGCTTAACCGTTTATTTCTTTTGATGATGCAAAGTTACCGGGTTGTACGATGACGGACTTACCGATAAGTGGGTGACTTGTACCATTTTTACTGAATTTGAAACGCCCTATATTCGGCTATGTGATTGAAATGATGTATCTTTGCATTTGTATGAAAGGAGCTATATAAGATGTTATGAACAAAATTCTGAAGGTCAGAAACGTGGGCGATTACAGCCGCTATCTCGGATGCGAGGATTTGCACCCGCTGGTCAGCGTCATTGACTATGCGAAGGCGTCGCCCATCCGTCACAGTCTGAACAATTACAGCGTGTACGGTCTGTTCCTCCGCGACGATGCGTCGGTCGATCTGGATTACGGCTGCGGCAGGTACGATTACAGGCAGGGGACGCTACTGTGCGTTGCTCCCGGACAAATCGGAGGTAAGGAAGATAACGGGGAGCGCGTGTCGATCACAGGCTGGGCATTGCTTTTCCATCCCGACCTGTTGCACGGAACCTCGTTGGAAAAGGAGATAAAGCGACATTCCTTTTTCGATTACCGGGTCAACGAAGCCTTGCACATGACCGACGAGGAGCACGACATTTTGGTGTCGTTGATACGGCAGATACAGGACGAACTGCATAAAAAACGCGATGAGTTCCAAGATGCCATTCTTGTGGAGTATATCGGATTGATTCTCAATTTCTGCCTGCGTTTTTACAACCGTCAGTTCATTACCCGAAAGTTGGAGAACTCGGACATACTCGCGAAATTCGAGCACCTGCTTCGGGATTATTATGAGGAAAAGTTGCAACTGACGCTTGGCATACCGACCGTACAATATTGCGCCGACAAATTGTGCATGTCGTCCAACTATTTCGGGGATATGGTCAAGAGAATGACGGGCGACACGGCAAGCGACTATATCCGTCAATATATCATCCAACGGGCAAAAAACGAACTCGCCACCGGTGAAGGCATTGCACAAGTAGCATATGAACTGGGCTTCGAATATCCCCAACATCTTAGTCGGATGTTCAAGAAACAGACAGGAATGACACCATCGGAATATTGCGAAAATATTTACAAAAGATGATTGTTTCGGTTGTGCTTTGAATCTCTTGTTGGTATAAATAACTTTTAATAGTCTAATCGCCCGACTTCGGAGGAGCGATTGTCCCCCGACAGGGGCAAGGCTTTTGAGAGTAACTCAAAAGGTATCGAGTAACTCGATACACACCTTGCTATGTTCCGGAGAACATAAAAATCCGGTTTCCGACGGATTGCGGGAGAACGGATTTCGATCGTAGCATGAAGCCATGCGATACGCCTTGTTGTTCGGGATCAAGCCAGAGGCTTTCGAGGCGACTTTTCCGAGTTCTAAAACGTCAGTTACCAGTAAAAACGAGACATGCGATATTTCAGATAGGTTTGAATAACGACAGAGATACGGAACGGGAGATACGGCGATTCGAATCCTTGCGGACGTGTTGCCGCAAAGTCCTGCCGATTTACGGAATGGGCGGTTCGGATAGCTATTGCAGCAAAGAGGCGTTGTCGTACAGATTTACGGATTTACTGTCGTATTGTCGTGTGGATTAGCAGGTGTCCGAACACAAACCAATCAGAGCAGGATACAAGGATTTACCGATAAAATATCCGGCAGATGAAAACGACAGCGGGCAGGTTTTGAAACCTGCCCGCTGTCGTTTTCATCTGCCGGGTTCAATTCAGAAGCCCGTCCCGATACTGAATAACAATCGGGAGGGGGCGATCATCGATGTCCGGTGTCCGGTGTTCTTTCTCTTTTGGTCATAAGGTATCTATTTAACAAGTTAATACTATTTATTCTTTTTTCATCGGAAGCCGTCAGTTGGAAATCTGTCGGCTATGCCCGTCCGTTTTACGTGTGCAGGCCATCAGTATATTGATTGCAGGCCGTTTGTTTACGGCACCGAGTGTACGGAGTATATATTCCCGTAGTCTCGTTGCCCCTTGCGAACGAATCCGGAACGCAAGAGCGACGACGACCTCCATGTCATACACGTCCGCCCGGTTTCCGTTTTCCAGACGGACATATCGGCAGACCTCGTAATCGTGCAGGACGTTTTCTTTGAGAATGGCTTTGATAGCCGCATGTACCGTTCCGGCGGTCGTGCCGAACAGTTCGACGATCTCCGCTTCCGTCATCCGTATAGCGGCGGTATCGGTCGGCAGATTCAAGCTGCCGTACTCGTTTATCGTGATGATGTCTCTTTCTTCTTTCATCGCTTGTCTTTTTAGGGGATTAGATTATATAGCCTGACAAATGAAGTTCTCCATCTGCTCGATGTGTTGCGAGAGTTTCTCCATGTCGCGGCTCACTTTCTCCGCCGTGATCTTGGCGTATATCTGTGTCGTCCGGATACTCCGGTGTCCCAACATCTTCGAGAGCGTTTCGATGGGTACGTCGTTCGACAGACAAATGGTCGTCGCATAGCTGTGACGACTTTGATGCCACGTTACGTTCTTTTCGATACCGCACTTCTTCGCTATTGCCTTGATGCCGTTCTTGCAGTTGGCATAACACGGAACGGGCAGCAGTTTGTCCCCTTCGGCCATGCCGTCGTATTTCTCGATGATGTGTCTGGCAACGTCTAACAACCGGATATTCGTTTCGACACCCGTTTTCTGACGGTTGGTGTTCAACCACAGATGCCCGTCGAACGAGGTGCGCAGGTTGGTTTTCGTCAGGTTCGCCATATCCGTCCAGCTCAAACCCGTAAAGGTGCAGAAGATGAACAGGTCGCGGATCAGTTCGTAGCTTTTCTTTTTGAATGTGCCGTTGATCAGGAGTGTGATTTCCTCTTGGGTCAGAAAACCCCGTTTGGTCTCCTCCTTTGTGATGCTGTACGCGAAGAACGGGTCGCGCTGCAATAATCCGTTATTGACGGCCATATAGATAATTTTCCGAAATGGCATCATGTACGACCAGACCGTATTGTTGCAATGGTTCTTCTCGGTTTTGAGGAACAACTCGAAATCGGTGATGAAAGCCGGAGTAAGTTCTTTCAGTGCAATGTCGCTGACCTTATACCGCTTTTCGACGAACTCCGAGAGGTGTTTGTACACGGTACAGTATTTCCAATAGCTGCGCAGGCTTTTGAGCTTGCCTACCTGCTTCCTGTAATCCTCGTTGTGCTGCCGGAATACCGCCAGCAACGTTTCATGGTTCATCCCCAAACCGAGATAGGCGTTGCGCACTTTCTCGGCGGGTAACATAATTATCCCGGTCGACGATCTTTTGGTAGGCTTGGTTGATACCTACACGGATTTTATCCAGCATACGGTTGGCCTCCTGTGCCACGTTGCTGCGACCGGACACGCGACCCAACTCCACGTTCCATGATTTTTCCTCCACATCCAGTTTGCAACTGAATTGGGCGATTTTGCCGTTTACGGTAATCCGGCACATGACCGGAACAAGCCCGTTCTTCTTCGGGGCATTGCGTTTCAGATAAAACAAAACTTTGAATGTCGATCTCATAACTCTACGATTTTTAATGAAACAAAATTATTGCTTGTAGAGCTGTTCTTCGAAATGCAAACCGCAGCGAATCAGTGCAATCGAGGCGGAAAACAGACTTTTTTCACGGCAGCAAGCCCAAAATCCGAAAATCCGACCGTTTTTACAGTCGAAGATTCCCGAATCGTGCCTGTAATTCAGCGTTTTGAAATCCTCCCCAAACCGCCTTTACCATTCGGAAAAGAGTAACGGGATGGTAACGCAACTTCGGTTTTAATTGGCTTCGAGAAGGGTTTCGCTTGGCTTCATCTTTGCAGCCCGTTTCTCGCTAAACACTTTATTTTCAACCTCCTTGCCCCAATCCGCTCTAACTCTCGTTTTTTATCACTATCTTTGTCTCAAATAATGCGGCCGCTGGCCGGCGATCCGCTCCGGCGGGCGCGCTCCGGACGCAAACTGGCAGGGGCTAAATTAAAATATACGGATATGAACAGCAAATACGCTTTGCCCAAAGACGGAGGATTGATCGTCGACTCGGCTCCGAGCGACATCATCCGCCGCTATGAAAAGATTCCCGCCTCGGTCTTCGAACACGAATCCGAAGGCGTGGGGTATGTCGCCGACCTGATCGTGCGGGCGATCAAGAAACACAACGAATATTCGCTTTCGAACGAGATTTTCGAGGACGTGCAGCCCTTCGTGCTGGGACTCACGACCGGCCGAACGCCGCTGGGGCTTTACCACGAGCTGGTGCGCCGCTACCGAGACGGCATGGTGAGTTTTTCGAACGTCGCGGTTTACAGCCTCGACGAATTCTACCCGATCGGGGCCGACGAGCCGCAGAGCCGCAACTACCGCATCCACGAGGAGTTTCTCAACCATATCGATATCCTGCCCGAAAACATCCATATTCCCGACGGGACGGTGCCCGAATCGCGCATCTCGCGTTACTGCGAATCCTACGACCGGGCGATCAACCACATCGACCTGATGATTATCGGCGTCGGAGAGCAGGGGCAGCTCGGGTTCAACGAGCCCGGCTCCTACGAGAAGTCGCGCACGCGGTTGGTGCAGCTTTCGCACGACTCCCGCAAGATCCAGTCGTCGGCCTTCTCGGGGATCGATGATACGCCCAAAATGGCCATTACGATGGGGATCGATACCATCATGCGCGCCGACAAGATCGTGCTCATGGCATGGGGCGAGGAGAAGGCCGACGTGATCCGCAAGGTCGTCGAGGGGCAGATCACCGATCAGGTGCCCGCCACGGCGTTGCAGGAGCATCACAACATCGAGGTGGTGATCGACGAGAACGCCGCCGGAAAGCTCACGCGCGAGGTTGCGCCGTGGCTGGTCGGCCCCTGCGAGTGGACGCCCAAGTTCACGCGCAAGGCGGTCATCTGGCTGTGCGGCGTGGTGGGGAAGCCGATTCTGAAACTCACCCACTCGGACTACATCGAAAATTCGCTGGGCGAACTGCTCGAAGCCAAAGGGCCTTACGACAAGATCAACATCGACGTCTTCAACGACCTGCAACATACCATTACCGGTTGGCCGGGCGGCAAGCCCAACGCCGACGACTCGACGCGGCCCGTTCCGTCGAAGCCCTTTCCCAAAAAGGTGCTGATCTTCTCGCCGCACCCCGACGACGACGTGATTTCGATGGGCGGCACCTTCATCCGTCTGGTCGACCACGGGCACGACGTGCACGTGGCCTACGAGACGTCGGGCGATTTCGCCGTCAACGACGACGTCGTCCTGCAACAGCTCGATACGGTGCGCGAACTGGGTTTCGCGGATCGTTTCGATGAGGTGAAACGTCTTATCGCCGGTAAAGTGAAGGGGCAGCCCGAACCGCGCGAGCTGTTGGACATCAAGGCGGCGATCCGCCGCGCCGAGGCCAAGGCCGCCGACCGTTCGTTCGGGCTCGACCCGTCGCACGTCCATTTCCTGAACCTGCCTTTCTACGAAACGGGCGGATTGAAGAAGGCGCCGCTTTCGCAGCGCGACATCGATATCATCGTCAAGCTGTTGCGCGAAATCGAACCCGACCAGATCTACGCCGCAGGCGATCTGGCCGATCCGCACGGCACGCACCGCACCTGCATGGAGGCCGTACTGGGAGCGTTGGAGGTCGCTAAGGACGACGCATGGCTCAAGAATTGCCATCTGTGGCTCTATCGCGGGGCGTGGTTGGAGTGGGATCTGGGGATGGTCGACATGGCCGTGCCCCTTTCGCCCGACGAGCTGATCAAGAAACGTCACGCCATCTACCGCCACGTGTCGCAGAAGGATATCGTGCCCTTCCCGGGCAGCGATTCGCGCGAATTCTGGCAGCGCGCCGAGGAACGTACGCAGAATACCGCCCGCCTCTACGACAAGTTGGGCATGGCCGAATACCAGGCCATCGAGGTCTTCGTGAAAATGTTTTAACACCAAATAAGATTCTATGAGACTGATTATCGAAGAGAACGACGCGAAAGCCGGCCTGTGGACGGCCCGCTACATCGTCGCGCGGATCAAGGAGAAGGCGGCCCGGACCGACCGTCCGTTCGTACTGGGACTGCCCACCGGCTCGACGCCCGTGGAGACCTACAAGGAACTGGTGCGCCTGTATGAGGCGGGCGAGGTGTCGTTCCGCAACGTCGTTACGTTCAATATGGACGAATACGTGGGCATCCCCGAAGATCACCCTGAAAGCTATCACACCTTCATGCGCAGGCATTTCTTCGACCATGTCGACGTGCCGGCCGCGAACATCCACATCCTCGACGGCAACGCCCCCGATCTGCAAAAGGAGTGCGAGGAGTACGAGCGTAAGATCGTCGCCGCAGGCGGCATCGACCTCTTCCTGGGCGGTATCGGCGAAGACGGCCATATCGCCTTCAACGAACCCTATTCGTCGCTCGTGTCGCGCACGCGCGTGATGACGCTCACGCCCGAGACCGTGGCCGTCAACTCGCGGTTCTTCGACAACGACGTGAACAAGGTGCCCAAGCAGGCCATGTCGGTCGGCGTGGCTACGATCATGGATTCGCACGAGGTCATCATCCAGGCCTTCGGCCACAAGAAGGCCCGCGCGTTGAAACACGGTGTCGAGGGGTGCTACTCGCACGAGTGGACGATCTCGGCGTTGCAGGTTCATCCCGCAGGCATCATCGTCGCCGACGAGGCGGCCGTAGGCGAGTTGAAAGTCAGTACCTACCGCTATTTCCGCGAATTGGAGAAGAGTGAACGTCTGTAAAGAGCCGCGGGGCGACGCAGCGCAGCCTGTGTCTCGCGGATTCCGGTCATACGGAGGGAGTGTCCGAATTGCGGACGCTCCCTCTTTCATTTCCCCCCCCCGTCGCAGGACCGGTTCGATTGCGGAGCGAGTTCCGGCGAGGTTTGCCGCTTTTCCCGCGGCGGTCGCTGCCCGGGATTCCTCTTCCTGACGGCCGGTGCCCGCCGTGTCGGTTCGGGAAAAGAGGCGTCGGGACGAAGGGCGGAAGCACCCGTTCCGGAGCCTGAACCGATGCAAAGACAGGTGTTTTTTTGCGAAGAAGCGATTTTTTTCCGCGAAAGAAGTTGCTTACGAATCGGACGGAAATTCCTCGTTTCGGGTTTCAATGTTTCGGCGGTTCTGTGCTTTTCGATGCAAAGCTTGAACGGAAACGGCTTTATACCCGTATGCAAGGGTATTCCGAGGTCCGATAGTCGAGATCGCTTATTAAAAAATTTCACTATCTTTGACGCCCGAAATACGATTGTTATTTTTTAAATCATTGATTGTATGAGGAATCTATTTGCTTCATTCGCATCGATGGCGCTCTTCGTCGGAGCGCTTGGTTTCGCTGCTTGCAGCGATGACGACAACACCTCCACCGATCCCGGCGAGGGGGGGGGAAATACTAAGCCGGAGGTATCCGTCGTCGTGACGCCCGGTGCGACGACGGCAAGTTCGGTCAGCTTCACTGTCGCACCGCAGAATGCGGACAAATGCGCCTATGTCTGTCTGAAAAATGTCGAAGGGCTCGAACTGCCCGACGCCGTTTCCGTCATGGCCGAGGGCCGGCAGCTCGAAAAGGTCGAGACGCAGCTTGTCGAGGTGAAAGAACTCGAAGCCGAAGCCGAGTATGTCGTATTGGCGGCCGCTTCGGCAGGGGAGAACGCCCCCGTCCTGTCGGAACCGATCACGCTGACGACCGAGAAAGTCAATCAGGGCACTACGATGGAGGTGACGCTCGCCGAGGGCGAGCGGACCGAGAGCACGCTTTCGTTCACGGTCACTACCGCCAATGCCGCCGAGTGCCGCTACCGCTATTTCAAGAAGACCGAAGATTTCGTTCTGCCCGACAAATACGACATCTTCGCCACGGGCGACAAGGTGGAGACCTCCTCTCCGCAGGAGATTTTGCTCGAAAACCTCGACGACGATACCACTTATGTGATCGTTGCGGTCGTCGAAGCTGCCGACAGCTATGACAAGGAGATGTCCGAGCCGCTCGAAATGACGACGCTCAAACGCGACAAACCCGAAAACGTCGATCAGCAGCACTTCACCGAGGGCGAACTCCAAGTTTACAGCGGCGGCAACAACTTCTATGTCAAACTCACCAACGACGCCTATACGGTCGTACTCGATCTCTACGACGACTATGCGAAGGAGAAGGCGCCCGTTATTCCCGCACACGAATACAGCTACCTGAAAGGTTACCACAGCAACGAGCCCTGGGTGATGGCCAGGACGTCGAGCGTGACGGCCGTCAGCGGTGCGGCGTTCGAAATCGAGAAGGGATCGGTGAACGTCGGTTTCGCCGACGGGGCCTATACGATCGTCGGCTCCCTGATTTCTCAGGACAACAAACAGCTGGACATCGACTATAAGGGTTCGCTCGCCTTCCCCGTCAAACTCAACAGCGGCAAGATCGAAAAGAGCGAGAAGGGCTATCTGGCCGCATTCACGGGGGAGAACCTCTACGGACTGAATCTCGAATTCATCACCGATAAGATCGCCGCCGGCACCTACTCGTTCGACAACGGCACGCTAGGCGGAAACTCGGCGCTCATTTGCGGTACGACGGAGTATGCGGTCAAGGCCGGCAGCGTCGAACTGAGCCTGCCGTCCGAAACGAACTATGTCATCAAGGGGGAACTGACGACGGCCGAGGGGTATCCGCTTTCGCTCGATGTCTCCATCTACGGTGTGACCCAGCCCGAGGAGCCGGGCGATGCGATCGTCTTCACGTCGATCTCGCAGGCCTATGCCGAAGCCGATGCGACGGGTTGGGCGATCAACTACTCCGTCGAATTCGAAAACGACGAGTGGCAGGCCGCTTTCGAGTTCTGCAACGACGGCGGTACGGGTTCGCAGATTCCGGCCTACAAATATCTCTACTCGTCCTATGTAGAGAGCGGAACGGGCTGCGTCACGCAATACCGCATCGTCAACAAGAAGACTTCGGAGACGTTGACGCTCGACGAAGGATCGGTGACGGTGGCCTATGCCGACGGCGTTTACGACATCGATTTCGATCTGATGCAGACCAACGGACAGCATTTCAAAGCTTCCTACGACGGCCCGATCGAACTGGACGACTATACCTCTATGGGCGGCGGAGGCTATGCCCGTTAATCGTTAAACGAAAATTCGGAGATAGAAGGATATGAAAAAACTGCTGATTCTCTTCGCCGCGTGCGCACTGACATTTTCCTGCGGCGAGTCCAACGACGATTTCGGTGACAATGGCAATCCCGGCACCGAGACGCCTGGGCCTCAGCCCGAACCCGAACCTGAGCCCGAACCGGAACCCGAGCCTGAACCGGAATATGATTTCGACATTGCGGTAGCCGATGGATTTTTCGCTTACGACGGTCTGGACGAGGCTTCCGGAAAATATCGTACGACGGTGATGCTCAGCTCGAAGAGCATGTCGACAGGCGATACGGGCGATTATGTGGACATTCTCGTCTACATCTATACCGATTTCGAACCGGAGATTCTGACTTCGACGGGAGGGTATACCTATCGGAAGTTCTTTACGGGGGCGATCTCGCCGTTCTACACCGATTCGGTGGAGAAACATACCGACCGCATGTGGTACATCGGCAAGCACTATACCGACGACGAGGGGGATCCCAATGTACAGGGCTGCGGCTGGTTCACCTATCAGAACGGGTTGGAGACGGGCTGTTTCGCAGCCGACGACACCGAACGGACGACGTGCGAGATCGTCGATAACGGCGACGGTACCCACACGATCAAGGGGGTGATGTACGACAAGACGTTCGACAAGTCGCTTCGCTACGAGTACAAGACGGAACATCCGGGCATCTTTTCGCCGAATTTCGGTTGATGCCGTTTACCGTCGAATGTTTTTCCGACCGCAGCTTTCCGGCTGCGGTCGTTGTTTTTGCGGGTCGGTGCGGGCGTTCGCGGGGGGGGGCGCCCCGTTCGTCGTGTCGGAGGCGAAAGACGCCTGAAAAGCTGCCGAATGACTTTTGTCGACGCAGGAATCCGCTCCGCGTCCGACGGTGCCGTGAACCGGAGAGTTGTCGGGAATTTCGTGTGGATGGTTTCGGATGCGAGTTCCGCGCGGGTTCCGTCCTGGATGCGACTTCCGGCGAAAAACAGCGCGGGTGTCCGAATCTATCGGACACCCGCGCTGTTTCTTGCTGTGAATCGGGCTATGCGCGTCCCAACAGTTTCTTGACTTCGGCGGCGACGGTCTCGCCGTTGTAGCCGAACTCCTTGTCGAGCACCGTGTAGGGAGCCGAGAAGCCGAACATGTCGTGGCCGTGGATGAAGCCCTTCTCTCCGACGAGCCCCTGCAAGGTCACGGGCAGCCCCGACGTCATGCCGTAGCGTGCGATGCCGGCGGGCAGTACCGACTCCTGATAGGACTGGGGCTGATCGCGGAAAAGACCTTCGCTCGGGACGCTGACGATGCGGGCCTTGATGCCCTCCTGAGCCAGCAGGCCGGCACCTTCGACGAGCGTCGCCACCTCCGAACCCGAAGCGACCATCACTACGTCGGGCTTCGCCGTGTCGGCGACGATGTAGGCGCCCTTGGCGAGCTGTGCGGCCTCCTCGCGGCGGCTTGCGGCCAGCGCGGGCAGGTTCTTGATGTTCTGACGCGAGAGGATGAGCGCCACGGGGCGTTTCTCTTCGAGAGCGAGACGCCATGCTGAGATCGTCTCCTCGCCGTCGGCGGGACGCAGCACGACCATCGACCGCTCGCCCGCGTGGTTGCGCAGGTGCTCCATCAGGCGGATCTGCGCCTCGTGCTCGATCGGCTGGTGCGTCGGGCCGTCCTCGCCTACGCGGAACGAGTCGTGCGTCCAGATATAGATCACGTGCAGGTGCATCAGTGCCGAGAGGCGTACGGCCGGCTTCATGTAGTCCGAGAAGACGAAGAAGGTGCCGCAGGCCGGAATCACGCCGCCGTGCAGTGCCATACCGTTCATGATGCAGGCCATCGTCAGCTCCGACACGCCGGCCTGGAAGAATTTGCCGCTGAAATCGCCCTTCGTGAAGGCTTTGGTCTTTTTCAGGAAGCCGTCGGTCTTGTCCGAATTCGACAGGTCGGCCGAAGCGACGATCATGTTCTCCACCCGCTCGGCCAGTACGCCCAGCACCGTCGCCGACGCGGCGCGCGTGGCCGAATCGGCCTTCATCTCGATCGACTTGTAGTCGATGGCCGGAAGCTCGCCTGCGAGGAACATGTCCAGTTTGCGGGCCAGCTCCTTGTTGGCCGAGCGCCACTCGGCCTCGACGGCCTTCTGGGCCTTGACCCATGCACGCAGCTCTTCGCGGCGTGCGGCGTAGATCGCCTTCGACTCTTCGAAGACCGTGAACGGGTTTTCGGGGTCGCCGCCCAAGTGCTTCACCGTGGCGGCGATGTCGGCGCCGGCGGCCGAAAGCGGCTGGCCGTGCGTCGAAACCTTGTTCTCATACGACGTGCCGTCGGCGGCTACCGCGCCTTTGCCCATCACCGTGCGGCCGATGATGATCGTCGGACGCTCGGTCTCGGCACCTGCCGTGCGGAGCGCGGCGCGGATCTCGTCGACCGACTGTCCGTCGACGTGGAGCACGTTCCAGCCCCAGGCCTTGTATTTGGCGCCTACGTCCTCGGTGTCCACCTCGTCGACCTTGGTCGAGAGCTGGATGTTGTTCGAGTCGTAGTACATGATCAGGTTCGACAGTCCCAGATGACCTGCGATGCGGCCCACGCCCTGCGAAATCTCCTCCTGCACGGCGCCGTCCGAGATGTAGGCATAGGTCTTGTGCGCCTGCCACTGGCCGAAACGGGCCACCATGAAGCGCTCGGCGATCGCTGCGCCCAGCGCCATGGCGTGTCCCTGACCCAGCGGGCCGGAGGTATTCTCCACGCCGCGCAGCACGTCCACTTCGGGGTGGCCGGGCGTGCAGCTTCCCCACTGGCGGAACGCTTTGAGATCGTCCATCGTGTAGTTGCCCGCCAGCGCCAGTGTCGAGTAGAGCATCGGCGACATGTGGCCCGGATCGAGGAACAGACGGTCGCGGAAGGGGTAGCGCAGGTCGTCGGGATCGTAGCGCAGGAATTCGGTGTAGAGCACGTTGATGAAATCGGCGCCGCCCATCGCGCCGCCCGGATGGCCCGATTTCGCCTTTTCGACCATCGATGCCGCCAGCACGCGGATGTTGTCCGCCGCACGCGTCAGTTTTGCATTGTCTGCCATATTTCCAGTTGTTTAGTAGTTGTCAATTCGTCGGGCGAAGGCCGTGTGACACCCTGTGCGGTGCGTGCCGCCTGTCGCTTTTCCGAGCGGGATTTATCCCCTGCAAAGATAATAATATTTTATTATCCTACCTTTTTAAGCTCTACGAAATTTGCTTTTTCTATCTTTTCCTTGGCGTATGGCAGCGTTACGCGAAATTCCTTGCAACCGCTCGACGGAATGTCGAACATCGTGTCCATCATCACCGCCTCGCAGATCGAGCGCAGGCCGCGTGCGCCGAGCTTGTAGACGATGGCGCGGTCGACGATGTAGTCGAGAACTTCGTCGTCGAAGGCGAGCTTCACGCCGTCCATCTCGAACAGCCGGACGTACTGTTTCACGATGGCGTTCTTCGGCTCGGTCAGGATCGAGCGCAGCGCCTCGCGGCCGAGCGGCTGCATGTAGGTCAGCACCGGCAGGCGCCCGACCAGTTCGGGGATCAGGCCGAACGATTTGAGATCCTGCGGCATGACGTACTGCATCAGGTTCGAACGGTCGATCGGATCGGCTCCCGCGCGGCCGTAGCCCATCGCCCGCGTGTTGAGCCGCTGAGCGATCTTGCGCTCGATGCCGTCGAACGCACCTCCGCAGATGAAGAGGATGTTGCGCGTGTCGACCTGTATGAATTTCTGGTCGGGATGCTTGCGCCCGCCCTGCGGCGGTACGTTGACCGTCGTCCCTTCGAGAATTTTCAGCAGCGCCTGCTGCACCCCTTCGCCCGATACGTCGCGCGTGATCGAAGGGTTGTCGCCCTTGCGGGCGATCTTGTCGATCTCGTCGATGAAGACGATGCC
>ERZ825324.266-NODE-266-length-75226-cov-6.670072_pt1 | contig 75226 bp, 66 predicted proteins | sample MGYA00519859_ERZ825324 | MGnify/ENA primary metagenome ERZ825324 (study PRJEB31778, sample SAMEA3449198) | human gut metagenome | biome: human gut; feature: human-associated habitat; material: faeces | place: United Kingdom | collected 2010/2012 ...
TGCAGATTGCGGGAATGATTTTTCAAACACGCTCTACCCCGGATCAGTCACTGCTATTGCCTTGGACTTTCAAAATAATAGAAACTTCAGGAGGTACCTTATGATCCCAATTACCGGTCACACACAACTTACCGCACTTCTTGGAAGTCCGGTGGCACACAGTATTTCACCACTTATGCACAATGAAGCATTCCATCTTCTTGATCTTGATTACACTTATCTTTGCTTCAATGTAAACGAGGAAAATCTGGAAACTGCTGTCATGGGACTGAAAACTTGCGGAATCCGTGGCTTCAACCTTACCATGCCAAACAAAAACAAGATCGTGGAGCTTCTGGACGAGCTTTCCCCTGCTGCCCGACTGATCGGCGCTGTGAACACCGTAGTCAATGACAATGGACGCCTTACCGGCTATAACACTGACGGTGTAGGATACATGCAGGCTGTCAGAGATGCAGGATATGATGTGATCGGAAAAACCATCATCATCATGGGGGCCGGTGGTGCAGCTACTGCCATCTGTGCACAGGCTGCCCTTGACGGGGTAAAAAAAATCCATATTTTTGCCCGTGAGACCAGTCGTTTCTGGAACCGCACACAGAAGCTGGTGGAAAATATCAACGCCACTCTTCCCTGCCAGGCCATTCTTCACGAAAACAAAGATAAAGAAGAACTGGCACAGGCTATCTCCGAAAGTGCGCTTCTTCTCAATGCCACCTCAGTGGGGATGGCTCCTGATACAGAAGGGTCCATTATTGAAGATACCAGTCTTTATCATCCGGATCTGATCGTGTCAGATGTGATCTACAATCCCCGTGAGACACGATTCTTGCGCGAAGCAAGAGAGGCTGGCTGCCGCACCTTCAACGGTATGTATATGCTGCTTTACCAGGGGGCTGAAGCGTTCCGTCTGTGGACAGGAAAAAAAATGCCAGTGGAGGAAATTAAGGCGAAATACTTTTCCGAATAATGCATTCATCTGCTATAATTCACAAAATTATATATTTTTTAACCTAATCCAGCTATATTTTATAACAATGTTAATATTTTCAAGAAAGGCGCCGCATCTCACAGCAGCGCCTTTCTTTTATATGGAAATCACGTTCCTATTTATTCACTTAAAACTTTTTCGGAAAATCCGGCTTATTTCTGCTCTTCCTGAACCTCTACCTTACGGTTCTCTCTGCTCTTGATCTCAGCTTTGATAGAAGTAATGAACTCTCCAAGATCCTTCGCACCTTCATCTCCCAGGAAACGGCTTCTTACAGAAACTTTGCCCTCTTCCTCTTCTTTGGCACCAACAACCAGCATATAAGGAATCTTCTGAAGTCTTGCCTCACGGATCTTGTAACCGATTTTCTCAGCACGAGTATCAATTTCGACACGAATACCAGCCTCTTTCAGCTCGTTTACAACCTTTTCTGCATAATCCATATATTTATCAGAAATCGGAAGCACCTTCACCTGTACAGGAGCAAGCCATGTTGGGAATGCACCTGCAAAATGCTCGATCAAAATACCGATAAAACGCTCGATGGATCCAAAAGCAACACGGTGGATCATGATCGGACGATGTTTCTCGCCGTCAGCACCAACATATTCACAATTAAAACGGAGCGGAAGCTGGAAATCAAGCTGGATAGTACCACACTGCCAGGTTCTTCCGATGGAGTCCTCAAGATGGAAGTCAATCTTCGGTCCGTAGAACGCTCCGTCTCCCTCATTTACTACATAATTAAGCCCGAGGTCGTCAAGAGCTCCGCGAAGAGCATCTGTAGCCATCTCCCAGTCCTCATCACTTCCCATGGAATCTTCCGGACGTGTGGAAAGCTCTACGTGATATTTGAAACCAAACAGCTGATATACCTCGTCAATCAGTTTTGCAACCCCTTTGATCTCCTCACGGATCTGCTCCGGCATCATAAAGATATGGGCATCATCCTGTGTAAAGCAGCGTACACGCATAAGTCCGTGAAGCTGTCCGGATTTTTCATGACGATGTACCAGACCAAGCTCACCCATACGAAGCGGCAGATCACGGTAAGAACGTGGTTCTGACTGGTATACAAGAATACCTCCCGGACAGTTCATTGGCTTGATTGCAAAATCCTGATCGTCAATTACAGTTGTATACATATTTTCTTTGTAATGATCCCAGTGTCCGGATGTCTCCCAAAGATGACGTGCCAGCATGATCGGTGTGGAAATCTCAACATATCCTGCTTTCTGATGGATTTCTCTCCAGTAATCAAGAAGAGTATTCTTCAGAACCATTCCCTTAGGAAGGAAGAACGGGAATCCAGGACCTTCGTCGCTCATCATGAACAGACCAAGCTCTTTACCAAGCTTTCTGTGGTCACGTTTCTTCGCCTCTTCCATACGGGTAATATATTCTTCCAGATCTGCTTTCTTTGTGAAAGAAGTTCCGTAGATTCTGGTAAGCATTTTATTCTTCTCGCTTCCTCTCCAGTAAGCACCTGCAATGCTGGTAAGCTTGAATGCTTTTACCGGTTTGGTTGTCATAAGGTGAGGTCCTGCACAAAGGTCAACAAACTCACCCTGCTGATAAAAGCTGATCTCAGCATCTTCTGGAAGATCTTCGATAAGCTCCACTTTATATGGCTCATTTTTCTCTTTGAAGAATGCGATCGCTTCTTCTCTGGATTTGGTAAAACGGGTAATCGGAAGTGCTTCCTTTACCACTTTCTTCATCTCAACTTCGATCTTTGCAAGATCCTCTGTAGTGATCGGGTTCTCGCTGTCAATATCATAATAAAATCCGTCTGCAATAGATGGTCCGATTGCAAGCTTTACATCCGGGTACAGTCTCTTGATTGCCTGTGCCATAATGTGGGATGTGGTGTGACGGAAAGCGCCTTTTCCACCCTCATCCTCAAATGTCAGGATGCTTAACTCGCAGTCCTTGTCAACTACATGTCTAAGGTCAACAACTTCTCCGTCAACCTCTCCTGCACATGCAACTCTTGCAAGGCCTTCGCTGATATCAGCCGCGATGTCGATAACGGATTTTGCTTCTGCGTATTCTTTTTTAGAACCGTCTTTTAATGTGATAATCATGATTCGTGTCTCCTTTTCTTTTTCTGAAACTGTATCCGGCAGGAAACTGTCTGATACGAAAAACGTATGGTAACGTTTGACTGAGCACTGAAAACCAAACATTTTCTGTACTCCCATGCAGGGACGAGACGAGCTGCAGTCTCCAAGGTCACACACAAACGTGGACTTTAACTCATTGCTCGTGAAAAACAAAAGCCCCTTACAATGCTCTCACACTGTAAGGGACGAATATACTCGCGGTTCCACCCTGCTTGCCATAGCATACGTATCTGTAAACCAGGCCACTTATTTGATGGTAACGGAATCACCGGACCGGATTAGGGCCACTCGGAGGTAGTTTTCAACTGTTTCCTGATAAGGCATTTCCAGCCGCCTGCCTCTCTCTGAAACATTCCACAGTTTACTCTTCTCGTCAACGTGTTTTCTTATCACTGTGTCCCATTATAGCCTTGGGTTTTGGGTTTGTCAATAATCTGCAAAATAAAGATGATAAAAAATTAGATATTTCCCCGAAGTTTTTCTTTTACAAGTGCTGCTACTTCCCGCACCACATAATGCACCTGCATAATAGGATCTGATACCGCCGCAATTCCATAAGGATGTTTATATCCCAGCTTTTCCGCCAATTTTACTGCCCGGTACACGTGAAAATTATTTGACAATATTCCCGTATTTTTCTTACTGCACCCGGTAAGCTCATCGGAAAATTTCAGATTTTCTTTCGTGCTTGTAGACTTCTCTTCCAACACCAGCCGCTCCTGTGAAATACCATGCGCTGTCAGATAATTCTCCATACATTTTGCTTCCGTAATATCCTCCCCAAAGCCCTGTCCGCCGGAAAGGATCAGCGTGGTATCTTCATTCTCCCTGGCATATTTCAGTGCCGCCTTCAGACGAAGTTCCAGGGCCTTGGATGGTACATCTCCTTTTACATGAGCGCCTAACACAACTACATAATCCAGGTTCTTTTTCCCGGAAGACTTCATTCCGGAAATCACACAGCTGCAGATAAATCCAAAACAGACAATTCCGATCAGCACAGCCACCATGATCACAGTTCCCAGCCATCCAGGGAAAATTCCCGGATGATTTCTGCCATAGCGGATCAGTACTGCGCCGCCTTCCAGAACCGCTGTAAGCAGTACCCAGAACCAGGCAAAATCAGCTGTAATGCCAGCATATACCACGATCAGCACATAATAAGCCAGGCTTAAAATCCCGGCGCAAAAACAAAATAAACTCAAATTCTCTTCTCTCTTTCTAAATTCAAATCCACTCTGCGTGTTTCACTCATTACTCGCACAAAGCAAACTGATTCATACTTGTAGAACTCATAAATCAACTAATTTTCCTATAAATATACACGAAACGGATTGCCTGGCAGTCATCCACCATTGCAATCCGTCCCCACAGCCGGAATCCACCGGATCCCGGTCTATATTCACATTTTATTATTTGTTTCTACCGCAGCAGAATTTATATTTCTTTCCGCTTCCGCATGGACACGGATCGTTACGTCCGATCTTGTGTGCCTTTACAACAGTACCGGATTTCTTCTGCTCAAGATAAAGCTCTTTACGTTTCTCCGGGGTAAAGATCTTGTCCCATTGTGGAAGATTGTAAAGCCAGTCAGCCTTAGCGTCTACCATGTTCTTGTAAAGAAGCTCTTTGTCAAAACAAAGACTTACGGTAGTATTCTCATCCATAGTCTCGATCGGGTTCTGAACCTTAAGGCTGTCATTGATTCCATCAAGGAAACCAACCATGGTGAGCACTTCCTGATTATATTTCTCAGCCAGCTCTTTAACTGTACCAGTAACTACTTCGTCCGGATTCTCAAGAAGCTGTGCATAAATGTTCTTCTCAATGTTAAAATATTTTGCCCAGAACTGCTGAAGTTTATTACGATCTGCCTGCTGGTCATAGGCAATGGCACGCCACTGCTCTAAAATGGTCTTGTCGCTCATTTCTTATTCCTCTTTTCAACAAAATTTCGTAATTATGCCGTTTTACAGCTGAAATTTATTATACCATCTTTTACTGAAAAACACAAATCTTATTTTTTTTCCAAAATTTTCTTGCAGATTTTCCATAAAATTCATACTATTTTTCTGTAACATATGTATAAAAAGCCAGTGACAGGTTCATACTATGAGTGTTCAGTAAAATGAACCAACAAATTCATTGAACCCCCTTCAATGATGACGCATTACAAAAGATAAGCGAGATTAACTTATATCCTCCCCGAAACGCCCCGGCTTCTGAAGTACTAGCTGAAGCCGGGGCGTTGACTTTCCTGTTTTGCTGTTTTTTTCTATTTTACTCCAAGCTTCTCCAGTTCCTTTGCCGCCTGCTTCAGATCATGGAATTCAATGGCATGAATACCAAGCTTTCTTGCAGCCTCGCAGTTCTCCGGGCGGTCATCCAGGAAAACGCTCTCCTCCGGTTTTAAACCGAATCTGGAAAGAAGTGTCTCATAAATATCAGCCTCCGGTTTGATCTGCTGAACCTCACAGGAGAAAATCACACCATCCATATTTTTCAAAAAAGGCATTTTACCTGGTCTTGTCTGATCCAGCATGAATTGACTGTAGTTTGAGAGAATGTACAGACGATAGCCCTGGCTTTTCAGATAGCCGGTCCAGGTTTCAGCGTAATCCTTAATTCCAATTGTTTTTCCGGATTCTTCGATCACACGCTTTACATCCGCCTCGTACTCAGCCGGAAGTGCTGCGATAAACTGTTTCCGGTATTCTTCTTCAGAAAGCAGTCCACGATCACGCTCATTCCAGATCTGGCTCTTAAAAACCTTCTCAGCAATCAGCTTCTCTTCTTCTGCCGAAAAGTGGAACGCTTTCAGATAGCTTTCCCAATCATAGGAAACCAATACCTGTCCCACATCAAAAATTATGTTTTTCACTTCGCCTGCGACCTCCTTTTCCTCTTTCTTCAAAAGTTTATAAACCATAAGAAATACATAAGCCAGCACTGGCACCAGAATTACCGTACCTACTGCCGCCTTAAAATTCCCCTGTGCGTTGTCGCCGCTGCCAAAAGCAAAGATCATAGGCAGACAGCAAACTGCCAGTAAGACTACCACTCCCAGAATGGCAGCTGCACGTTTAAAATTTTTCATTCTTTATTCCTTTATAAAATCCGTTTTCTTTTTTGTCATCTAGAGCATCGAAAATTAAGTTTCTGCTATATTGGCGCAGCAAATAAAAATCAGACAAGTCAATATGGCAGTTACTTAATATTCGATGTACTAGATACAAGATACGCCGGAGAGAACCTCCGGCGCAGTCACATTTCAATTACCGATCACTCTGTAACCAGTAATGTATTCTTACTTACAAGCGTCTGATACGCAGCCGCTTTTTTCCAAATTATTTATTTCTGTAAATAATATCGTTTCTTCCTGGTCCGTTGGAAACCATGGTGATCGGGTATCCGATCTTCTCCTCGATGAATTCGATGTATTTTCTGCAATTCTCCGGAAGATCCTCATAGTTCTTTATTCCACGGATATCACATTTCCATCCTGGAAGCTTCTCGATCACCGGTTTTGCTTTCTCAAGTCTGGCTGTGGTCGGGAAGTCTGTGGTAATCTCTCCGTCGATATCGTAAGCAACACAAACCGGGATCTCATCCAGATAGCCAAGTACGTCAAGTACTGTAAATGCAACATCTGTAGCACCCTGAAGACGGCAGCCGTATTTGGAAGCAACACAGTCATACCATCCCATACGTCTCGGACGTCCTGTGGTAGCGCCGTATTCTCCGCCATCACCACCACGTCTTCTAAGCTCGTCAGCCTCTTCTCCGAAAATCTCGGAAACAAATGCACCGGCACCTACCGCACTGGAATAAGCCTTGCTTACAACAACGATCTTCTGGATCTCATATGGAGGCACACCTGCTCCGATGGCACCGTATGCAGCCAGTGTGGAAGAAGATGTAACCATTGGGTAAATACCATGGTCAGGGTCTTTCAGAGTTCCAAGCTGTCCCTCAAGAAGGATCTCCTTGCCCTCTTTCAGTGCATTATTCAGATACAAGGAAACGTCGCATACATATGGTGCAACCATTTTCTTGTATTCCATCAGCTCTGCAAAAAGCTCGTCAACATTCAGAAGCGGTTTATGATATAAGTGCTCAAGAAGAACGTTCTTAGTTTCACAAACACTTGTCAGTTTCTCCTTCAGGCGCTCCTCGTCAAAAAGCTCATTTACCTGGAAACCAATTTTTGCATATTTGTCAGAATAGAAAGGTGCGATACCGGATTTGGTGGAACCAAAGGACTTACCCCCCAGACGTTCCTCCTCATACTGATCGAACAGAATGTGGTATGGCATAACCATCTGTGCTCTGTCAGAGATCAGAATCTTCGGTGCCGGAACACCTTTGCTTACAACCTCATTGTATTCTTTGAAAAATACAGGGATATTCAGTGCAACACCGTTGCCGATCACACTTGTAGTGTGTCCGTAAAATACACCTGACGGCAGAGTGTGAAGTGCGAATTTACCATAGTCGTTTACAATAGTATGTCCCGCATTTGCACCACCCTGGAATCTAACGATAATATCAGCTTTCTCAGCGAGCATGTCGGTAATTTTACCCTTACCTTCATCTCCCCAGTTTGCTCCAACTACTGCTTTGATCATAACTCAAATTCCTCCTGTGTCTGATCTGAATTTCATAAAAAAAGAAATCAACAACCTTTTATCATACATTAATCTCAGCTGTCATTCCAAGCATTTCCTTGTGGGAAGCCAGAACCGGATTTACAACTTTTGCAATAAAGCTTTCGGTCTGCTCTTTGGCACGTCCCACATATTTCTTCGGATCCATGGTCTTCTGAAGCTCTTCCAGAGTCAGGTTAAACGCCGGATCTGCTGCGATCAGCTCAAGAAGATTGTTGTCCTTACCTTCTACTTTAACATTCTTACCAGCTTCCATGGAAAGCTCACGGATACGCTCATGAAGCTCCTGACGGTCTCCGCCTGCCTTTACTGCGTCCATCATAATGTTCTCAGTTGCCATAAATGGCAGCTCAGCCATCATGTGTTTCTCGATAACCTTCGGATAAACCACAAGGCCATCTACAACATTCAGACACAGATCCAGGATTCCGTCAATTGCGAGGAAGCCTTCCGGTACGGAAAGACGCTTGTTGGCGGAGTCATCCAGAGTTCTCTCAAACCACTGGGTAGCAGAGGTGATGGCTGGATTCAGGGCATCTACCATCACATATCTGGAAAGGGAAGCAATACGCTCACTTCTCATTGGGTTTCTCTTATAAGCCATAGCGGAAGATCCGATCTGTGATTTCTCAAATGGCTCCTCTACTTCTTTCAGATGCTGAAGAAGACGGATATCGTTTGACATCTTGTGTGCACTTGCTGCAATTCCTGCCAGAACATTGACAACACGGGTATCAACTTTACGGGAATAGGTCTGTCCGGATACCGGATAGCATTCCTTGAATCCCATCTTGGCAGCGATCATCGGATCGATCTTGTCGATGGTCTCCTGGTCTCCTTCAAACAGTTCCAGAAAGCTTGCCTGTGTACCTGTAGTACCTTTAGAACCAAGAAGCTTAATGGTGCCAAGAACATATTCCAGATCTTCAAGATCCATCATGAATTCCTGTGTCCACAGTGTGGCACGCTTTCCAACGGTAGTTGGCTGTGCAGGCTGGAAATGGGTAAATGCAAGTGTAGGCTGATCTTTATATTTGTCAGCGAACTTGGAAAGCTCTGCAATTACGTTTACTAGTTTCTTCTGAACCAGTTTCAGAGCTTCTGTCATAACAATAATGTCTGTATTATCTCCTACATAACAGGATGTTGCTCCCAGGTGGATGATTCCCTTTGCTTTCGGGCACTGCACACCGTAAGCATATACATGGGACATAACATCGTGACGCACTTCTTTCTCACGGGCCTTGGCAACATCATAGTTGATATCGTCTGCATGAGCTTTCAGTTCATCAATCTGTTCCTGGGTGATGTTCAGTCCAAGCTCCTTCTCAGTCTCTGCCAGAGCGATCCAGAGTCTTCTCCAGGTGCGGAATTTCATATCCTGTGAAAAAATGTACTGCATTTCCTTGCTGGCATAACGCTCAGACAAAGGGCTTGTATATCTGTCTGTACTCATTCTTTCTCTCCTGTTTCTAAGTAAGTTTTTATCATTTACTTTGCGGATCAACTGTTTTTTCCACATACAAGGGGATTATATAACATCCAAAGATTTTAAGCAAGACCCTGATGGAATTTCGTGTTCACAATTTCACACTCTGAATTCCAAAAAATTTCTTTTTTGTCCTTTATCTTACAGATTTTCTGCCGCACATTTATTTCGTCTGTAGCCATACTTCCATTTCCGTATCCCGTCTCCAGGTTTTTCCGGCAGACGCATAATCCACCATCAGGAAGGTCTCTTCCCCTATGGTGACGTCAAACAGACACTGATACTTCTTTTTCAAGGTATTGGATAGCGCTTTTCTTGTATTCTCAATTTTCAAAGGTCCGTTCAGTGCTTCTTCTTTCCGGCAGTCCATAATCGTCCCTTCTTTTTCCTCCAGGCGCTTTTCTCTTGCCAGAACCAGCGGACCATATAGCACAGCCATTCTTCTGGCACTGTCGGCATCCTCCGGATTCTCCATTCCCCACAGGATTCTGGGGTTCATATCCAGATTTAATACAATCTCATCTCCATCTTTCCAGGTCCGCTTTAAGGAAAAATATTTCTCTGCTTCCGGAAGAGCGGCATCTTCATTATTTTCTGCCGTTCGCACTGTCAGCCTGCCTGTCCTGGAAAATTCAGGAATTCGAAGCTCTGTTTCGAACCAGACATCCTGAGTCATGCTCAGTTTCATACGAATTTCCCCATTTGCAGGATACTTTGTTTTTATTTCCACTTGTACGGGAACGCTGTCGATCAGAAACTCAAGTTTTCCCGGCATATACAGATTTATTCTTACCAGCCTGTCTTGCACTTCTGTCCCAAGAAGCGGGACAAGCGCTGTTCCAGCTGCTCCGATTGCAATGCAGCAGCCGCAAAAGGCCTGGTTTTCCTCCATTGCTTTAAATCCGCCCACTGCACGGCCACGTATGTTGGAACTTAATGGACTATAGCTGTCAAATGCGGGAATACAGCCATCTTTGTCTGCCGTATAACGGTCATACACCTGCCTGTAATAGGGTTCATCAAAACGGGTTTCTTCTCCACACACTGCCTTTTCAAAATTAACAGAACCATAAAGTACATTAAATGCCGTTCTCTCAATTTCATCAATATATTTGATATCTCCTGTAAAATAGTACATTCTGCGCAGCAACCTCATCCAGGTAACTGATACGCAGGTTTCCAGCATGATTCCGTCATATTTTGTACCACTCTGCATAAGACTTCCATGATTCAGCAATTCGTTTTTGCAGCCAAGGCCTCCCACTACTGTTCTCTCTGATTCCAGAAGTTTCTCTATAAAATTTTTTACAGAAATCTGCCATTTTTCTTCTTTGACAACAAGGGAATATTCCAGCAGACCTTCAAAGCAGGACATTAACTCATAGGCTTTTACAACCGGATATTCATAAGGATACAATTCATTCTGATAAGCAGCTTCAAAAATGTTAAATTCCCGGGCTCCACCGCAATCTACAATATAAGCTGCAAAGTCCAGATACTTTTTTTCATGCACAATGCGGTACAGCAGAACCACCGGCTCCAGAATAGAGCTGGAATTGATTCCCTGCCAGATATCAGAAGTTTCTGTAATCTTCTTTTTTCCAGATTCCTTTCCTACATGCGCCATAATATAATCCAGATGTCTTTCTGCTGACTGGATCACTTTTCTTTTTTTCTCTTCTTCTCTGCAGATATTATAATAACTGATCAGCCCCATAAGTACATATTTCCTGCCCCACATATCCCATCCCTGGAATTCTGCTTCTTTGCTGTATGTGGAAATTCTGCCTTCCCCATCCTGATAAAAAAGAAGCTGATCCACAGACTCTGTGAGAATTTCATATAATTCTTCATCCCTGGTATAGAGGTAGGTCTCACATGCACCACGCATAAGCTTCCCCCAGTATTCCCCTCTCCAGCCAAGATCCCCATCATCTGGGCAGTTGGCAAACTGATCTGCTGTCAGTTTCCATAGGCTTCTGTTTTTCAGCTGCTCTTTTTCTACAAAACGCGCTGCTGCGTCTGCAATTCCGTTGTATTTCATTTTCATTATATTCTCCTTTATTTGGTTAAAAAGAGCCGTGAAAACTTTCACGGCTCTTAGATTTTTATGGCTATATTTATTTAAATGTTTCTGCTGCTGCCTTTGCATCCTCAAAGTTTGCCTGAACTTCTTCCAATACCTGATCATATCCCATTGCATTGATATCACTGATCATCTTTTCTCTCTGAGCTGCAAAAGCATCATCATCCTCGCAGGTAATAATTTTGGCAATATTTGCCTGTACATACTCGGATGCCTTGTTGCCAATTCTTGTAGCTTCATCAGATATAGGCTGCATTAAAGTTGCTGCCAGACCAACTGCCGGATCTTCATTATTTGTTTTTAATTTTCCTTCATCAACCAGCTGTTTATAAACCTCTCCCGGATACTGTGCTTTTCCGTCAGTATAATAATTGCAGAAATCCTTATCTATCTCTGTAACACTAGATAAAACATATTTCTTAGAAAGAGTTAAATCTACCGGTTCTCCATCTGCACACTGATTGGTTTCCCATAAAGGTGATAACCATTTATACTTGCCAATTCCCTGTACACCGTCAGTTGTATAGCCAGAATACTCTTTATCATTGCTGGTAAAGTTTTCAAGGCGCTTTCCGATCAGTTCCGGTTCTCCATCCACAACATCCCAGTCTTCGCCAGGAACTCCTGTACGTACCAGTCTTGCGCCTTCATCAGAGGTCATGAATTCAATCAGTTCCATTGCACGTTCCGGATATTCACAGTTCGCACTGATTACAAGTGCATTCGCAGCCTGATATCCTAACGGATTTGCATATGGATAAATCTGCATTGCATATGGGAAAGTACCAGGAATCATATACATTGCTGCATCTTCACCGCAGATATTTTTATCCGGCTGTGTCCAGTTATAATTACATACCAGAACCTCTCCGTTTTTAATTTTGTCATCATACTGACTGTTTTTCATGGTAAATGCTTCCGGATCCATAATGCCCATCCGATAAGCCTTGTTATAGAAGGAAAGAGCTTTCCACAATGGTCCGTCTTCTACCGTAAACATATCTTCAAATTCACCGGTTTCATTGTTTATGAACTGATTATTTCCTGAATTTGTATAGCCCATATCAAATGGGTAACTGATCATATAAGGCCAGATTCCCCAGTCAGACCAGCCAGACAATGCATAAACCTTCTTGCCGTCTGCTGTCGTCGGATGTGCATCTACCATCTGTTTTAAAACATCCAGATATTTGTCTTCAGTGCTGACATCCGGATATCCTAATTCCTTATAATAATCCCATCTTGTAAAAAATCCTACAAAGCCATTCTTATTTGGCAGATCTTTATTCTCTGTCTGAACATTTGTCGGAATAAAATAAGTACTTCCTCCGCCAATAATATCTTTTGAATACTTTAATGCATCCGGAAGTTTTTCTTTCAGATTATCTCCATTTTCTGCAAGCCAGTCATCCATGGCCCATAACGATCCTGCATCGATCAGATTTTTAACATCAATATCTCCGTTATGAAGTTCTACAATATCCGGAAGATCTCCACCGGAAGCCATCACTTTTAATCGATCTGTACTTACATTTGTATATTCCAGTACGATTCCCAGTTTTTCCTTAATATAGCGTCCTACTGCATCGTCTGTGGAAATGCCGTCCATTCCTGTTTCTCCCATGACTCTGAGAGTAATTACTTCCTTTTCTTCCCCTTCCTCAGCCTGCACTGCCAGGGCTCCGTTGCTTACCATAATTCCCCCAACCATCGCAGCACATAAGGTTGCAGATGTAACCTTTTTCCATAAATTCCTTCTCATTTCCTACCTCCTGTTTTCTTTTTTGGTGTTGCGCCGTGTTTTGTTTCTGTAAAAAGGATACCAAAAACAGAACACATCTTCCAGAAACAACCTTCCGATTTTTGGCATAATTCTATGCACATCTTATCCCCGTCACATTCCTGGTTTATGGAAAAAAGCCACGATTTTTATAACTATTTTACCATTTTTCTTCTTCATAAGGAATCCGGACCAGTACCTGGAAACCGTTCTCATTATCACTGCCAATTTCCACTCCGTTTTCCATGTCATAAAGAAGCTTGATTCTCTGATATATGTTTCTGAGCCCAATATGTCTGCCGTCATCCTCCATATTCAGACTTGCACGGAGCTTCTCACAGTTTTCCCTGCTTATTCCAATTCCATTGTCATATACGCATAATTCCAGGCAGTCCCTGGTTTTATACTCTTTTCTTTTCCATTTTACGTATATCTGGAATTTTTTATGCTCCTGCATTTCTTTTTCTGCCAGACCATGAAAAAAAGAATTCTCCACAAGCGGCTGCAAAATAAATTTCGGCACCATAGCAGACATAAGTGAACTGTCTGCTTCTATACCAAGCACTGTTTTTTCACCGTATCTGTAATTCATGATCCTGCAGTAATTTTTGATATAAGTAAGTTCTTCCTCTACTGACCACTTGTTGCGTGTATCCCTGAAAATCGGCTGAACCATTTCCGCCAGTGCATCCATACAGTCCACAATATCATTTTCGCCTTTCACAATTGCCATCCATTTCACTGTATTCAGCGTATTATACAAAAAATGAGGATTGATCTGGGACTTCAGTGCGCGGATCTGTGCATCTCTTTTTGATTTTTCATTTTCCACATTTTTGCGGATCAGACTTGATATTTCCAGTGTCATTTTATTATAGCTGTTCACCAGAAGAGAGAACTCATCCCCATTCTCATGGTCTTGTTCCAAAACAATGCCGAACTGCCCGTTTTGTACCATTTTCAGCGCATCTATCACCTTTACAAAGGGCGTTGTCATATATTTCACCCAGAATACAAGAAATAAAATTGAAATGGTTACCGAAGCGACAATTGCCAGAATAAAAATTTCCTGAACATCCTGGATGTCTCCTAATATTTCAGATATTGGAGTTTCATTTACCAATGTCCAATTACAAAAGCCCACCGGATAACACAGGATCAGATTTTTACCGGATTCAAATATTTTTGGGGCAGCTTCTGGCTGCAGCATTAAATTTTCTTTTTCATCCCCTATCCCATATACATTTGTTTCTGAAACAGTCCTTCCAAACTGGTCGATCATATAGGTTTCCTCTGACCAGCCTCCATCTTGTGAAATTGAATTGTAATAGCTTACAAAATGTTCCAGATCCACATTCAACACAAGCCAGCCATATTTTTCTCCCCGGAAAATAGGCCTGCACACGCTCACATAATTCAACAGTTTCTGGTTATCCCTGTCATTTTCCACAAAATCACTGCTGTTATAGCCTCCATACCAGATTGGTTTTTTCTGTGGAACTGCGTTCCGGTTTTTCAGTCTCTCTGTGTAGAATTTCCCCCTTTTCTCACTGTTTTCAGAGGTAATGTTCCAGTTTCCGTCAGCAAATAAGGTTACATCTTCCGCATTATAAAAAACAATGGAATCAATAAAGCTGTACTCTGCCAGAATCGTGTCTGTCATGCTGAAAAAATCAATTCTTTGCTCTATCATGCTAGTTTGAGAGCCATGGGATACTACCAGACTTGCCAGATCGGAACCATTTAAAACACGAAGGGCAACCTGGTCAACTTCTCTTCCAAATGTATCCAGGTTCTGTTCCAGCTGCTTATAAGATCTTAGAAGTTCCGTTTCTGTACGTGTTCTTAAGGCTCCCTTCACTCCCATATAAAGACCTATAAAGCTTATAATGATCACAAGCAGAAAGCTAAGGGATACTGCTATTATCATTTTTCCAAAAACACTTTTATAAAATGGAATTTTTACTGTATCATCTTTTTTCATAAAATATTCCGCTTTCTGAAGCTGCCTGGATTCTTTCCGGAAACCTTCCGAAATATCTTGCTGAAATAGCTGTCGTCCCCAAAGCCAGTGAGTTCTGCTACTTCATGGGTTCTAAGATCGGTTGTGGCAAACAGCTCCTTGGCCTTTTCTACTCTCTGTTCTGTAATATAATCCACGAAGCCTACCTGCATTTCCTTTTTCCACATGCTGCTGAAATAGTTAGGACTTAAACATACAATTTCCGCAACCTGGTTCAAGGTAAGCTTGTCTGCCAGATGCTGGTCTATGTACTCTTTTGCTTTATAGATTTCAATACTTAACTGTTTCAAGTTCTGTGCTTTCTGATCTTCTTTCTGTTTTTCTGTTTCATTCTTCTTACATTCCTGGTACCTGTCGGAAAGCTCTGTCCAGGAACGTCCCACACCGCTGATTTTCCAGCAGACCTGCGCCATAATATGTTCCCGCAATACCCGGGCAATTTCCTTCAGGATCGTTTTCGTTTTCTGGTTATCCTCTTCCGTTTCTTCAATTAAAAGAAGATAATTTTTTTCATTCTCCCGGATCAGTTCTCCATTTTTATATTTTCCCAGTATTTCCTCTGTCATATTAAAGATCAGGAATTGGATCAAAGCTCCTTGTTCGTCTTTTGTTTTTTCACATACCTCTTTATAATTTGCAATTTCCATCCTGCAGATTCGGTATGATTTTTCCGAAACCTGAAAATCAAGCTTTTTTAACTGTTCCCGAAAAGTATTTTCATTAATCTGGTGATAAAAAACATACTGCCCGAATAAATCTGATTTATCCTGCACTGCTTTTGTTTCATTTTTGGAATCGGGATTCTTCTGTTCCAGTTCTTTACATACCTTCTCCATTGCTTTTTCAATCTCATCAGGTTTCATTTTTAGTTTTAAAATATAATCAGACACCCCTAGCTTCATAGCTCTCATCAGATAAGAAAATTCTTCATAACAGGTCAGTAGGACAATCCTGGTGCTCTGATCCTGTTCCCGTATTTTTTCGATCAGTTCCAGTCCGTCCATAACCGGCATTTTAATATCTGTCATAACAATATCCGGTTTTTCTTTCTCGTATATTTCCAGGGCTTCTTTTCCATTGGAAGCATCTCCAATTACATCCAGCCCCAGTTTTTCCCAGTTCACCATGGACCTTAATCCACATCTTACCAGCACTTCATCTTCCACAATAAGAATTTTTCGTCTTGTCATTTGCTCTCATTCCCACCCATACATTTTTTAACACAAATACCCCCTGCGTCAAATGATCTGTTCGTGGAACACTGCCAGCCAATCACCTGACCAAGGGGGTTGTGCGAAAATATCAACATTGCCAGTAGCAAAAAATATTTTGACACTATACTATTATATAATACCTCAATGAATATTACAATTTCATGTTTTTATCTGTTATTTTTTTGATTTTTTATACAAAATTAATCAATTTTCAAAATAAGCTCCAATACGCGTCTTGCACTCTGTTCCAGTTCCTGTCGACCGAGCAATCCCATTTCCATAGCTTTTTTCACACGCTCCGGATACCCTGTTGCCATTTTAAGGTCATTTCCAGCCTTTATTTCTTTATAATGCTCTCCACATGTCCACCAGTCTGTTGTAACCATACCCTGAAATCCCCACTCACCACGCAAAATATCTGTCAAAAGCTCATAGCTCTCTGAAGTACGGTGTCCGTTAACAGCATTGTAAGAGGACATGATCGTCCAAGGCTGTGCTTCTTTTACAATAATCTCAAAGCCCTTCAGATAAATTTCACGAAGTGCACGCTCCGATACCCTGGAATCACTATTTTTCCTGTTTGTTTCTTTGTTGTTTGCTGTAAAATGCTTTACAGATGCTGCAATATGCTGTGACTGAATCCCCTTTACCATAGCGGCACCCATTTTTCCAGCAATCAGCGGATCCTCGGAATAATATTCAAAATTTCTTCCACACATAGGGTTTCTGTGAATATTTACAGCTGGTGTCAGCCATACAGCAAGATTATTTTCCTTTACCTCCTTCGCGCCTGCCTTTCCGACCTGCCATACAAGTGCCGGATTCCAGGTACATGCCAGAAGCGTTGCACATGGCCAGGCTGTTGTATTCACAGTACATCCGATATTAAGGCGTAGTCCTGCTGGTCCATCTGCAGTCATTACTGAAGGGACCCCGTACTCAGGAAGATTTCCTAATCCGAATGTATTTGCAACACCTGTATTTGGCTGTCCGCCGAGAAGATGAAGCAGTTCCTTATCACTTAACTGTGCCATAAACTCATCCAATGAAAGCTTTCCTTCAGCTACATCAATGAACTGTTTTCTTCCACAATTATCAAACCATTTTCGACGGGAACACCAGCGCACTTCTGGCACAATACAATCCTCTTCTTCCGTTTTCAGTTTTTCAAATGCACATTCATTCATATCATTGCATTCATACTGAGGAAGCATTTCAAAGGTACCATCAGAAAGCATACGCTCTTTCAGACTTGTTGGAACCAAATGCGCTGATAGCTGTTTTACAATTATATTTTCTGTAAGCTCGAATGTATAAGCGGCTTCTTCTGTATCCCTTACAGAGATTCCAATGTAAAATCTGTAAATTCCTTTTTCCAGAATATAGGCTGACTTCTGAATTTTCCCGAGATCATCATAGGAAGCCATGTCCGCTTTTTCAAATGACAGATAAACTACCTGTGTTTCTCCAGGCTGAAGCAGACGGGTTTTTTCAAAAGCAGCAAGCCGGAGTGCCGGATTACCAAGAAGACCCTGTGGTCCGTTAAAGTAAAGCTGTACCACTTCTTTTCCTGCCATGTTCCCTGTATTGGTCACGTGAACTTCTGCAAAAATATGTTTTGAAGTTTCCCATACAGAATCTGTATGCACTCTGAAATCAGTATAGGAAAGCCCATATCCAAAGGGATATATAACCTTTTCCTTTGCACCTGGAATCGTCTCAAAATAACGGTATCCTACATAAATATCTTCTGTATAATTTACATAGTCACAGGATTCATGAAAATTTTCAGTTGATGGATAATCATCTAAGGAAGCTGCAAATGTATCAGTCAGCTTGCCAGACGGATTTCCTTTTCCCAGAAGAAGCTCTGCCATGGCCAGCCCTCCTTCCATTCCCCCCTGCCAGCCAAGAAGGGCGGCTGAAATCCGGTCATCATTTTTTATCCAGGAAACATCTACAATTCCACCGACATTCAGAACCACTGCAATACGGTTAAACCGTTCTTTCACCATGTTCAACATTGCCTTTTCATTCTCTGTCAGAAAATAATCTCCCTCTGGAAAGGCTTTCGCAATCAGTTTTGCCATGTAGTTATCTTCCAGCTCTTCCCTTGACATTTCGCTTAACTGACTATCAAGGCTGGAGCGATCCCAGCCTTCTGATGAAAAACGGCTTATTACAACAATTGCCACATCTGCAAATGCTTTTGCACCGTCAGCAAGTCCTTTTGGAAGTTCAGGTTCTATTGTCATACCTGGCATTGCACCTTGCCTATACTGTTCCTGAACATTTTCTCTGTAAAATTCTGCCAGGGGTTCATAAAGCATAACTGCATTTCCTTGCATTTTAAACCCATCATAAAGGTTATGCACGTAGGAAACCGCAACATCACCACTTCCTCCACCGCCTTTTACATAATCAAAACTTCCTTTCCCAAACAGTGCAAGTCTGGTTCCTTCTGCAAGAGGCAGAAGCTTTTTCTCATTTTTCAACAGCACCATACCTTCTTTTGCAGCTTCCTTTGAAAGTCTGATATGCTCCTTACATTCCGTCACACGTCTTTTTTCCTCTAATGGAAGATTGGGTTGAAATCCAACACGTGTCCATTTTCTCATTTTATGTATTCTCCTGTCATATTCATATATTTATTTCTGTAAGGCTTGAACGTTTTTACTCTTAATCTTCAATGGCAGCTTTTCTTGAAAAAATAGCATGAATAATTTCCGGATCAAATTTCGGCTGTCTGTCATACGTATACAGTCCGTTTTGTTCCTGTTCCACATCTGTAAGCTGCGTATAGCAAAGTGCAAACATGTTCTCATTATCCAGTAAAACATCTGTAAGCTCTTTCAGACGTTTCATGTATGCTTCCGGTGAATCCGGCGTATTTCCATATCCCCAGGCATCCTTGCTCAAAGACCAGCCAATGCCGCCATATTCGCTGACAAAGAAGGGAATTTTTCCATTATATGTCTGCCGTTCTTCAAATGCCGCACGGAAATCAAGCCTGTTTGATTTTCCAACCTCTTTGTAATGCTCTGCAAAAATCTCCGGATCCTGTTCATAATCATGCAAATCATAAATATCGGTGAGCACATGATAATTTCCGCTGGTGTCAATACAGGGCCGGGTTGGATCCGCTGCTTTCGTTGCCTTATAAACTGTGGCAAGAAGCTCATCAAACTGTTTTCTTCCTTTTTCATCCCAGGTTTCATTAAACGGACACCATCCAATAATCGCAGGATGGTTAAAATCACGGTCAATCTCTTCCAGCCACTCTGGAAGGATTCCGTAAATGCTGTCTGCATAAGAGTGATCCAGTCCCCAGTTGGGATACTCTCCCCAGACGATATACCCCAGCCTGTCACAGTGATACAGGAAACGCTCTTCAAATACTTTTTCATGAAGGCGGGCACCGTTAAATCCCATTGCCAGGGATCGTTTTATATCCTTTTCCAGTTCTTCATCAGAAGGTGCTGTGTAAATTCCATCCGGATAAAAGCCCTGATCCAGAATGAGACGCTGAAATACAGATTTTCCGTTGAGCAGAAACTTTTTGTCTGTAAGCTGTATGGAGCGCAGTCCAAAATAACTTGTCACCTGATCTTCTCCATAGCTTAAGGCAAGGTCATAAAGATCTCCCTTTCCAACCTGCCATAAATGCTTTTCTGCCAGCTTCACCACTGCCACTGCTGTTCCGCCATCTGAGCTCACTGTAGCCTCTCCCATTGCCTTTCCCTTGTAGGACGCTTTTACCGCAAAGGTTCCTGCTCCCTGAAGCTCTGCAAAAACAGTAATTGTTCCATTGTTTATGTCCCCATAATATTTTGTTTTTATAATGTGTGTGTCAGGAACAAATTCCAGCCATACGGTCTGCCAGATACCTGTTGTTCTGGTATAATAACAGCTGTAAGACTCATAATGGGTGCTCTGTTTTCCGGACGGAATCAAGTGGGAACGGGTGTCATCTTCCACATGAATTGTGATCACATTTTTTCCGGCAAAAAGATACCTTGTAATATCCACAGAGAAAGAAACATATCCCCCTTTATGAGTGCCACATTTCTGTCCGTTCACATATATTGTGGTAAAATAATCTGCCGCGCCGCAATGCAGAATCACAAGATTTGATAACTGGGCTTCTGTAATTTCAATTTCTCTCCGATACCATACAGAATTCATGAAATCCGTGTAGCCAATCCCGGACAGCTTACTTTCCGGGCAAAAAGGCACCTGGATTTTTTTTGAAAGGTCTGCTTCCGGCTTGTAAAGCTCCCGTGCTTCTCCACTTCCGCCATGATCAATTTCAAAATCCCAGCTTCCATTTAAATTCAACCAATTTTCACGCATAAACTGTGGTTTTGGATGTTCGGTTCTGTAAATCATCTTTTCTCTCCCTTTATTTTTTTTCAAATAGGCGTTTGCGGAACGCCACAAGCCGCATAAACACGGCATTTTTTTACTACCCCAAAAAACAAATAACCCCTCACTGGATACGGTATAATAGAGTTGTCGAGAAACTATAAACCATACACCAAGAAAGGAGTTATTCTAACATCTATGATACCATATAAACAGCTTTCTTTGGCAGATATTTTTACAGATTGCCAGGAAAAATTTTAAAATGACAAACCTGCGTTTTTATCCCTATTAGAAACCTCAGATACAGGCTATTTCTTTATGATCTCTACCTCAAAAGGTTTCAAAATTTCCTGTCTGGACACCGTTTCCCCCGTCAAAAGGTTTTGCATTCCTGCAAAACACTGAGGAACCACAGTCTCTTCCTTACTGAAATTTATTAGGAAATAAAAGGTATTTTCCTTGGTTTTCCGTACTGTCACTTCAAGGGATGTCCGCTCATCTACTAAGCTTTTGACTGCTGCTTCCTTAACTATGCAGCCCATCATCCTTGTAAACGCACAGTCCTCTGGCTGAGTCCCCCAATAATAAACAGTACCTTTTCCATAACTGTTTTTGGTGACAGCAGGTGTACCCGCATAAAAATTGCTGCTGTAATCAGCCATGCTCTCGGCCCCTTCCAGATGAATCAAGTCACATAGCATTGTGCTGGTAAACTCTGTACCATCTTTAAATTTTACAGAATTTTTCTGCTCTGGAGCCAATGCGTCAATCTCCTCCACCCAAATTCCAGCCAAGTCCCTGAGGGGTCCTGGATAGCCGCCAAGATATACATTGTCTGATTCACCTACGATACCGCTCATAAAGCCGGTCACTAATACACCACCTTTCTTTACGAAGGCTTCAAGCGCTTCCTTGACACCCTGATGAACCATATAAAGCACCGGCGCAACGATCAGCTTATATTTTGAAAAATCTGCATCCCTTGGGATCATGTCAACAGCTATGTTTTTTCATAAAAGAACTTATAATGCCTATGAATCTGATCCACATATTTTAAATCTTTATGGGGTCCGCTTGTAAATTCCAATGCCCAATAATTATCCCAGTCAAACAATATCCCGACATCAGCCGGATTTGCTGTCCCCAGGATCTGATCTCCCAGCTCTTCTAACTCTGTCCCTAGTTGTGTGACCTCACGGAACACCCTGGTATTATCTGTTCCTGCATGGGCAATGACTGCTCCATGGAATTTTTCACATCCGCCAACACTGCGGCGGAGCTGGAAAAATTGTATCGTATCCGCCCCATGTGCGATCGCCTGATAGCTCTGTGCCCTCATCTGCCCCGGTTTTTTCAATGAATTGTAAGGTTGCCAATTCTGCTGGCTTGGTGTCTGCTCCATCAGCATGAAGGGCTGCTGCTTTAAGCCCCGCATGAGGTCATGCTGCATCGCCGTCAGACTTACCGGCGTATCATAAGATGGATAGTTATCCCAGGATACGACGTCCATCTCCTTTGCCCATTTGAAATAATCCAGCTGCTTAAACGTTCCCATTAGATTTGTTGTAACCGGAGTCTTTTGATCCACGCTGCGGATAGCGTTCCGCTCCATCTTGAAATTTTCCAGCATACTATCCGAATTAAAACGGGCATAGTCAATGGAAATGCCGGCGAACGCTGTGCCGCTGCACCACTCGAGACCTTCGCCAAGAGCGTTTGGCAGCACAATTTCCTCCCAGTCATAGAGGGTGTGCCCCCAAAATTCTGTATTCCATGCCTCATTCAGTGCTTTCAGCGTCCCGTACTTTTTCCGAAGCCAGACACGGAAGGCTTTTTCGCAATTTTCACAGTAACACTCACCGCTATATTCATTATTTATGTGCCAGCACACCACACTGTCCAGATGTCCATACCTTTTTGCAAGCTTTTGAGCCAGTTTTGCCGCGTATCTCTGGTAAACAGGGCTATTTGGGCATGCATTTTGCCTCTGTCCAAACTTGTGGTGCCTTCCCGCATAGTCCGTCCTTGCCACCTCCGGATATTTCCGAAACATCCAGGCCGGCATTGCCGCGGTTGAAGTTGCAAGGACAATGTCTTTATGGTTTTTTCCCAGCATTTCAATGACCTTGTCCAGTTCCTCAAAATCATACCGTTCTTCTGACGGCTGGAGCTTTGCCCAGGAAAATACATTGACTGTTGCGCTGTTTATCCGAGCTTTATCGAAAAGTTCCATATCTTCTTTCCAGACTGCTTCCGGCCATTGGTTCGGGTTGTAATCCCCGCCATATAGGATATGCTTAAAATCTGCTTTCATATTTTTATTCCCTTCTTTTGTTTATTCTTTTAGGCGTTTGCGAAACGTCACAAGCCGCATAAACACGGCATTTTTTACTACAAAAAAAACAAATAACCCCTCACTGGATACGGTATAATAGAGTTGTCGAGAAACTATAAACCATACACCAAGAAAGGAGTTATTCTAACATCTATGATACCATATAAACAGCTTTCTTTGGCAGATATTTTTACAGATTGCCAGGAAAAATTTGAAAATGACAAACCTTTCTTGGTGATGCAGCATTTGATTCGTGCCAGCTTTATAGTGAACAACTGACAGGAAATACCTTTGGCGAAAATAAACGTATTCCTTATTGTCCTAATGATCATTCACTTCCAATGAGACAAGATCAAACATCATGAGTACATACGAAGTCTAAAACCGCTCATAGCTTAGGTCTTACCAACTTCATACAGCTTATAGCTTATTTTTTTAATATTCTCTAAAGCAATCCTGTGTATCACAACAATTATTCTGTAAAAAGTGTACACCCCATATCACGAAATTCCGCTATTTTCTTTTCCAGCTTTGGAACAGGACAGTCAAGATACTCACTGATACAGTGAATGCACCAGAACGTCTCCGCTCCCCGGTTAAATATTCTCTTATAAAGACCAATTTCATCATGACTCACTGGACGGTTGCACTTCACACAACATATGACTGAAGTATTTTTAGTATCTGTCATTTCCATATTCATCCTGTTTTCACTCTTTTTCCGGTAAGATCATCTCTGCAACTATAATCTTACATTCATCTGGCAATACCTGTGTAGAAAAGGCATCCTGGTAAACACCAATGCTTTCCCCGGTAACTGCATTTGTAAATTTCATTTTTATTCCGGTTCCAGAGTGAATTCCAAGATCGCAAAAGGAAATTTCCATAGTATTCAAATAATCACTTTCGTATTCCAGATTAAAAAATGCAAGGGCAATTCTGTTTCCGGACAGAAGCTTTGCCAGAATATACCGCTTATCGCCCATATTGTCCACAAGAAATGCAGGGCGATACTCTTCATCCTGATTAATGGCAATCAGCCCTTTGTTTAAAAGAATGTCTTTATTAGTCTTGTCAATTTTTCGAAGATCTGCTCCCATGATCAAAGGAGAGCCAAGGAATGACCACATTGCAAAATGCTGGAGATACTGCTGGTCTGTACATCCATTAAGCCCTACATTGCCGCTTCCATGCATTCCTGTGATCAGCATATCCATATCGTTGTAGCAGTCCGGTGCATTTCCTTCAATATTCTCTACCTGGCTTTTAAAAATATCTTTATAACTTTTCGGTACATCAAAAATATCACCTGTAGAGCGCAACATCATAAACTTAAGATTAGATATTACACATTTATATTATCCTGCTAAAAACTCATTTCAAAAGGGCAGATTAAAACGAAGAGAAATCTTCACAGAGCTCCTTCTGTATACTTTAACAACTTAAAATGCCCATAATCTCCCTTTAAACGGAGAATGGGCATTTTAAAAGCTACTCTTTTGATTGTTTTTATATTTATTTGAGATGTTTTTTCTACGCTCTTTTCCAGGTAGTTCCCTTATGGGAAGTACATAGCGCTCCATTTCTTCCTGTAGTTCTCCAAGTTTTTTGATCCGCTTCTTTTCCTCCGGTTCCAAAAGGATTTTTAGCATAGTCTCTTTGAAAAGACCGATGGCTACATTTTCATTGGTATGCATGGGATATTTATTCCTGTTTTCCCGTCCTGCTGCTGCGGCCTCTTCGTCCGCACTGTTCCGAATGTCCTGAACCATGTTATATACTAAAACCTGCGCCCAAAAATCCTGGTGCACATATACTGTGGCTTTCCCTGTTACACTTTCAAATTTCATTTTGTTTTTTAGAGTATTGTATTTCTTCTCAATTTCCCATCTTTGGTAATATAAATCCGCTAATTCTTCTGCGGTAATTGTATCCGGAAGATCTGTCATCAGCGCAAGTTCATTCCCGGAGGGAAGAGTCGATTTTGATATTCTTACCAGCGTGCTCCCTTTCTTTTGCATCTGTTCATATCGTTCCGGATGTTTTTTTCGTATTTTTTGTAGGCGTGCAGATGAATGTTTTAAAATGACTTTTTCATCTGCCGACTGCATCCGTTTACGTTCTGCCATATAATCGTTGGATGAAAGACGGATCAGATAATGAATCCCTTCCGTTTCCAGAAAGTCAATAAACTCTAAGGAAGGATAACCGCGGTCAAAAACTGCGACAACCGGCTTCCTGATTCCAAATTTTTTTAATTGTTTTAAGTTTCTTTTTGCCAGTTCGTTTTCACTGATGCAAATATGTTCAATTTCAATATCCAGGTAAAAATGATTCAAAACATCATACATTCCGCTTACCAGTGCCCGTACCTGCCCTTTCCCGGAATGCTGGTTGCCGCTGTTTCCAAATGCTTCCCTGTTATCCTTTGAGTTTGGAACTTCCGCCTTGCTCCCGTCAATCGCGATTAACAAATATCCTTTCCACAGTCTGGGTTCGTCAGAACGATAAAAATCCATAAGATATTTACGGTTCAGATAGGGAAAAATTTCCGGATTTAGACGTTTTCTCTGTTGTAGATATCCCTGGACAGATAACTGCATAGACAAGTCTCCTTTTTCTTTGAAATAGTTTCTAAGTTCAAATGTCGTGGTAAGCCCCTTTTTTGAAAGACAGCATAGCAACATGTCTTTTAGGGGCATTTTTCGCTTTCTCGAAAAAGCATGGTTTCCATTCTGTCTCGCATATTTTGCAATTTCCGGATCAGATAATAATGCAGAAAACTTTTGAAATCTTGTTTTATAAGATTTAATCATATACACCCCTGCCTATATTTTAACACAATGAAAGGAACCTGCGAACAGATTCCTTTCCATTTTTTCCTTAAGTTTATGATGTTGAGTTGAACTGGTGGTTGCTAACTTAGCTGATATTGCAGTATTTTTTATGGGATAAAAAAGTGAATATTATACTACTTTGTAATTATTAACTATTATTTGACACAAGCCATCATTTAACAGCTAAAATTTGACATACTATATTTTATTATACCTACTCATGAATATAAATTCAAGGATATTATTGTGTAAAGAAAAAAGTGTATAAATCTGGAATATCTATAGGCTGCTGTTTTCGCTTTGGCGGTGTCGGCGGAAGGACTTCATTCATATAAGGTCCAATCATAGATACGGTATCTATAACTTCCATCCGGGATCTGATACTTCGATCCGCTGTTTTATCTAGTTCTATCGGAAGAATCACCTCAAAATGGCTTCCTTCTCCCAGTTTGCTCTCTACCTGAATGGTTCCGCCCATCATCTGGATGATATTGTGCGTGATCACCATTCTCTACCAAGTGTTCAAACTCTGTTTCATATTCCATCCATAATAAACTCATTTTCGGTCACTCCTCTTCCAAAACATTTTCATATAAAAAACGTCTTTCCTCAAACAGATGAAAAGACGTTTTTGCTCATATCATTATCTTATCAACAGGCATGGAGATGTTATCATTGGACGCAATAAGAGTGCTGTGCAAATTATATATTTCTCTAAACATGCGTCAATACCTCCTTGCTGACTTTTCTTATATATATTTATAAATGGTCATCTTTACTTTCTCAATATCCAAAGGTTTTGCCAGATGTGCATTCATTCCAACAGCAATACATTTTTCAGCGTCCTCCTGAAAAGCATTTGCTGTCATGGCAATGATTGGAATTGTCTCAGCATCAGGATGTTTCAGTGACCGGATTGTTTTTGTCGCAGTAAGCCCATCCATTACAGGCATCATGATATCCATCAGAATTGCGTCAAAATAACCTTCCGGTTTCTCTGAAACATCCTGACCGCCTGCAGTCCATCTTCTGCAACTGTCAGATTTGCACCTTCATCAGACAACAGAGTTTTCGCAATTTCTGCGTTCAGTTCATTATCCTCCACCAGCAATAAGTTTAATCCACTAATATCCATCTGTGCTGCTGTTTTCTTTACTGTATCTGGTGCGGAAGCAAGTTTAAACGGAATTCTGATAATAAAAGTTGATCCGATTCCTTCTTCGCTTTTTATTTTAATTGTTCCGCCCATTTTTTCAATCAGGCCTTTTACAATCGACATTCCCAGTCCAATTCCCTGTTGTGTACTTCCAGAATCATTCCTTTCCTGCGAAAACGGCTCAAATATATGCTTCAGATATTCCTTACTCATGCCAATGCCTGTATCTGTGATCGTCCATTCATATGTCGTAATTCCATCCACTACTTCTGTATAATCCAACACCGTTATTATCTTGCCGCCAATCCGGTTATACTTAATACAGTTTCCATAAATATTAAGAAAAATCTGTCTCATATGCACCGGACTTCCATAAATAAAAGGATATCGAAGCCCTTCTTTTTTTGAACGGAACTGCATTTGAATTCCTCTGTCTTTTGCCCGCTGTTCTATGATAGTCAGAACATCCTGACTTAATTCATCAAAGTTGATGATTTCCTGCGTTAGCGGTACATTTCCATCTTCGATTTTGCTCATCTGAAGAATATCATTAATAAGTGACAATAGATAATCTGCGGCTACCTGCATTTTTCCGAAATTTTCCAGAACCAATTCACTGTCATCAAAATGCTTCTCAGCAATCTTCAGCAATCCGATAATGCCATTCAGTGGGGTTCTCATATCATGAGACATCCTGGAGAGAAAATCAGACTTGCTTTTATTTGCTTTCTTTTCACTTTCCAATGCAATTGATTTGTGCATGAAGTCATTTTTATCCAGCATGAGATTCCAATGTTCAATGGTTCCGTCTTCCTTTATTACTTTCTGTCCACGATCTTCGATGTATTTGTATGTGCCGTCCTTACAGCGTATCCGGTAAATAGTAGCATAATGATCGGAATGCGTATATTGATTTAATGCATCTGCAAGTCCGACCTTTACGTCATCTGGATGAGCAAGACCGATAATATTACCGCCAGAAGCGTCCATCAGTTCCTTCGGTGTTGCGTAACCGAGCATATTTGCAAATTGTTCTGAAACATATTTAAAAGAATATTCCGGGTCATCATTACTGATTTTGACACCGCCAGGGATGGATACGGTAAATAACTCCAGCTGACTTTGCAGTTTCTTCGTTAATTCCTCGATCATAGCCGTATGCTTTTTCTCTTCTTCCAGAAGCTTCGCATACTCTCTGTTTGATTTTTCCAGTGCCCTCTCTTTTTCCTCTAAGCGATAATGTTCTGTACGGTCAAGAACATAATTGACTGCAATGATATCTCCGGTTTCTTCTTCCCGGTACAGGGCCATGTGATCTTCTGCAAGCATGGGCTCAAAAGTAGCAGTCCTGGTCCAATATCGGAATGATATATGCCGTTCACCATTTTCAAAACGCTTTAACAGTCGTTCTCTGTCAAACTCGTGCAGAAAATCTTGAAGACCTTCTTCAGGTATGGTCAATGCCTATGCATCCACCAGACTCTGTAAGCTTGAATTTTCCGGCAAACCTAATTGTTCATTCAGATTATATTTTTTTCCATTAACTACCTGATACATGGAACCACGTACAATATTCTTTGTGAGATTGATCACGCAGTATCCATCGGCAATAGCAAATACCGACTCTTCCAAAAAACGGTTATTAATCATATCCTGACTCATACTTGTTTATCTCCCTGTAAATTCTCTGATACAGATTATATCCTTATCCAAATATATCCGTCAACAAAGAGTTTTTACATTGTAGAATGAAAATTTACACGCTCATCAGTAGTATTTGCAGGATTTAAAAAACAGGAACATTTCATAAATTTCTCAGCTATATGGCAAGCCGAGAAGTCGGGAAAATAGCAATTCAGTAAATGTACTGAAAAAGAGTGGGGTGAGTGGGGATAGTTGCCAATATGGGGATGTTGGGGTAAAAGAAAAGCCATGGTTCGTGCCATGACCTTTCAAAAGAACATTTAATTTCCGCTTGCAACTCCGGCAAGTTTTACTGTCACATCATAAGTAGACGAATCATCTTCAACAGATTTTCCGTTGACGCAATCAGCGTCTGTTCCTTCCATCCAGATATACACATGAACGGCAATTCCATCATATCCTACATTTGTTGTATTTTTCTATTTTATAATGTCAAAATACCCGATAATTCCTATGCATACGTCTTTCTTCATAGGCGACCACAGCGTATGCAATTTCAGTTTATACATCTGACTATTATTTTCCAACGTCGCTTTTATCTGCACAGAGATTTCTTTATTTTGTACAGATGTCTGGTGTAACAAAACCCGAATAGATGCAGAAGATTCTTTAGAGCTGTAATTACATTTATAAATATGCCCCCGAATCCTATCTAAATATTAGGACATTTCAAGAAAAGCAGGAACTCTTCAAAGGAGTTTCCTGCTTATTTTTATTACCATTATTTTTTTACACCAATTAGTAATAGCCATCTATGATCAAACATGATTTGTGAATCTTTATTATATGGTGAAAAACCGGTTTTTCTACCGCCTTCTAATTCAGCTTTCATCAAATTTGTTATCTCTTCTTGCACATCTTCCGAAGTATCAGTCAGTTCCATCCAACTTTTTAGATTCACCGGCACCAGAGTAGTTTCTTCGCATTGCAGTGCAAAATCTTTCTTGAACATTTCTTCAAATTCTTCCCTGCTGAGGATTCTGGTATGAGAAGGATCACGCATATTTTCAATCTTATCATCAATTTCTCGTAAAGGCTCCTCGGCAGCTTCCATATCCCAGACCACCATCTTTCCCCCTTTTTTCAAGACACGTTTCATCTCTTCAAAAGGTTTCTCAGGATTGTCAAAATGATGGAAAGAAAGCCTTGTGATCACCAGGTCAAAGGTTTCGGGTTCGTATGGAAGTTTTTCGGCATTACCACTTTGAAAGTAAATATTTTCTATATGACTTTCTTCGGCAAGTCTGATTCCCTGTGCCAGCATTTCTTCCGTCATATCCAGACAGGTAATATCCTTTACATAAGGAGCCAGAGCCCTGCCACAAATACAGGTCCCGGCAGCTACTTCTAATGCATGTTCTTCTCCTGTTGCTGCGATTTTCTGAATCAGATAGTCTGTATATTCCACTTTTGACATATGATATGCTGCAAATTTTTCAGCCTGTTTTTTGAATGACTGTCTGACTATATCATTATGATTCATTTCAAACGCCTCCTATCCTGTTCTTTGTTTTCTTATAATACCATAAAAACGGGATAAATGACTTAATATACAATATAAAATATATTATATTTAAAAAGAATATGTTAAAGCACAGTTTAGGTCCAATAAAATACTGAACGGAGGAATATAAAATGGGTGATGCAAGTATTATTGCAAGACTGCTTGCTAATGGTCATGTTCAATACGGCTGGAGTGGAAATGGAGGGTATTTTAGCATGGTGGGAATTAGACTGTTATTATGTTATCAAGAGTTTGAAAATGTAGAATATCTATTTTCACTTGGGCAGACACCAAAAACCGAGGTCTTTGATGTCTGCCCTCTTGTAATTAGAATGAATCACCTGAAGACATATTTAGAATGGATTACTTGAAGCCGGGGCTTTTATTGAAGTGATCAGATCCATCCATTTATACATATACCAGTTTCCGTCCTTAGATGATTTATAAACATCGATCCATTTACCACTGTCAGAAGCCTTGCAATAGATAAAGGCTCTATACTGATCAGGAGATGGTATGGAAGGATTTGCCGGAATGTATATCTGATCTTCATCCACTACAGAATCCTGAGTTAATGTAATTGAATAAGGCTGTGAAGGTGTGTAGTCATTCGCCGGAGTTGCACCATTTAAGAATGCATTTCCAAGATAGAGATACTGTTTACTCTTCTTCATTTGTTCTGCTAATCTCTGTTTCTCATAAACAGATAACTGCTTGTTGCATAAATATCCGATCATTTCTTCGCAATCTGTCTGATTTTCCGGTTTCCAGGTTCGAAGTGACATGATATAAAGAGCGAGCACCTTATATCTTCCATCATCACCGCTGATGTTATACTGCTTCAATTCTTCCACATTTGTTGGAATGGTGCTGAAAGTATAGGTATAAGTATTCAGAGGAATCTCGATCACTACAGATTCGCCAGCTTCATTCTTGACGGACCGCTGCCCTTTTATAACTGCTTTCGAAAGAACTGGTTCAGTCTGAGGCTTTGTTTCCATGGTAACTGTAACTGTGCATGTAAGAACAATCCCTGCATCTACTTTGATTTCTGTTGTTCCAACATTAATTGCATGTACCTTTCCCTGACTGTCTACCTCTGCAATATTCTTGTTTGAACTGGTCCATACGGGCAGATGCTTAGGATCCTGTACGCTGAGCTGATAATATTCACCTTTACGCATGCTTAAAGATGTTGCACTTAGTACTGGTGTTTTTGAGGGAGCCTCGGTAGGTGTTACTGTAGGCTCTGCCGGCGGATTTACCGGAGCAGAAGGTGTTGTTGGTGCTGGCTTTGCAGGTGCTTTTTTACTCTTAACAGTAACCTTGCACTTGTATGTTTTTTTGCCAACCTTAGCTTTAATATATGCAGTTCCTTTTTTCTTTGCTGTAACGACACCCTTTTTATTGACAGTTGCCACTGATTTCTTTGTGGAGGACCATTTCACTTTCTTTTTTGTGCCTTTTATCTTTAATCGGTATTTCTTGCCCTGGGTCAAGGTAAGCTTTGTTTTGTTCAGTTTGATCTTCGCGGCACTTACAGATGTGGTATCCACTGCCAGACACATTACTACAAGTAAGAATGTAGTAAGCAGTACGCTGGCTTTTTTTAATGATTTTTTACCATTTCTCATAAGCATTTTCTCCTTCCTTATAAACAATACTGTCCTTTTTATTCTTATTATACATAGTTGCTTCTGATTTGCACTAGCACTTCTGACAGTAATCGAAAAGGATTATAAAAATGCTGCTATGCATATATCATTTATTCATCTGCCTGCTCTGCCAATTTATTTCCTCTACAACGTATAACAATCATATCGAATCGCTTTTCCGCTTAACGTATAAGAAGGCTTCCTTCCTGCCAGAAAATCACTTTTCAGCGGTCGTTTTACAATGATCTTATCCGGGTCTGCGCTGATAGCGGCGTCGAAAAGGTCGGTCTCTTGGGAGCATGGGGGCTCCAGCTTCTGGATGAGCTGCAGTTTTTTGTTGATCAGGCTGGACTTTTGTCTTGCGGGGAACATGGGATCCAGGTATATGACGTCTACAGGATCCAGGAGTGCGGGCATTAATTCCACGCTGTTGCCTTCTGTCAGCTTCATGCGGGCAGCGATCTCTTTCAATACGGGATGCTTCTTTGCCCGGCGTAAGGCATCCTTTAAAAGAACAGCAATCACTGGATTCTGCTCATACAGAGTTACCTCATACCCCTGGGCTGCCAGAAGAAATCCATCCTCTCCCATACCTGCTGTGGCATCTATTGCCTTGCGCCCTGGCTTTTCTGATTTGGAAGCCCGTACCAGCATTTCATGCTGTAATCTTCCGTTGGTCACCCGGTGAAGCATATTCTCGAAATTTCCCTGATAAGTCAGACCATATCCGGTTAAAGAAACACCTTTGGAATTAAAAAGCACCGTCAGGTGCTCTCCCGGCTTTTCAGAGATTGGGGTATTTGTGCGCCTGGAAAAAGCTTCAGCCATATCTCTTGCGCCACCTTTTTCAAGGCAAACTACAATTTTCTCACTCATGTTCTCTTCTCTTTCTTTGTATAATATAAATATTATAATTGTTGGCTTCTTTCATTACATTTTCTCAATCAGCTTGGAGTACACATGTTCTACAAACCACGGTTCTGTAGATTTCTTCAGCGCTTCTTCCGGGGAAAACCAGGCGACACCGCTGTTCTCGTCGGCTTTTATGGAGACAGCTTCCTCAGAATCTGCTTCCAGCAGATATGTTACATTCAGATGTAAATGGCTGGACACATATTTGCCCTTTTTCAAATGTCCATCTACTGTAAGGGATTCCAAAGAAAAAATCTCCTCAGATACAGGACTGACATGGGAAATCCCCGATTCCTCTTTCACTTCCCGAAGGGCAACTGCAAGTAAATCCGCTTCTCCGTCCGCATGCCCTCCCAGCCAGGACCAGGAATTATAAATATTGTGATAGACCATGAGAATTTTGCTTTTATCCTGATTTACCACCCAGGCAGAAGCAGTCATATGTGCCACCGTGTTTTCTCTGGAAAAAGCATTGGTATTATTTCTGATCCAGTTCAGAATAAGCTGCTTATCCGTCTCTTCTTGTTCATTGAAGGGGGTATAATGCTCAATTTGGTTAAGTAGTTCCTGTCTGTTCATTATAGAGTGCTCCTTTTTATTGGTCTTGTAGAATAGTATAACATAAGCAGATATTTATTTACACCTGAAAAGGAAGCATCTTTGTTATTCTTTGTTATTCAAAAAGCTGTTTAGCGTTTTCAAGATTGGTCTTTCCCTTTATCTTTAGCAACACCTTTGTTACAGTCAGCGCAGCGCCAGATTCGCTGCACAGAATTCTTGCCTGGGAGAGCGGGATATAGATCTGATCATCTTCTCCGGGGAGTATTGCAGCAACTTTACAGGGAAGACAGGACACTGGTGAAATATTATTCCCGGGATTGTCCATAGCCGTGAAACTACTGCTGGAAACGGAACTGCTGTATTCAGTAGAATTTTTATTTGAATCGATACTGTCTAACGTATATGTAATGGCAAGCTGTTCTCCCATCTTCAGATATTTATTCTGCTGTTTCTTTGAAATGGCATGTCCATTGGAGTCTTTCATATTTTCCAGAGAATTGCTCCCCAGGAGTAAGCGTGGAGTGTATCCAAAATTGTCCTGCCCGGAAATTTCCGTAAAAGCATTCAGATCAATTCCACAAAATACGGTAGTTTTTGTATAGTCTTTTATTTTTATGGTTACTGGAATTTCCACAACTGGCCAGATTTCCTGAAGCCCATTTATTTTCGAAGCTTTTTTCAGGAAATCCTGGTCGTAACTGAGATTTCCAAGGGAAATTAAGATTGTATACTGCTGCTTTTCTTTCTGTATTTCATAGGTAAGCCTGAGAAAAAAGAAAAGAGTCAGTGAAATGAGAATCATTAGAAAGCAGGTGAAACCGTTTAATTTTTTCTTTCTCAACGGGACGCCGCCTTTCTTGCTTCTTCCAGAAGAACAGATTTTTTATGTAATCTGGATATGAGAAACAGAATGATGATGACAAGCAGAACCGCCAGAATTGCAAAAATGGAGTACCACCAGCTGTTAGTCTCTTCCTGAGAATCCTCAACTTTTAGAGACTGGATCTGGGATTCCTTGATTTCGGAGGAGAAATCGACAGCTGTCTGGTAGGAGCTGCCTGTGGAATCCTCGTAGGTGAGAATCAGTTTTCCTGTAATTTGATCTGGTGAAATAGATGTATTCTGAGAAGTAGCATCATTTTCATCTGATATATCTGATACATTGTCAGATAAACTTCCTGCTTCTGCAACAGATTGCGATTTAGAACTTTTATTCCCGGTGCTTCCTTTTACATATACTCTTATTGTGCCCTCAGATGCAGTTCCCGCCTCTACATTTCCAAGAAATACAGTCTCTTTTGGTGTTAATCCATCTGCTTCTAATTTCACTTTGGCATTATAGATTTTATCCCTCCCAAGATTCAGCGCTTTCACTGGAATTTCTACAGTATCCATTGTATAAAATACCGAAGGAATGTCAGATACTTCTAATTCTGCACGTACAGGCTGTGACACGTTAAAAGTCAGAGTTTCTGTGCTATTGGCACTGGAGGCTTTGGAATCTTCATATTCCAGAGAAAACAGGATTGTTACCTGACCTGGCTCAGTATCTTCTGCGATAGATAAATTCTGCGTTAAAGTAATGGCTTCGCCAGGTGTCAGCCTCTGTGCATAAAAAGAATTTTTATCGAATTCAATCCCTTTTGTTTCTGTGGAAAGAGAAATTTTCAGTCCATATACGTTCTGACTGCGGCTTTTATTTCGAAAGGTTACGGACATTTCCCGGGTGTTGCCAGCTTTTAGTGTCTGGCTGGAAAGATTACTGTCCTCTAATAGCAGCTGAGGCTTGTGGAGAATCTTTTCTCCAGAGGAACTGGTATCTCCGCCTGTACTGCCGGCAGAAACCTCTCCATAGGAAGTATCTCCGACACTTATAGTATTATCACCGGCAGGCTCTGCATTACTGCTGTCTGTATTGCCAGACCCATTTTCAATAATAACATGAATGGGATTATTTTTTGGAGAAGAATCGTCACCGGATATGAATCCGCCCAGATCCGGGTCCGGATTGGAATCTGGGTTAGAATCCGGGGTAGAATCCGGGTCAGAATCGGAATCTGGATCCTGGTTCATATCTGGTACAGTTTCCATTTCATCTTCAAAAACAGTTTCTGTATTTTCAATATCAGCTTCCTGTGCAGAAACTGCAAATGGGGATATAAGAAACAGGATACTGGCAATTAATGCAGCAATCAATACGATGCCGTCTGTTTTAACGGCAAATACAGAATTTTTTTGTAATAGTTCTTCTTTCATGTTCAGCCTGTCCTTTCCTTCAGGATTCCTCCGTCCATTTCATATACATGGTCACAGAGAATACGGATATCTTTTTCGTTATGACTGGCAAGAAGGATGGTTTTACCGGCAGCTTTTAGTTCCAGAAGAAGCTCTCGGATCTCTGCTACGCCATGTTTATCCAGTCCGTTGAAGGGTTCATCCAAAATGAGAAGACGGGGATCCTCCATAATGGCCTGGGCGATTCCAAGACGCTGGCGCATTCCAAGCGAATACTTTCCAACCGGTTTTTTCATATCGGGATCCAGGCCAACTTTTCGAAGAATAAGGCGGATATCTGCTTTGGAGATCAGTTTTTGCATATTCGCCAGAATTTCTAGATTCTTCATTCCTGTATATTGTGTAAGAAAACCTGGCGTCTCAATGATAACGCCAAGGCTTTCCGGAAAATAGGTGTCTTTTCCGATCTGTTTTCCTGATACATGGATGGTTCCGGTTGTAGCCGGCAGAAAACCACAGATACATTTCATAAGAACTGTCTTTCCGGAACCATTATTTCCAACAATGCCATATACCTGTCCGTAATTCAGATTAAGATTTACTTCTTTTAGAACAAGGTCTTCACCGAAACGTTTAGTAACATGACTTATTTGTACACATGGAATTGGCTTTAATAATTTATTGTGATTTACACTGTTCATATAATCGTTTTCTTTCCAATTCAGATTCTTTTAATTTTAGATCCTTTCAATTTTCCAAAGGTAGGACTACATTTTTATTTTCAGAAATGCGGTCTGACATCTCAAATTTCTTCAATTTTATCATATAGTACACTTCCCAGAACCGGGATCAGTACAAGTAGAAATAATAACAAAAATAACCATAAACCAGTCTGGTATGGTCCCCAGTTTCCAGAAGGGGTAATCCATTCTGGCGGGTAAAACCAGAGTTGTTCTTTAAAATATCGTTGGTGTAAAATAATTCCAAAGTAATAACTTATAAAAGGAATTCCGTAAGCCATATAAGCAGATTGACACAAAGTTCCGCAGATACCTCCAAGGGTACTTATGATACCTCCAAGGATGCTCATGCGGAGAGCTTTCATTAGAAGCTCTGTCAGCAGATCTTTTGGAATATTTCCTTTTACTTCCATAGGATAAAATATAACAAAATTAACCAAAAGCACTGTTATGACTGCCAGTAACCAGACCAGAAAACCAGACATCAGAATAGAAAAAACCTTTCCTTCCACATATTGACTGCGGCTGGTTCTGGGAAGAGCAGTTTTTAGAAATCCGCTTTTATACTCCTGCAGGAAAGAATCACTCCAGGTAAGCACTGCTGCTATGGGTAAAATGAAAGCTACAATCTGACTTTTTATAGAACCATCCAGAAGGCTTATAAAAGTACCACAAGTCAGTTTCTTCAGACTGGGGTAGGTTTGTCCAAAGAGAAGAGCTGCACAAGCAATCAGCCAGGCTGCCAGAAAATTTTTGGATGTAAGCATACGTTTCATCTCGCCACTCATGATTTTTCCCCCAGAAATTCAAACGGATATTTCTTCATTCTGTGAAGCGCCAGAATAACCAGTATCACTACCAGAATAAGAAAAAATACACAGGATTGCCAGAGCTTTGGGAGTAATGGATCATAGCCCAGATTATGTTTCCCATAGACGGCCTGGTTTAAGGGACTGATCCAGCAGATCAATACGTTTATCTGATACATCTCATACTTTTCTTTATGTAAAACAGCTGCCAGTACATTGGGATCCAGAAGAAATCCATAGATACTGTAAAACAGACCAGCTATCATGCCTTTTGTTTTTCCTTTGTAGAGATTCCCCACCAGAATTACAAAGCTTAAAGTCAGGGAATAGCAAAAAAGCAAAAGGAATACCTGCAGCATACAGCCGTAAGGTGAAATGCTTTCCATAACACGTACTGTAGATGGCACCTGCAGATTCTTTCCAAGATCAGAGTATCCAAGCATTGCTGCTGTGTCACTCCACAGATTGCCTGGATAGCTGTCCTTCATGCACAGCACAGAAGTAAACAAAAGCATAAAACATGTATATAAAATCGTTACGAATGTAATATAGACAAACTGGCCTAAGAGCCATTTCTTCTTGGTGGTACGGATCAGCTGATAAGGAGTGACTGGTGTCATTTTCGGCAGGTCGGAGAACAGCAAAAGCAAAAGCATGGAACTTAGAAGCACTGCTGTTCCATCCCCGAAGGTCCACAGGAAAGGTTCAATTGCCTGTACAGGCGTATTGTAGTTATCCATAACAACCATGATTCTTCCTGTAAGCAGAAAACTGAGCACAAATTCCAGAAAGAGGGTAAAAATTACTTTGGGATTACGGAAAAAGCCGAAGAAATTGTAGCGTACAATTCCAAGTGTCTGCTTCATATCAGTATCCCAGACTACGGTCTATAATACTTCCGTCTACTGCATTGATGGTAAGAAAGCTCCAGGTAGGCCAATCTGTCGTATCTGAGCAGGTTTCGCCATCATATTCGGAGTCAATTTTGCGGGATCCGAAAAAATCCCAGACAGGAACCAGAAGACCGGTATGGGCATCTGTGGATGGCTCATAAATTCTGGCATAGCCAAGAACGATACGGTCAATATTGAATACCCTGGAATTTTCATAGGTAAGGTTGTCCGCGTTGGTGACGATCATCATTTTTTCGTAGATATTCATGATCTCGCTGAATGGAAGCAGGCTTAAATTCTCAGTCTTAGTTTCTCCGATGGTGTATGGATTGCAATAAGTCATGCTGTCGATTCCGTCTGCATTTACATAAAAATAAAGGTTTTCGTAAGCCCAGGTTTCCATAGTACTGTCCATGTCTTCAAGCGCTCCACCTGCATCCATGGTATAGGTAAGCGGAGTTCCATTTATGGTACGGCTGTAGTAGATAACATAACCACTTCCGAGATAACTGGAGTTATCATCTGTTCCAATGGACGTCTGAATCGCATAATCCCATCCGCATTGGTTTAAATCGTCAAGGCCCATGGCATCTGCTTTTTCCTGGGCTAATTTCTTCGCGTCATCCAACGAAATTCCAATAGATTTTTCGGTAGGTTTTTCATATGGACTGCTGCTGGAATAATCGGACCAGACAGCGTCAGAAGGGATTTCTTTACCGTCTTTTTGGGCTAGCTTCTGGATTCTTACTTCCAAAGAATAGGCTCCCCAGGAAGAGGTACGATAAGAATATTGGGAGCCGTCATCTAACTGGGCTACACCGGTAAAGGCATTGTCCTCCATAACTTCACCAGCACTGCTGTATGTCTGCACTCCCACGGCAGGTCTTCCTTCTACCAGATTTCTCGTTTCAGGTGCAGATTCATACTGGCTTTCCCAATAATCAATGTCATCGTAAATATCATATAAGAGATTGCCATTGTCATCGGTTCCCCAATTATTGGGATCCAGATTTCCGTTGGCAACATCTTCTTTTAATTCGTCGATTTTTTTCTTGATCGCATCCTTTGTCTGTACATAATAGCTGTCTGCGGTGTAAATCTTCACATTTGAGAAAAAGGCATCTGTGATACCATCAAGAAGATCCTGTGTGACCGCAGCTGGTGTAACAGAAATTGCAGATATCTTTTCCACATCTGGTATTTCCACAGCTGCATCCGTATTTACCACAAGCTTGGATGTGTCGTCTGTTACCTGACTTTTGTAAGTCTCAGGCGCATTGATCAGGTCGCGGATAGTGGTTCTGGCAGCTGAGGCATTATCCGGGTGAACGTTAGTGGAGGCAGCAGTATCACTTGTACCAGTACTTTCAGAAGCAGTTGTCTGATCAGCGGAGGAGGCATTTCCTGCCATATTGACATCCTTGTCATCCGCTTCTTTGTAAGAATCCAGTGCTTTATTTCCCTTCTGCCTTACAAGGGAAGATTCTGGTGTCTGTGCACATCCCGCTAACATTCCCATGCAGAGAGTAAGTCCAATCATTCTTTCTATATTCTTTCTCATTTGTTTGAAGTCTCCCTTTCGATGTTTGAACATAACCGGAGATTTAGGGGAACGGGTGTTTGATATTGCTCATAGTAATCACCGGTCATGTTCTGATATAGATTATAGTACTTGGAATTACACCAAATCTTCCGTAAATTGTAACTGAATTGTAATCTGGCAAAAAATTCGTTACCATTCAATGAATACACAGGTTCCCTTTCCTATTTCACTTTCAATTTTCAACTGAAATCCATGTATATCTGCGATTTTTTTACAAAGTGCAAGTCCAAGTCCCACACTTCCATTGGCCCGGGAACGGGATTTGTCAACCATATAAAATGCCTCTGTCACTTTATCAAGATCTTCAGCCGGGATTCCTTTGCCAAAATCCTGGACCATCAGTTTCCCAGCCGTTGCTGCCAGTATGAGTTTGGAATTGTCCGCGGAGGCTTTTACTGCGTTGTCAATAAAATTGTTTACCAGACTTAACATAAGATCTTTGTCAAAGTTTTTCTTCAGATCAGCAGGTTCACACTGAAGTTCCAGACAGATATTCTTCTCTTTCAGACGGCAGAGGTTAAGCTGTCTGGAATCCTCCAGAAAAGATTTCACTGAATTTTCTGTTGGGGCAAAACGTGCCTCCCCAGTTTCATATAATCCGGTAAGTTCCAGCATTTTTACCGAAAGTCGGGACAGCCTGCGGCATTCACTGGAAATATAGGAGAGAGCTCTCTCCTGCTGCTGTCTTTGCAGGCGCACTGTGAGAAGGGTATCTGCATATCCCAGGATAGAGGTCATAGGTGTTTTCAGCTCATGGGCAAGACTTCCCATTAACTGTCGTTGTGTATGGTTTACAGTGGAAAGGCATTCAATCTGTTCTTTAACCTTGGAGGACATCTGATTAAAGCTTTTGCCAACCTGCGCCAGTTCCGTATCTCCTTCCGCAGGAACTTGTATATCATAGTTGCCTTCAGATACAGAAACCGCAGCTTCCCTTAATTTTGTAAGGGGTGCCATAATTTTCCGCAGGCTGAAAAAAAGAATTGTTCCGGTTAACAGAAGAAGAACCAGCGTCAACATACCCGCCTGATAAAAAAGGATCCTGTTACTCTCCAGAACATCAGAAACGTCTTTATAAGTGACAATCTGATAATTCAGATTTGTAGTTGACTCTGTGGAGGAATAAAAAAAAAGCAACAGTGTTTTACCGTCGGCTTTGCTGATAAGGGGATCACAGATATAAGTATCCGCGTCATACCATTTTCCGTGTAATTCCACTTCTCCCAGTTGTTCCTGGATTCCCTGAACATCGAAGTCATAGGCGGTACCGTTGTAAAGTTCTTCATCATTCTGATATAGAACAGCACTGTCATGGAAAATCTGTCGGAAAGCGTAGATAAGAATTCGGTTTCGGACTTTCTCATCGGAATTAGCGGACTGACTGCTTGTAAGTCTTAATTTCTCCTCAAATTGTAAAAGATTATTCTGAAATTTGGTATATTCATAGTTATTGATATACTGAATACTCTGATTCTTCCAGCGATATGAAGTATAGAAAAAAACAGCGGAGGATAAAATCAGGATCACGCAGGCCACCTGTAAAAAGATTTTTGTAAAAAGCTTCAAAATTCCACCTCCAGTCGGTATCCAATGCGGGGAATGGTTTTGATCCTGTCCTGCCAGCCCAGCTTTTTGCGGATACGTCCCACATGTGCATCTACTGTTCTTGTTTCTCCTTCGAATTCTACGCCCCAGAGACCGGCCAGAAGCTGCTCTCTTGTAAGAGCTTTATTGGGATTGCGGACGAACATCATAAGGCAGTTGTATTCCATTGGTTTCAGGTAAATTTCCTCTCCATTTCTGGTAACGGTATGGCTTATGGTGTCTATGGTAATATCGTCAATCTGTATCTGCTCCTGTAAATTTCCATGACGTTCCAGTACTTTCTCCAGGCGGACCATCACTTCCAGCATCTCGAAGGGCTTTACAATATAGTCTTCGGCACCTTCTTTAAGGCCTTTTACTTTGCTTGCGATGTCGGCTCTGGCGGTGAGAAAAATGACGGGAATGCCGTAGTGATTCAGTTCTGGTAAAAGGGTATATCCATCTTTTCCAGGGAGCATAATATCTACAAGGGCGCACTGGAACTCATGATCCCAGGCAATTCCTTCGCTGGCGTCATTGCCGTCCAGGTAGCTTACGGTCTGGTAGCCGGTGACTTCCAGGTTCATGCAAAGTAAGTTATTGATTGCTGGTTCATCTTCTATTACAAGTATTCTGGCTTTCATTTCGGGTCCTTTCTTGTATACTCTGAAAAATAATTCTTATTTGATGTACTGGTTCTATTATACATGTTTTGGTAGTGATAAATGTAACCATATTGTAAAAAGCAGATATAGGGAAAAGTTGTGTGCGTTATTGATGGAAATGTGGCAGACTTTAAAGCTTTGTAGATATGGAGGCAGTCCTTATACAATCGCCCCACCTGAGATGGGTGGGGCGATTAAAAAATTATAGTATTTATTCAGCAGGTATTATTTCGCGAAGTGGTAACTGAGAAGTACAGAACAGTTACAAATTATTTACATGGAAATCAGTCCAAATGCATTTGCTACAGAGCTAAGCAGGATAATTGCTGCAAATATCGGGCAAAGATATTTGATCATGAAGTTAAAAATCTTTTTCCTGCGGAAAGTTCCGCCTTCAGCTACTACTTCCTCCTCAATCTTTTCCACGCCCACTTTTCTGGAAATTAAAAGACAGGTTGCAAGTGCGGCAATTGGCATCATTACAGAATTGGTGAGGAAATCAAAGAAATCCAGAAACTGCATTCCAATAATTTTTACAAAGCCAAGCGGTCCATATCCAAGGGAAGAAAGAGTTCCAAGAAGAATCATGATCACACCAACAATAACGGTTGCTTTCTTTCTGTGCCATCTCAGTTCGTCCTGGAAGGTAGATACAGCGCTCTCCGTCAGGGCAATAGAGCTGGTAAGAGCTGCGCACAGCACCAGTACAAAGAACAGAATCCCAATGGGAGTTCCCAACCCCATACTGGCAAATACCTTGGGAATGGTGATGAACATAAGCGCCGGTCCTGCCTGTAAAGTATCCGGATCTCCACCGGAGAATGCAAACACAGCCGGAATGATCATCAGACCTGCCATAATGGCAATTGCAGTGTCAAACACTTCTACATTCTTGGTGGAACCTTCGATAGATACGTCCTTTTTCATATAAGAGCCAAAGGTTACCAGAATTCCCATGGCAATAGACAGGGAATAAAACATCTGACCCATGGCGGCTACCACTGTCATCCAGGAGAAATTCTCAATATTTGGTACCAGGAAATATTTCACTCCTGCAAGGGCACCTGGTCTTGTAACAGAGTAAACAGTAATAAGCACAGATAAAAATACCAGAACCGGCATCATAAATTTGGAAACGCGCTCTACTCCGTTTCGGACTCCTGCATAAATGATTGCAACTGTTAAAAATGCAAAAATAAGGAAACAGACCTCTGTGGAGGTACCATTCGAAATAAACTCAGAAAAATATCCGTCTTCTGCCAGCTTCTGGCTGTTACCTTTTATATATTCGATCAGATATTTGATAACCCATCCGCCGATAACGGAATAGTATGGCACGATCAGGACTGGAATGATGGCATTGATCCAGCCACCAAAGGACAGCCATTTAGACTTGCCAAATTTTCCAAAAGCACCTACCGGACTTTTTCTTGTCATTCGGCCAAGGGCGGTTTCGGCGACAATCATGGAGTAGCCAAAAGTAAGTGCCAGAATAATGTAAATCAGTAAAAATATTCCACCGCCGTATTTTGCCGCAAGGTAAGGAAATCGCCATATATTTCCCAGTCCGACGGAAGCTCCGGCAGCAGACAGTACAAATCCCAGTTTACCGGAAAAAGTACTTCGTTCATGATGATGTTTTTCCATAAATTTTTCCTTCCAAATTCGTAAAATTTGTTTTTGCTTTTTATAAACTCCAACTCTTATGATGATAACATGGTTTTGTGTTAAAGGCAAACAATATATATAAAATAACAGCAATAACAAATAACAAATAATACAAAAACGAGGGAAAAATTATTGATTTTAATAAAATAAGATCTTATAATTAAGCTTATCAATTAACATATATATGTTATGGAGGGTGCGGATTATGAATGAAGAATTGTTTAATGAAGCAACGAAATCGAATGTTCTCACTAAGAAACTGATCGACCAGCTTCTGGAGAGCATGACCTACAGCAGCATTTCCTTTATCAACTGGACCATTGAGACTTTGTCTCTGATCAAGGCGCGTCTGCAGCGCGGAGACCGGATTACAGACGAAGTCAGCGGAGAGGTTTATACCTTATACTCTTTCCAGCAGTTTGTGGAGAAGAATTTTTCTACTTATATAGCAAGCCAGGTATTTAAAGAGACTTCTAAGCCGGAGAAAATTTACTTTTCTCTGAAACCGTGTGAAGAGGGATACAGTCTGGTTGCTGCTGATTCTGACAGTAATAAGACCTATTCCTGGATCTCCAGCCTGAGTAAACGTTTCTCATTGGTAGAAATGATCGCCACAGGAATTGTATATGTGAAAGATACACGTACGAATACTTATCAGCCATTTATTTCCGGAAATGGCAAATATTGTAAGTATGATAAAGAGAAGGGAATTCTTATAGAAATTTAATTATATTAACTTCCAGAGCGTATTTGAAAAGGGCTTTCTGCAAAAACTCCCGCAAAGTGGGGCGTGCAGATTACGGGAATGATTTATCAAATACGCTTTAGGGTATCAGACATAACAGACGGACACAGATCGCAAGGACTGCTTTAGCGAAATTTCAGCAAAGAAGTCCTTGCAATCTGTGTCCATTTTATTACATTCTAAGTTTTTTATGAAACTCCCGGATAGTATCATTGCTGTTAAAAATAAACATTCCTGCAAATACCAGCAGACTGATTCCTGTGCATACCACAGATGGGTATGGGAAACGGATCTGGTGAAAAAACATAAGGATCAGCGGTACCAGACCAGCAAAAGCAGCTTGAACAAGGTAAAACAGATACTCTTCTTTTTCCAGCTTTTGTACTTTTACGATCACAGGTATAGAGCCAAGCACTGCAAGAGCGCCAAATGGAAGGACAAAATCCAGAGACCAGCCATGCCATCCGGTATATTTGTCCCACAGAACCGCGATAACAGTTACCAGGATCAACTGTATGATCTCGTTTTTTAAGATATTCCTCCGTTTGGCATAAGCAACCGCTACGATCAGCCATCCGCAAAGACAGCCAGCTGCGGCGAACCAGAACCAGTCCAATTTTTCCCGTGTAAGGTAATTGATCATGCCGCAGAGAATTGCAGCTGCAATACAGACAAAATTGAAAACCTGCACGATTCTCTGCGCCTCCTTTTTCTCTTTCAGGGAACAGCCGGGGAAATTATTGGTTTTTTCTGTATAAGGAATTTCTTCTTTTTTCAGCATGTTCAGAAAATTTCGCTGAATATTATCCTTGGGAAGCTTGGAGGTAAATCCAAGAACCATTTCGTTTTCGTAAGAACAGGAACAAAGCTGCATGGAGTTGGTACTTGCGAAAATTCCGAAACGGTCAATGTACTGGTTATACTCCTTTGGAAAACGAAGAATTCCAATATTGGAATAAACAGCCGTAATGCTTCTAGAGCTTAGGTTTGCTCCCAGCATAAGGAAATATTTCTTTATTTCCAGGGGAACTGCACGGATGACCGGATTTTTCTCCAGACGGACATAGCTATTCATATGTCTGGCAATTTTCTCTTCTACCAGTTCCGCGGCAAACTGCTCTTTCACGTGAGCCAGAATTTCTGTAAAATCAGAAGTTTGGGAAAAATCATGTCCCACTTCTATCCAGCCAAAAAAATTTGCCATAGACTGTGAGGGAAAATAATTCCGCAGATTTACAGGTACCATAAGGGCAATGGGGCGATTTTGTCTGCTCTTGGGAATTTCCTCATGGATGGAACAAAGAAACATGGCTGTGATCAGAATGGTTATGGAGACACCGTATTCTTTTGCTTTTGCATGAAGCTCTTTTACCGGAAGTACAATCTCTGTAATATGCATATCCTCATGAAGCAGCCGTTCTCCCGGAAGTCTGACAGCACGAGGTTTTTTCTCGGAATTTCCGGGAATATCCGAGGAATAATACTGGGAAAAGCTATCCTCCTCCTGATCACCGGGGGTGCTCATATCCGTGACTGGCAGAGAAGGCAGATCCTGTTCCGGGTGAGCCTTCTTCAGATAATTGCTTACCAGTTCCTGGAGAAAATGCATTGCCCCGGTACCATCTGTCAGTGCATGGAAAACTTCAAAATTGATTCTTTTTTCATAATAGCTGACCTGAAAAAGAAGATTCTTTTTGTCTGGAATATACAGCCTGCTGCATGGAGGCTTCTTCTCTTCCTTTACAATTGGACGAATATCCCTGTGTTCCAGGTAGAACCAGAATAATCCTTTTCGGAGAACCATCTGAAACAGAGGATATTTTTCCATGGTTTTTTCAAGAGCGGCCTGGAGAAGCTCCGGTTTTACATTTTCCTTTAGTTCACAGTAAAAACGAAATACTCTGGTATCATTTTTGCCAGTTACCAGAGGAAAAGCAAGGGCCGCGTTATCCAGTTTTCTCCAGTTCGAATATCCTTCTTTCAATTTTCACACTTCCCTTTTTAAGAATTCGTTCATATAAGAAAAACTTTCCTGCACATGGAAAAAGCGGATTCCAAGAGCAAAAAAGCCGTGAAGTGCATCTTTGATCCGGTGTACTTCTACATAATTACCAGCCTCTGCCAGTTTTTTTCCATAATCTTCGCCTTCATCACGAAGAGGATCAAACTCTGCTGTGAGAATCAGGGTTTCTGGCATATTAGAAAAATCTCTTGCCAGAAGAGGTGCAAAATAAGGGTTGACCCGATCCTCGGGGCAGCTTTCATACAGATTCAGATAATCCTGCATTTTCACTGCAGTAAGCAGATAGTCCGTACCGTTCTTCTGCACCGAGGCATAGGGCGAAGCGGCTGTATACGTATTATATAAGGCCGGATAAATAAGAATCTGCCGGTATACCTGGAATTCTCCATTGTCCCTTGCCATAAGAGCAACTGCGGCTGCAAGATTTCCTCCGGCACTGTCACCCATGATAGTGATTTTCCGGGGATCAGTATTCAGGATCAGCTTATTGGTGTAAAGCGCTTTCGCCGCTGCATAACAGTCCATCAGAGCCGTTGGAAAACGATATTCAGGAGCAAGCCTGTATTCCACAGATACTACAATATGACCGGTAGACTGGGACATTCTGGCACATACACGGTTATAGGTATCCACACTTTCTGTCACCCATCCTCCGCCATGAAAAAATAGAAGAACTGGAAAAGTATGGCCTTTTTCCACCCCGTTTGTCATGGCTTCTTCAGTAGGAAAATAAATCCGCAGAGGGATTTCGTAGTCCCCGTTGAAAATCTGGATATCCATTTTTTTCAGAAAAATATTCATGGCATCCAGCTTCTTAATGTCCACCAGTCTGCGGGAGGATTCCACTTCGATATTGCCGTAGGAAAGGGTGTGGAGAATTGCTCGCATGGTTTTGGAAATCATGGCCTGTATTCCTTTCTGGTTTTAAAATCAAGCTTCATCAGACTGTTCTGTTATGGAAAAATCAGTCTTCTGCATTAGCTGGCAGGCATCAGATAGAACGGAAGCCTTTTCCAATGATTTCGCTGCTGTTTACGATGGTAATAAATGCATGAGGATCAATCTGTCTTAAATGAATACGAAGACGGTTGGTCTCGCTTCGGGTAAGCACAGTCATCATTACCTTCTGCTCCTTCTTGGTATAGATGCCAAAGGCCTTCTGCTCTGTGGCAGAACGATGCAGGTCATTGATGATGAACTCTTCTACCTGCTCCGGATATTTACTAATGATCGTACATACCTTTCTCAGGTTCAGACTCTCAATTGCACTGTCTACTACAGTGCATTTCAGGATCATTCCAAGAATACAGTAAAGTCCGGTCTGGGCACCGTAAAGGTAAGCAGCGATCAACACAATTCCCAGGTCACTGACCAAAAGGGCACGTCCGATCTCAAGGCTGGTATATTTGTGCAAAATCATTGCCACAATATCAGTACCACCAGTGGAGGCACCGACATTAAATACCATAGCAGCTCCCACTGCAGGAAGGATCACTGCAAAACAAAGCTCCAGGAACACGTCATGTGTAAGTGGCGAACTAAGGGGATAAATAGCTTCACAGGCACTTACATAGAAAGACAGGGCAAAAGAGGAATAGACAGTCCAGCCCATGGAGCGGATTCCAAGGAAGAAAAATCCAAGTACAACAAGTGCTGCATTGACGATCCACATAAATGCACCTACATTCCACTTCGGAAATAAGGTAGAAAGGATAATAGACAGACCAGATGTACCACCAAATGCGAAATGGTTGGGTGTTTTAAAAATGGCAATTCCAACCGCTGTAAAAATCAATCCCAGATTCAGAATGATAAAGAACATCAGGTTGTCTTTTGTAAATATATTTTTTTTCATAAAACGAGTCCTCTCCTTCTTTCGGTGAACTCAGTATAACGTAAAAAATGAGTCCTGTAAAGAAACGGAATCAAAGAATCCCGCAAGGCAGAATTATACAAACTCTGTTTTCCCGCTCTTCGTCGCTGCATCTATAAGCTCTCCTAACCGCTTATTGCAGCTTCCAACCGGAACAGCCGTGCAGATTATCCTCTCACAGCTTTTCATGGCTTTTTGCGCCTTCTGGAAGGCTTCTTCACTGATTTCCATGAAGGGTTCTTCCGTGATCACCTTTGAAGCCAATAGTCTTGCCAGGCGGTAATCCACGTCATTGGTGTAAAGAATACCTGCAATAAAAGGTGTATGATCTTTCTGCAGCTGACGGAATATGGGAATACCAGTGCCGTTTCCACAGATTACGAAAGTTTTCGCTTCTCCGTCTGGTTTCGGAAGCTCAATACTTCCAAACAGGGGATCAAAAAATCCATTGTTGATCTCATACAGCTCCTTGATCATGTTCTCTTCAAAAATATCTTCCGGCTTTCCAAAATGAGAAATAGTATCTCCCTTTACGCAGATGATCTTATCTGCAATTTTCTGTGCCAGATCGATTTCGTGAAGAGACATGATAACTGTGATCTGCTTCTTTTTTGCCATATCCCGAAGAATGGATAAAAGATCCAGCTTATGTTTGATATCAAGGAAAGAGGTTGGCTCATCCAGAATAATAATATCCGGTTCCTGGCAGATCGCACGGGCAAGAAGCACTCTCTGACGCTGGCCGTCGCTGATGTTGTTAAAGTCACGACTGCCAAGCGATTCCGCATGCACCGCTCTCATGGCTTCCTCTACCTTTTCCTCATCCTCTCTGGAAAGAATACCGAGTCTGCCTGTATAAGGATAGCGTCCGGTTGCCACAATATCATGACAGGTCATAAGCTCCGGACGCATTCGTTCCGTAAGAACTACTGCCATGCGTGTGGAAAGCTCTTTATAGGAAAAAGAATTCAGATTGCGATCATCAAAGTAAACTTTTCCACCAATGATCTGCAGCTGTCTTGTGATACTTTTCAGAATCGTAGATTTACCAGAACCATTTGGACCAATGAGAGTTACAATCTCCCCTTTTTTAATTCCAATACAGATATCATGAATTAAGGCCTTTTTGTCATAACCGACAGAAAGGTTTTCCATATGAAAATAGTAATTATCCATTTCAGTTTCCTCTCTTCTTTCGCAACATCATGAAAATAACAACAGGTGCTCCAAAGATGGAGGTAACGGTACTGATATTCAGCTCCAGAGGGGCAAAAGCCATTCTGGCAATCAGGTCACACATCATGCAGAAAACTGCACCGCCCAGGAATGTTCCCGGAATGATTATAAGTGGTCTGGATGTGCCGAAGCTTCTTTTCATCAGAAATGGGACTGCAATTCCAACGAAAGAAATCGGTCCTGCAAAAGCAGTTACAGTTGCTGATAAAATACTGGAAAGCAAAATCAATGCAACACGGAAGAATTTGATATTTACGCCCATGCTTTGTGCATAAGCTTCTCCCAGCTGATAAGCACCGATGGGCTTTGACAGTAGGAAGGTCAGGGCCAGGGTAATTCCTACCACCACACAGGAAATGTAAACGTTACTCCAGCTCATACCGGAGAAGCTTCCCTGTGACCATCCGTGAAGATTTACAATATCGGAATCATCTGCAAAAGTTACCACAAAATCAGTTACTGCAGAACAGATATAGCCAATCATGATTCCGGCAACCAGAAGGGTGGCCATGTGCTTGATCCTTTTTGAAATCAGAAGAATAAAACCTATGGAAATCAGGGAACCAATAAAAGCTGCAATGATCAGAGTGTAAGAAGTTACGTTTACGGCTCTGCCAAGATAATAAATCATGGTAAGAGCTACTACCATTTTCGCACCGGAAGAAATTCCCAGAACAAAAGGTCCTGCAATGGGATTTTCAAAAAAGGTCTGGAGAAGAAAACCAGATAGGGATAAGGCACCTCCAAGAATGGCAGCCATCAGGATCCTGGGAAGACGGATTTTCCAGATGATGCTGTATTCTTTTGTATCTGTGGCTTTTTTCAGCAGGATATCTATGATCTCAGACAGAGAAATATGAACATTTCCTGTGTTGATATTCAAAACTGTGATCAGGCCAAAGGCCAGGATCAGCAGAATGAAAACCATAGCGTAACGAGATCGTCTCTTAAAATTTTCCATGTGGAAGCTGGTTCCAGCGGATTGATTGCTCATTTTATTTTTCTCCATTTTTGTTTCATTTACAACAGAACCTGCTGTCAGCTCAGCTTATGAAGAAAAGTCATATCCTCTTCACTTCCGCCGGTAAGCATCAGGTTCAGATCTGTGATCAGTTCACCAATTGTATCTGTATGCTGGTACATGGAATCATCAGTTACCCAGACATTTCCCTCTTTTACGGCTTTAAAATCAGCCATCAGACTTTCTTTTGCAAGAAGATCGTCTATGCTTTTTACAGACGCATCAATACTGGAGTTGTAGATCAGATAATCTGCATCTGACGCAGTATTATAGAATTCCTCCATGGTAATGGCAACGGAAGTTTTTCCACTGTCATCCTGAAGATCTGCGAATGCATTTCTTCCACCGGCAATCTCGATCATGCTGGAAATATAATCTTTAGGATTACGTACTACAGGAGAACCGCTGGTATTGATGTAGAAAAATGCAACTGTTTTTTCTGTATTTGTAAAGTCCTTTAGCTTCTCAATAACCTGTGCCTGCTGGTCAAAGAAGGTCTTTGCCTCCTCTTCTTTGTTCATCATTGCGCCATAAAGCTTGATCCACTCTGTACGTCCAAGGGGCTGGCTCTCATAGCTGGAGCGATCGGTGAAAACAGGAATTCCAAGAGTTTCGATCATCTCCTGTACCTTCGGTGCATGAAGGATCATGGTAGACTCTATTGCAAGATCACAGTCGTCACCTACCAGAAGCTCGTAATCCGGTTCATCGTATTTTCCCGCAAAGGTCATTTCGCCGTTATTGATAGCATCAGCTGCTGACTGGATATACCAACCGGAAGCATCAAGACCTGACAGCTTGATGGAGTCTACACTTCCGATTGCATCGAACAATGCCATCGGGGAAGTGGCTGCCATGTAGATGGTGTCAAGTGGCTGCTGAAGGATCTGGATTTCAGGATCCAGATCATCAGGTGCCTCTTTGCCCTCTGGGACGATCAGATATCTGGCATCATCATGGATGTCCAGAAGTTTGTAACCGTCATTGTAATAATACACGTCAAAGCATTCTGCAAAAGACAGATCCATGGCGGATTCATAGGTCAGACCTGCAATTTCAGGTGCAGCATTTTTTTCTGATGTGTCAGAAGAAGTCTCCCCGGAAGCATCTGCTTCCAGGTTCTCCTCTTCTGCCCATACCGGAGTAATGGCAGTAAATGTCATAACTGTTGCTGCAAAAATACTTAAAATTTTATATTTCAGCTTTTTGTCATACATTTTTATTTTCTCCTGCTGATTATTCTTGCTACTGTGCATATGGTGAAGAATAGTAATTTATTCTTCCTCATCAGTTACAAAAATTGCTTCGTAAGCTTTTTCCCACTCAGCTTTTGCATTGTCATCCTTTTCATCTGCAGAACGGTCCACGATAAACGGGATTTTCAGAGTGGAATATTTCTCTGCGGAATCTTTCAGAAGATTTTCTTTTGCTTCTGTGTCTGCTTCCTCTGTCGGGAGAATATCAGAAGAAAGGATAGAAATACCGCACTGACTCTTTACAAGAGCTTTGTAATCTGTATCTTCATCTTTTCCTGCAAAAGTTACGGAGCCATCTTCCAGAGCAGCTGTAAGGCTGTCTACCGTACAGTCCTCTTTTTCCATTCCAAGAGCAGTAACTTTGTCTGTAAGATCAAGCTTATCCAAAATGTTAAGAGCATCTGTGGAAGCCACATAAGCAGATTCTACCGGCTGGTTGATTACGATTACATCTTTATCAAGTCCTGCAGGGATAACAGCACCCTCAGGTACGATCAGGTATTTTACAACATTGCCCATGTAGAGCTTTTCTGTACCTGTAAGTTCCTGGGAATCAGCAGCTTCTGTTTTTGCATTTTCTTTTCCGGAATCAACAGTTTCCGGTTTTCTTGCAGTATCTGTTGTCATATCTACTTCAAGAAGGGTAATACCCTTTGCGTAGTGATAAAGCTTAAAGTATTTTGCATGCTCAAGAGTAGTTTCGTCTTTATACTCAAGACCTGTGATCTCTGGTGCAGAATCATCCAGCTTCTTGTTTCCTGTGGAAAGCATGCTGTTGTCATCTGCCGGGTTATCCTTGTCTGTTTTCTTCGGATCGTTTGCACCCTTTAAAGCGATATAAATGGTGTAAGTGATTTCATGAGCCTGGGACATTCTGGTTGTCATACCAATGATCGTATTATTCTGGTTCAGTGCTACCGGAATTGTGAAAGTAGAAGTTCCGCCGCCGCATGCACCGTAGTATTTATTTCCATTGGCTTTTACATAACCGTAATATTCACTGCTGAATACAATAGTCGCATATGCCTGACCATTTGTTACCGTAACTTTGTTACAGGAAATGCTGACCTTTCCAGAACCACCAGACCAGGAGAAACTGTCAGGAGTATAGGTTCCATCTGCTAATGTAGTAGAACTGTTTACAGATGCTGTTCCGCCGCTTAAGTCAGATTCGTATTTGGATTCCTCTTCCGGTTTCTTGTCTGGCTTTGGAGTTGCTGTTGGTGTAGGAGTTGCTGTCGGTTTTTTATTTGGTTTTGCAGTGGGTGCAGGAGTTGCTGTGATTGTTGTGTCAGGAGCAGTATCTGGCTGCGGATCATCCTGTACGTCACCTATCTTATTTAAAGTGCTGGACTGGAAAGTCAGGATCCTGTCATACCAGATCTGGTTTTTGTGGGAAAAAGCAGCAACTGCAATTCCATTGTCCAGGGCTTCAACAGGAATCTCATATGTATATTTGCCATTTGCGTCTGCCACATATGGAACCCAGGTGGAGGAATCTGCTGCGGCAGCTTCTTCTTTTGTTCCCAGACATAGATAGTCGTAACCAGTTCCGCTTAAAGTAAGAACAGCTGTCATTTTTCCGTTTTTGGAAGTAAGGACACAGTCAATTACACGGAACATAGATGAACTGGAGTTTACTGTAATATTATAAATTCCGCTTGCACAGCTGCCTGGAGCAGGGGTTGCTGTTGGCTCTGGGGTGGTGGTTGCTTCCGGAGTTGTACTTGGCACTGGAGTTTCAGTTGGTGCAGGAGTCTCAACCGGTGCTTCGGTAGGCTCTGGGGAAACAGTTGGTTCCGGTGTTGGAGCAGCTTCTCCATATCCTGGAACCGCCGGTACGGTAATCGTCAATATACCCTTTGCGTACCAGTTCTGGCTCTTCTTGGAATGAGGAACGACTGCTATTGTCTGAGCTTCCTTGCTTGCAGTAACTTCAAAGGTGTAGGTATAGCCTCCTGCACTGTTCTCTACTCCTTTGATGGAATTTGCTTCTTTATCAGAGTCACTGGCACTGCCAAGATAGATCATGTCATAATTCTGTTTTGCGGTAGAAAGTGTGACAATATATTTATCCTCCGAAACCTTTACAGTGGAACCGGTGATTACGAACATTGCAAATTCATCACCGTTTTCTTTTACAAGCTTGATTCCAGCATCTGTAATCTCATTCTGGGCTGGTGCCTGGGTTGGAGCTGCAGTTGGCAGTGGAGTGGCAGTTGGCTCAGGGGCTGCAGTTGGCTCTGGAGTAGCTGTTGGTTCCGGGGCTTTCATTCCTGGAACGTTCAGTTTCAAAGCCATATTTGTGTACCATTTCTGATTTTTTACAGAAAATGGTACGATGCTGAAAGTCTGGACCTGTTCACTGGCAGGAACCTCAAAAATGAAAGTATAACCATCTTCATTTTCTGTACCAACGATTGCTGCTGCATTTTTTGCTTCGTCAGGATCTTCTTTAGAACCAAGATAAAGCTTCTCATAGTTCTTTCCGTCAGTATTGAGGGTTATCTTAATTTTATCACCATTTAATTCAGCAGAAGAGCTTTTGATTTTAAGCATTTTATATGCACTGTTATCTTCCTTGTCAATGGTCATGTTGGAACCATCTGGGTTCAGATCCTCTGGCTTTGTTTCTGGTTTATCTGTCTCTTCGGTTTTGCCCTCTTCTGTTGTTTCTGGTGCAGCTGTAGGCTGTGGAGCTTCTGCTTCCTCATTTTTGCTTTCTTCAGCAGGTGATGCAGTAACCTCAGGAGTGGTCTCAGAGGCAAGTGTTTCTGTAGCAGCAGGTGTCTCTTTCACAGCAGAGGCATCCACTGCTGCCGGAGTTATTGTAGTGTCAGTGTTTTCTTCCTCAGCTGTTGCGCTCTCCTGCACAGGAGTCTCAGCAGCAACAGCGGTCTTCTCCGCCTCTGTTTCTGGAGTTGGTGTAACAGAAACCTGTACGTTTGCATCCTCATTTTCTGCCTGTGTAAGTACAGCAGGAGTGACCGTCATCGCGACGGAAAGGAACAGTGCAAGAAAGCGTTTTGAATTTCTTTTCATTTCTTTTTCCTCGATTCTTCCTATTATTTTATAATTTGAATAAATCCCAATTGCTTCTGGAGCCTGTTTGTACAATGGGCAATCCTGACAGGATTATTTCAAAAAAATGCCTGCTTCCTCTGAGAAAACAGGCACTAAAAATTCAATATATTGTATTATCAAATATATTAATGAGAATGAAGTACTTTCTTCGGAAGCTTTCATTAAACGAATTCAGCAGGTTTCCTGACTTACAGATCAACACAGAATCCATCCTTCTCAGCAATATACCAATGGTTTCACTGGATTCTACTCCCTGGTTACAGTGACCGGATCGTTCAGGACTTTCACCTGATTCCCTCTTAGAGCGTGTTGAAAAAATATTCCCACAATCTGCACGCTGTAGCAGACAGATATGTCTGGCACTGAAAACGGATTTATTCAATTCACCTCATTATAGCAGACCGTTATGTCGAAATCAATAGATTTATAGGGTTATTGCTTGTATTTACTGTACCCGACTTCATCTGTGCGGAGAAGTGTTCCATTCTCATCGTAGACACTGCGGTAGGTTTTACAGGTGTTTGGATCGGAATGCTCTGTAGTAATCTCTACCGTATTATTGTCAGTTTGGGTTCCGTAAATGGATACCGTTACGGCTTCCTCTTTTTCATCGTAAGAGGCTTTAATTTTAATTGGATAAGCAGTATTATTCTGAAAACGGAAATCCTGACCTCCCCACACCACTGCTGCGTCCAGACCATCCTCAACATAATCAATTCGGGCAGCGTGATTATGACGCTCAACAATGGTCAGATCAGACTGCAGGCATGCCATAAACAACGTAGTGGAAATCTGGCAGATTCCGCCTCCGATATCCTGGGCATGTTCGCCTCCTACAATTACAGTTGCTTCCCTGTACCCTCGTTCCTCCGTACGTGGACCTAAAGTATCGTTGTAGGAAAAAATCTGTCCTGGCTGAAGTTCCACTCCATCACAGGCTTCCACGGCAAGCTTCAAATTGGCAACACGGTTTTCGGTACCGCCGCCATATGTAGTATAAGTACCAAGAAGATTCAGATAAGGAAGGGCTTCTATCTCTTCTGTAGAAACTTCGGGCAGGGTTATTTCAAGGGGGATGGTAATCTTTGCCCCTTCTTTTGCTTTTTCCAGCTTCTTTGCAGCTGACTTCACATCAAATGAAATTCCGGTAACTGCCGGAATAATTTCATTATTTTCCCCCAGAGAAGCATCTGTGGCATCTGTATGTACTTTTTCATAATAGGATTCCAGATCCAGTTCCTCTGGCGGTGTCTTCATAGTAGGACATTCGATAACAGCTTCATAATCTTCTATGGAAATTGCTTTTAGAATCGCTTCTTTCAGTGCATCCATATCCGGACCGATTCCGGTTTTTCCCTTAGTGATAACCAACTCTGTATCTGTAAGTTCACAGGAAGTCTGTATAGTGGTGGATCCCTTTGAAATTCCAGCATCCTCCAGAAGCTTGTCCAGTTCGTTTTTGTTTCGGGCTTCCGGCATAAGGGTGACTTCTTCCTTTGTCTTGCTGTTCATCAGTTCGATGCGGTCAGTTCCATGAGTAAACCAGGCACCATGTCCAAGAGCATAGGCACTTTCTACAATTGATTTTACATCAAGACCGAGAACAGGATAGATGGATACCTTAAAGTTCTTTCCATTCAGGGTAATGGTCATCTGTGTGTTCTCATATTTTTCCTGAAAATCTTTTGAAATTGCGTCAATGGCTTCCTCTTTGGTCATTCCCTGAATGGCTATGCCGTTTATTTTAAGCTTCTTCCAGATTACATTATCTGTAAGAAAATGACACCACAGCCCATACGCACCTGCCAGAATCAGAACCAGGATCAGAACTTTGATCACACCGTTTTTCACTTGTTTTTTCATGTAATAATTTTACCTTTTGCAGTCTTTTTTAGAGCGTGTTTGAAAAAGGCTTTCTGCAAAATATATCGCAAAGTGGGGCGTGCAGATTGCAGGAATGATTTTTCAAACAGGCTTTAGAACAATGGGGTAAAAAAGCATGTCCGGTTTCCGGTATGGCATGCAGCCCCTACCTGCTCTACTTTTGCCAGAATTGTATCATTATCACAGTCAATAGTCAATGATTTCACATACTGAACATGACCGGAGGTTAGTCCTTTGGTCCAGAGCTCGTTGCGGCTGCGGCTCCAGTAAGTCATTTTTCCCAGCTTCAGAGTGGTAAGGTATGCTTCCTCGTTCATGTACGCAAGCATAAGAACTTCGTCTGTTTTGTAATCCTGCACAATAACCGGAACCATGCCGTCACTGTTTAATTTGAAATCTGACCAGGACATTTTGGACTTTAATTGGTTCTGTTCCATATTTTTAATACTCCTTTATGAAAAATTCTTCTGCAATTATGCCACCTGCTTTCATGCTCAATTCGAAAAGAATGAAAACAAGTGGCATATATCATATCGTCTTAATTGTAATTCTGTTTGTTCTGCCTTTAGAGACTTCCCTTCGTAGAAAGCACATCTGTAATACGAGGATCATAAGCTACCGCCATATCCAGCGCCTTTGCAAAGCTTTTGAACATGGCTTCTGCCATATGGTGATTATTTCCCGGTGTTAGAACCTTAATGTGAAGATTCATGGCTGCCGTATAAGAAATGGCGTAAAAGAATTCCTTCACCATTTCTGTGGACATATCTCCAATTTTTTCACTGGTAAACGTATCTTCGAAGGAAAGATACGGGCGTCCCCCGAGATCAATGGCGCAAAGCACAAGACACTCATCCATTGGAAGGATGCAGCTTCCGTAACGCCTGATTCCTTTCTTGTCTCCAACCGCTTCTTTAATAGCTGTGCCAAGAACAATTCCCGTATCTTCAATGGTATGATGATCGTCAACCTGAAGATCACCCTTCACCTTTATATCCAGATCAAAAAGTCCGTGGCGGGTAAAGCCATCTAACATGTGATTGAAAAATCCCACACCTGTATCCAGACTGCTTTTTCCGGTTCCGTCCAGATTCAGCTTTATGGCAATTTTAGTTTCCTTTGTATTTCGTTCAACAGTAGCTTCTCTTGTCATGGCTGCTCCTTTTTATCTTCCTCTTCAAAGCGGACTGCAATGGAGTTGGCGTGTGCAGTTAGCTGCTCTGAGGATGCAAACTGGATGATGTCCTTGTGGATTTCCTGTAATGCAGACCTGGAATAATATACAATACTGGATTTCTTAATAAAATCGTCAACGGAAAGTGCGGAGAAGAACTTAGCTGTTCCGTTGGTAGGAAGAACGTGGTTCGGTCCCGCGAAATAATCACCAAGAGGCTCAGAACTGTACTCTCCAATGAAAATAGCGCCTGCATTTCGTACCTTCATCATTACCTCAAAAGCGTTTTTAGTGACAATTTCCATATGTTCCGAAGCAATCTCATTCGCTGCTTCAATTGCTTCATCCATATCTTCTGCAATAAGGATATATCCAAAATTCTCCAGAGATTTTTCGATGATCTCTTTTCTGGAAAGAACCTTCAGATAGCCTTCAATCTCTTTCTCTACATTTTGTGCCAGTTCTGTACTGGTAGTAATGAGGATTGCAGAAGCCATCTCATCGTGTTCTGCCTGAGAAAGAAGATCTGCTGCTACATAGTGTGCATTTGCAGTTTCATCTGCAAGGACAAGGATCTCACTTGGACCAGCGATGGAATCAATGCTCACATGTCCATAAACAGCCTTTTTGGCAAGGGCTACAAAAATGTTGCCAGGTCCTACGATCTTGTCTACCTTTGGGATACTTGCAGTACCATAAGCAAGTGCTCCGATTGCCTGTGCACCACCAACTTTGTAGATCTCATCAGCGCCTGCTTCTTTGGCAGCAACCAGAGTGGATGGATTTACTTTACCGTCTTTTCCAGGAGGTGTGGTCATAACGATGTGAGGTACTCCTGCCACTTTTGCCGGCACAATATTCATTAATACAGAAGAAGGATAAACTGCTTTTCCGCCTGGAACATAAACACCTACACGATTTAATGGTGTTACTTTCTGACCAAGCATGGTGCCATTTTCGGTACTGGTAAACCAGCTGTTCTGACGCTGTTTTTCATGGTAGCTGCGGATGTTTACAAGTGCCTTGCGGATAACTTCCAATAAGGATGCATCAACTGCTTTATAGGCTTCTTCGATTTCCTCTTCGGTTACACGTATGGTTTCCGGAGTTACCTCTACTTTATCAAATTCTTTTGTGTAAGAAAAAAGAGCTTCATCCCCTTTTTCTTTTACATTTGCAAGAATATCTGCTACTGCTGCTTCGAACTTGCCGTAATTATTAGGGCTCCGTTTTAAAAGATTTTCCAGGATATCTTTGGTAGATTCTTTTGTTAATCTTACTGTACGCATTGTGATCGATCCTTCCAATTTTATTTTATTCCAGAAAAAACAGTAATTTCAGATTACCTTTCGTAAATCTTCAATCAGCTTACTGATTCTTTCATTTTCCATTTTCATGCTTACCTGATTCACAACCATTCTTGCTGAAAGAGGGCAAACTTCTTCTAACACCTTCAGTCCATTTTCACGAAGTGTGCTTCCGGTCTCAACGATATCCACGATCACTTCAGAAAGACCTACAATAGGTGCAAGCTCAATAGAACCATTCAGCTTAATGATTTCCACAGTCTGATGCTTCTTATTATAGAAATAATCTTTGGCAATGTTTGGATATTTGGTTGCCACACGGATCAGCTGGTTTGAATTCAGAAGGGGTTTTGCACTTTCAGGTCCGCAAACGCACATGCGGCAGGCTCCAAATCCAAGATCCATTACCTCGTAAAGCTTACGGCCTTCTTCCAGGATCGTATCCTTTCCGACAATTCCGATGTCAGCTGCGCCATATTCTACATATGTAGGTACATCTGGTCCTTTGGCAAGGAAAAAATGAAGCTTTAATTCTTCATTTACAAAAATCAGTTTACGGGAATCCTTATCTTTCATCTCTTCGCAGGTGATCCCGATTTTCTCAAGCATGGCAAGGGTTTTGTCTGCAAGTCTTCCCTTGGTAAGGGCAAAAGTCAGATATCTCATAAATCCACCTCACAAACCTTAGTTACTTTCTCTGGGCGAAGGGCTACATTTCTGCCCTGGGCGCGAAGCTCTTTGGCCTTCTGGATTGCCTGGATACGGTTTTCTTTGCGGTAAGTGATAACCGTAACGCCCTCCTCTTCCTCCATTTCGATTTTTTGTCTGGAAAGAGCCATCAGAAGGTTATCTACTACAATGGCAAACCCGATGGATGCAGCAGGCTTGCCGAAATGTTTCATCAGCTGGTTGTAACGGCCGCCTTTGATCAGCGCTTCTCCTGTACCATAGGTATAAGCCTGGAAAATGATTCCGGTATAGTAATGATATTTGCTTAACATTGCAAAATCAAAAGTAACGTATTTTTCATAGCCGTAAACCTTCAGAAGCTCATAGATTTCTTCCAGACGCGCAACCGCCTTTAATGCCTGTGGATTGTCCGTAAGGGATTTTGCTTTTTCCAGAACTTCTGTCGATCCGAACATCTGAGGAAGCTGGGAAAGAACTCTTGCAAGGGATTTATCCATGTTCTTATTCTTTACAAGCTCTTCCACACCAAAATAGTTTTTCTGGGAAATCAGCTCCCGAAGCTCTTCTTCCTCTTCCTGGCTCATGCCTGTCTGGGCAAAAATCGCTTTATAATAATCAACCTGTCCAACGCTTACCTGAAATTCGGTAAGTCCTGTTGCAAGCAGACACTCTACCGTCATAGCCAGGATCTCTGCATCTGCTTCCGGTGAATCATCGCCCATACGCTCAACGCCCATCTGGGTTGTCTCTTTCAATCTTCCGCGAAAGCTGGAATTATTGATAAAAGTGTTGCCTGTATAACACAGACTTACTACTTCTTTTTCAGGGTTAAAATAGGTGGCACAGGCTCTGGAAACGGACGGTGTAAAGTCAGGTCGAAGAACAAGGGTATTACCTTCTCTGTCAAAAAATTTATAAAGCTCCCTGGAGGGAATGGTTCCCACTTCTTTACTAAACACTTCAAAATATTCAAATGTGGGAGTTTCTATATCTTCAAAGCCATACTGATGGAATACACGGTGAAGCTTTTCCTGAAGTTTTTGCTTTCGGCTGCATTCCTGACTGTAAATATCCCGTACACCCTCCGGCGTATGAAAAATTCTCTGCATATCATGTTTCCTCCATGTTGTTTCTTGCTTGTTAATTACATAACACTTTATCACGCTACTACGATAATGCAAAATCAATGTTGATTATAGTGGAATATTCCAAGATTGTCAAGACGAAGTGTTGCGTGGTTACTGTTCACTGGTAACATTCCGCGAGGTGTTTTTTGTGAACAAAGTTCACAGAAAACCCGAGAGTTGCGGCGCGAAATCATGCAAAGCATGATTTCTGTGCATCGCGAAGCGTGTTACTGTAAACGGAGTGAACAGTAACGTTGCGTGTGTTATGGCAACACGCGTGTTTCCAGATCCAATTTTAATCCCTCTAAATAAGGAACCAGAAATCCGCTCTTTTTCGGCAGGTAATACTTTTCATCCAGTTCCTCCCTACGGAAGCTTTTCCGTCCTCCCTCTTCCATCCGTCTCCAGTATACCAAAAGTTCCTGAAAAGGCAGATAATAAAATAGATTCAGCTGACTGAAAAATATAAGAAAAAATGCCACGCCATTCTGTTTTTCAAAGTCCTCCATAAATTTCACCTGGTGAGGATGAATATTTGCCAGAGGAAACGTCTGGGCGCTGCATTCCTTTGCATCAAAGCAGACAGGAATTCCCTGTACTGCACCTATATAGTCAACAGTACTTCGCTGGTCAAAGTATGCCAGAGTAATGTGACGGTTTTCTTTGTCCATGCGTACCGGAGTGATGGGAGTGGGAATCTTCTGTATCAGAGCAAGTCCCTTCTCCCTGTACTGATCGTTTGTTCGGTTTACAAGGTCCTCCAGGGTAGAACCCCGGAGCCCTCTGCTGTTCCATGTCGCCATTCTTACGGTTCCTCATAGCCAAGAAGCTTGATGGAAGGATAATATCTTACAACTGCTTTCCCTACGATCTGGTCAAAGCGGACGAACGTGTTCTTCCAGAAGCGGGAATCCTTAGAATCATTTCGGTTATCACCCAGCATAAAATAGCAATTATCCGGAACGGTATATGGACCGAAGCTTCCCTGCATTTTCTCTGGAATAAAGGAATCATCAAGAGCAGTCTCAGAACCGTCGATGTATACCTTTCCGTCCTTGATCTCAACAGTCTCTCCCGGAAGTCCGATCACACGTTTAATGAAAAGCTGGCTTTCATCATCCGGATATTTGAAAATTACAATGTCAAAGCGCTCGGGATCCTTGACTTTTTTGGAAATCTCATGACCAAACAGATCCAGATTGATACCATATGCAAGACGGAATCCAAAGATACGGTCGCCGGTCATAATAGTCTTCTCCATGGATGGAGAAGGGATTTTTGCGTTGATCAGTACTACATTGTTGATAACCAGGACTATAGCAACTACAATGATGATCATTTTTATATAGTCCCATACTTCATGCCAGATTTTCATATTATTTATTCTCCTCTACGTGTTCTTCTTTCAGGATTTTTTGAAACAGATAAGGCAAAGGGGCCGTGAACTCTTTGCCAGACAGATAGGAAAGACGCCCTTCAATTTCCGGAATTTCCAACCTGTGTGCGTGAAGCAGCTGCGATTTCAGACCATACTTTCTGCGGTATTCATCGTTTAAGGTACGCCTGCCGTACTTGTAATCTCCAATAAGGGGATGACCAGTTCCTGCAAGGTGTGCCCTGATCTGATGTGTGCGTCCGGTGATCAACTCCACCTCAAGAAGGGTAACGGTTCCGTTATCTCCAAGGGGACGGTATCTGGTCTCAATGGGAAGTGCTCCGGATGTTTCCGTTTCCTGTACTGTTACTTTATTACATTTTTCGTCTTTATGCAAATATCCTTTGATATATTTTTCATTTTTTATAACACCATTTACCAGGCAGCGGTAAAATTTGTGAAGGCTTCGATCATGAAACAATGAAGAAAGCTCCTGAAGTCCTGTCAGGGATTTTCCTGCAGCCACAAGTCCGCTGGTATTACGGTCCAGACGATTGCAGACAGATGGGCGGAAGGTATGTAAAGACGCCTCTGTAACCGCTCCGCTTTCCAGAAGATACCCCGTCAGATATTCTACCAGTGATGGTTCCTTATCATCTGCAGGCTGGGAAAGCATTCCCACAGGTTTGTTGATCAGAAGGATATTATCGTCTTCATACATAATATCAAGCTTCTGATGAGCTCTTGCTACAGTTTCCTGTACTCCTGCAAATTTCCCGAAAGTCTCATCTGAAAGGAAAAGCTTTACGTGGTCACCAGTGGAAAGCTTCTCATTTCCAGTGGCCCTACCGCCGTTTAAGGTAATATTTTTCTTGCGGAGCATTTTGTAAAAAAAGCTTTTGGGAGCTTCACGGAGAAGCTTTCCTAAATATTTGTCAAAGCGCTGTCCCGCTTCATTTTCATTAATAATAAACTCTTTCATGCTGGATATCCTCTTAGATACACAAATTCAGGATCACATGCTTCACCATTTCATCTCTGGTAAAATCAGGATATCTTGGATCTGGTGTAAAGCGAAGCCCTTCTTCTAAGGATTCCTTGTGTTCGTTCATAGAATCAAGACGTTCCAGGAAAGGACGAAGCTCTCCAAGAATTTTTACATCTACTTTATAGCCGTTTTTGCGAACCAGTTTCTGGGCTTCTGCAGCCATAAAATTTGTATCTGCTTTCGGATCACTGGTATAACCGACTACAGTATTTCCGCATACTGCAATGGCATCTATGGTGCATTTTTTTTCATAGAAAGTCATATACATCTCGTACGCCATTACAAGATCACCCTGATGCGCATGGATCTTCTTGTACAGGACCGGATCTACAGGCTTTGCCAGATAGACCATGATTACATCTACCACAGCCTTACAGCCTGGAAGAGATCCTACCAGAGCAATGATAGTCCAGATAGAATTTCTGGTACCCAGGTAAATCCACATACTGATGAAAATAAAAACGGGGACACCAAGCATAATGGCAGCAATTATGATCCTGCGCTTTCGTTCACGCTTCAGATATCCGAATTCTCCTTTGTTTGTCTGCATTAGTTTCATGAAAACACTCCTATTTCTGCTTTTTTCTTGTGTGATGATTGCGGATGGTTTTCTTTGGTGCCGAACCATGCTTTGATCCTCTGTTACGCCCGGCATTCTCTGTATATTTGTTGTCGCCATGCTCTTTTCTGACAGGCCGGATCAGACATTTTTCCCCATACCCAACCAGATCCATACGCCCTGCAATTTTCAATCCTTCGAGAACCAGTTCTCTGTTGGCCGGATTCTTATATTGCATAAGCGCACGTTGAATGGCTTTTTCATGGGTGTTCTTCGGCACATAAATCTTTTCACCTGTAAGAGGATGGATTCCCGTGTAATACATACAGGTAGACAGTGTAGAAGGTGTTGGGTAAAAGTCCTGCACCTGCTCCGGAGTAAAGCCAAGATCACGGACATATTCTGCCAGTTTCACCGCCTCTTTCATGGTACATCCCGGATGGGAGGACATAAAATATGGAACGGCAAACTGCTGTAAGCCAGCCTTCTTATTTGCCTTGTCAAATTCCTTCAAAAATTTCTCATACACTTCGTGGGACGGCTTGCCCATATATTTCAGTACCTGATTGGAAACATGCTCAGGAGCTACACGAAGCTGTCCGCTTACATGATATTTGGCAAGTTCATTAAGAAAAGTCTTGTCCGGGTCTGCCAACACATAATCGAAACGCACACCGGAACGGACAAATACTTTTTTTACTTTTGGAAGATCCCGGAGCTTACGAAGAAGAGAAACGTAATCTTTGTGATCCGCGGTCAGATTCTTACATGGCTCAGGAAACAGACAATGACGGTTCTTGCAAACACCCCTGGTCAGCTGTTTCTGGCAGGAAGGCTGGCGAAAGTCCGCTGTAGGTCCACCTACATCGTGGATATATCCCTTGAAATCTTTCTCCTCGGTCATGTGGACCGCTTCTTTCAGAATTGATTCGTGACTTCTGGTCTGCAGGATTCTTCCCTGATGAAAAGTTAATGCACAGAAGCTGCAGCTTCCGAAACATCCTCTGTTGCTGGTAAGGCTGAATTTAATTTCCTCTAATGCAGGAATTCCGCCGTCTTTCTCATACATGGGATGATAGTTTCCCATATAAGGAAGATCATATACATCGTCCATCTCCTCCTGTGTAAGAGGAAGTGCAGGTGGATTCTGGATCACGTAACCCTTTGTCCCGTAGGATTCAGCCATGGTTCCTGCTGTAAAAGGATCTGTATTCTGATACTGGATGGCAAAGCTTCTGGCATAAGCCTGCTTATCCTCCTGTACTTCATCAAAAGAAGGAAGTATGATCGGCTCGTAAGTGCGGGACAGATCTCTGCATTTATAGACGGTTCCTGCCACATAGGTAATTTCGCTGACAGGAATTCCGCTGTCAAGAGCCTCTGCAATCTCAATGATAGAATGCTCTCCCATTCCGTAGGAAATCAGATCTGCGCCGGAATCTATGAGGATGCTGTGCTTCACCTTATTTTCCCAGTAATCGTAATGTGCCATACGTCTGAGGCTTGCCTCGATTCCCCCAAGGATTACAGGAGTTTTCTTAAAAGTCTGACGAATCAGATTACTGTATACAATAACAGCTCGGTCCGGACGCAAACCCATTTTACCGCCAGGAGAATAAGAATCCTTCTGGCGGTGCTTTTTTGCAACGGTATAATGATTTACCATGGAATCCATATTGCCGGCACTTACAAGGAAGCCAAGGCGAGGCTCTCCAAATACGGCAATACTCTCCTTCCTGCGCCAGTCGGGCTGCGGGATAATTCCCACTTTATAGCCCCGGCTTTCCAGAAGGCGGCTGATAATAGCAGTTCCAAAAGAGGAATGATCTACGTAAGCATCTCCTGTCACGTAGACAAAATCTACCTGATCCCAGCCTCTGTCCTCCATGTCTTTTTTTGTAACTGGTAAAAATTGTGACATCTATATTTTTCTCCTATGCACTGTTCATTCTGCAAGGCGTGTTTCAAGAATGGTGTAAACAAAATGGACAGTAACGTATTTTCGGACAGATTTATGAAATACAGCTCTTACCTGGCTGATGTCCGATATTATGGTAAACAGCCTGGGCGCGGTAACCTTCCGCGATAATATCAAGCTGTCTGTGAAAACGCTCCAGCTGTTTCAAATCCTTGGTATGGAAAACACGAAGGAATTCTGTCTGAATTTTGGTAATCTCCCGTTCGCTGGATACGCGGTAAAGATTCTCTATATTATTGAGAATATCTTTTACAAGATTGGACTGCATCTGGGAAGAATTCTGGGCATCCATGATTTCATCGCGCACAGAAGACATTTCCTGATCCAGCAAAATAATAGCATCCGCGGCATTCGTCAGACGCTCTGCCACATGCGGCGGCATGTCCCCTTTATATTTGTACTGAAGGGAATGTTCGATCGTTGCCCAGAAGTCCATAGCCATGGTGCGGATCTGAATTTCCGCCTGCAGCTTCCGGGGACCATTTAATGTTTCTACTGTATAATAAATGATCAGATGAAGACTTCTGTAACCACTCTGTTTCACATGCTTCAGATAATTCTTCTCACTCTTAATGGTCATATCTGACCGGTTTTGAATCAGGGATGCTACTGTCTCAATATCTTCCTCAAACTGACAGATAATACGGATTCCAGCAATGTCTTCTACTTCTTCCTCCATGCGTTCCATAGGAATATGCTTGCGCTGCATTTTCTCCAGAATACTGGATACACTTTTCACTCGTCCGCTTACCTGCTCAATAGGGGAATACAGATCATTTTCTCGATGTTCGCTGATAATGTGTTCAAATTTGACAATCAGTTCCCTGACTGCCAGTTCGTAGGGGCATAAAATGCTTCTCCATAACTGTATTTCCATATAAATCGCTCCTTACAGAATATGGGCATTGTATCATGAAAAATATTCCGCAGTTAAATTTAAGTGTGTCTGCCCATATGTTTAATCATTATAGCATATATTTCAAAAAATTTGTTATCAATAAGTGTATTTTTTTACTTTTTTCTCCATTGCCTGTAAGACATAGTAAGGGTTCACACTCATCTCCCCTTTTCCCTGTGGATTTATGTAGATTCCCAGATGAAGATGAACCGGAAATTTTCCAGACATTCCTTCTTCTCCGTATCCGGTATCTCCCATGAATCCAAGGATCTGCCCCGCTTCCACTGCTTCACCTGTCTGAAAATATTTCTCATAGGATGCAAGATGGGCATAATAAAAATACCCTCCATGAGGAGAACGGATTCCGATCCGGTATCCGCCAAGAGGAAGCCATCCGATTTTTTCTATTCTGCCAGCGGTCATGGAAATTACAGGATAAAATCCGGATTGAGAAACCCTGCCAAAGAGATCGCAGCCTTCGTGCGTCCGGCTTCCACCATAGCTTCGGGCAGCACCAAAGGTGTTTTCATAAAAAATCTCTTTCCATATTTCTCTATCGTTTCTGATCGGAATGGGAAAATTCTCCAGGTCTTTCCAGACAGCCAGATAACAGCTTCTCAGGTCATAATAGGCTTTGGGCTTGAAGCGGAGATATGCTTCCCTGTTCCCGGAAAGATATTTTGGAAAAAATTTTCCATTCAGCATAGTTGTTGTAAGAAGATCGGCAAATTCTCCATCCGAATGTACTCTTTCTTCTAACTCTGCATATAGCGCAGACGACAAAGCCTGTTCCCGGAAGCTTTCTGTAAAACAGATGTCCGGTTTTAACAGGGAGGCCCGGCTTCTTTGCTGAATAAAATTCTGAAGCAAGATAAGCAGCGGCAAAAGAAAAAGAAGAAGGAGTAAATGTTTCCCGGTCTTTCTTTTCATGACATTTCCTCTCTTTAATATATGGGAAAAGATGGATGATTTTTTGTTACCAGCAAATAGTAACGATTTTTTCACCCTCAGATAATATATGGAAAATCAGAAAAATTAGAACAAAAAATCAGCTGCATGGGAAATATTTTTCCAAATACAGCTGATTCGAATGATCAAAGGCTATGGCAGCCACAGTTACTATTTAATGGGGGTATGCCAAAAGCTTTATGAAAAACAGGCTTTTAAATATACATGTAATTATCAGTCTTTCAAATTTTTCAATACTTCTGTCAGATATTCCCAAACTCGTTTCACAGAAGCCATATCAAGGCGTTCTTTGCTGGTGTGGATGTCCAGAATATCCGGTCCAAGAGAGGTGCAGTCAAGGTTTTCCATTCGCTCATAAAAAATACCACATTCCAGGCCGGCATGAATGGCAACTACGTCCAGGTCTTTACCGTATATGTTTTTATAAATTTCTACCATCTTGTCACGAAGAGGAGAAGCTTTACGATACTCCCATGCAGGATAAGCCCCCTCAGTCTCATATTCACCTCCCAGAAATTCTGTCAGATATTGGATTTTATGGGAAAGAGCCTCTTTGGCAGTTCCTACAGAGCTTCGGATACTGGTCTGTACAAACAGTTCATCCCCATACAGCTTCAGAATTCCGGGATTGCAGGAGGTTTCCACCAGATTTTCTATGGTACCACTCATTTTCTTAACACCAAATGGCATGTTCATCAGATAAAAAAGCACTTTTTCCTGGCTGGTGGGATGAAGAACCTGTGCATCCATATCCCCTTCTTCTGTTATCTGAATTGTAATAGTATCATCTGTACCAGTGTATTCTGCCCGGAAATCCTTCTGCATTTTCTTTGCAAGGGAAGTGATCTGAGAAATTTCTTCCGGAAGCACAAGAAGAACCGCTTCGCATTCTTTTGTTATAACGTTGTCCTGCTGACCACCTTCTAATTCTTTTAATGCATAGCCACAGACATGGGAAAGTTCATAAAGGAACTGTCCCATAAGAATATTGGCACTTGCGCGGTTTTTGTGTATTTCAGCTCCGGAATGGCCGCCCACAAGTCCACAGACTTTTACGTTAACTTTTCTGCCGGAAGCGTCCACACGCCGGACTGGCAGATAAGAATTTCCAGCAACACCACCGGCACAGCTTACCCACAGACAGCCCTCTTTTTCAGAATCCAGATTGATCATTCTTCTTCCCTTCAAAAGGCTGCAATCGAATCCGTCAGCGCCCAGAAGCCCCGTCTCTTCATCAACTGTGAAAACAACCTCCAAAGCCGGATGCGGCAAATCTGTACTGTCTAAAAGCGCAAGGCCATAAGCCACTGCAATTCCGTCATCTCCGCCAAGAGTGGTGCCCTCGGCTGATAAAAAGCCATCTTTCACAACCAGCTTTAGTCCATCCTTTGTAAAATCATGTTCGATTTCCGGGCATTTCGCACAAACCATATCCATATGTCCCTGAAGGATGACTGTGGGCGCGTTTTCGTAGCCAGGTGTTGCAGGTTTATAAATCACAACATTATTCATGTCATCCTGAACATATTTCAAATCATGTTCCTTTGCAAAATTCACCAGATAATCACTGATTTGTTTTGTATTTCCTGAACCATGTGGAATACCACAGATTTCCTCAAAATAGTGAAACACATTTTTGGGTTCGAAGTTTTCTAAAATTGCCATATGGGTTACCTCCAAAATTTTATATATGGTTTGTATTTATCTTTTCGGCATTTTGAGACAGAAACAGAATATAAATTTTATATAATGATTTTTTAAACATACTTCAGGCTGCTGAACACAACCTGACTATAACTTCACATGTTGGGCTTTTATTTTAATAACGAGGTCAAAATGAAGAAAAAAATAATCCTGCTTTCTGTTATCCTGCTTTTACTCTTCCTTCTGTGTTACCCGGCCGAAGCTCTTGCTGCGGCAAGAAACGGACTGAAACTGTGGTTGGAGACCTTACTGCCTACCCTTCTTCCGTTTATGATCCTTACAGGAATTCTGGTGCACACAGATTGGATTACAAAAATTTTACAACCAACTGCTCCTTTTTTCAAGGTCGTTTTTGGGCTTTCTCCAGGAGGTGCCTATGTATTTCTTCTGGGACTTCTCACCGGTTACCCTATGGGGGCAAAATTAACCGCAGATTTGTATTATGCTGGAAAAATCAGCCGGCAGGAGGCTGAATATTTGTTAACTTTCTGCAATAATCCAAGTCCGGCCTTTCTTATTACTTATGTGGGACATATCTGTCTGGAGGGAAAATTACATATTGGTTTTCTTGTGAGGATTCTGCTTCTATCAGACATGATCTGCATGTGTTTTTTTCGCTTTACATTCTATAGAAAAAACTCACTGCTTTCCTTTTGTACGCCAAAAACATCTGAGCAGGAATATACTTCTGCCGGGCTTCTGGATTTTGTCATTATGAATAGTTTTGAAACTATGGCAAAACTGGGTGGTTACATTCTTATGTTCTCTATACTGTCCGCTGCCATAAGTCATTTCTGGTATCTTCCGGCACAGGGAAAATATATTCTTCTCGGACTGATAGAAGTTACCACTGGTCTCCATGGGCTCCTGCTGTCCGGGTTTTCTTATTCCCTTCGTGTACTTCTTGCACTGTGTATGAGTGCATTCGGAGGATTCTGTATTATGGCGCAAACAAAAAGCGTACTTGGAAAGGAACTCTCCCTTCATCCGTACGCTTCTGCCAAATGTATGAATGCAGCAGTTACTGCTGCTCTCATACTTATATTCTTATAAACATGATCCCTGCTCACATAAAACATTTATAGAATAGTGTTAGTGAATCACAATCAGATAAAGTCTGCTATATTTCGCGCAGCAAAATTAGTTATCGCCAATCTCGTCCAGAAGAGCTTCATCTTCCTTGGAAGCCTCTGTATCAGCCGGCTGATAAGAGCCGGACATTGCAGCTGCCTGAGCAGTCTGTGGCGCAAGCTCCTGACGATTATGGTTTACAACATCCATGCATGCCTGAAGAGCATCGATGAATCCTTTATATTTGCCGCCAGCATCCTCAAGAGTCTGGGTAAGTACGGAACCGATGTTTGCCATCATGTCATCTGTGTATGTGATCGCGCTGAGACGAATGCTGTTAGCATCCTGTGTAGCGGAATCCAGAATCTCCTGAGCCTGACGATTCGCTGCATTGATAGTCTCGTTTGCCTGCGCATATGCTTTCTGCATGATCTCATGCTGGGTAACAAGCTCCTGAGCTTTATTCTGTGCATCTGCGATCAGTGCATCTGCCTTTGTCTGTGCATCCTCAAGGATGGCATCCTTATTGCTGATGATCTTCTGATAACGTTTGATCTCGTCTGGAGTCTTAAGCCGAAGTTCACGAAGAAGCTCTTCGATTTCTTCTTTATTCACTACAATCTTAGTTGTAGAAAGTGGCTGATATTTACAACTGTCTACATATTCTTCGATTTCTTCAATGATCTGTTCAATTCTGCTGCTCATAGTAAACTCTCCTTATTCTATTTCTTCAAATCGTGCATCTTTTTCTTAACAGCTTCGGTAATTTCCGGCGGAGCAAATTTGCTCAGGTCGCCATCATAGCCTGCTACTTCTTTCATAATAGTAGAGCTAAGATATGCATATTCCAGGCTTGTCGTCAGAAACACGGTGTCAATATCCGGAGCAAGCACCCGGTTTGTCTGTGCCATCTGCAGTTCAAATTCAAAATCGGTAACTGCACGAAGCCCGCGCACGATCACCTGTGCATGATTCTCTCTGGCAAAGTTCACAGAAAGACCCTTGAATGCCTTGATTTCTACATTCTCCATGTCTTTTGTTGCCTTTTCTAGTATATTAACACGTTCTTCAACAGAAAACAACGGACTTTTTGCAGAATTATGCAAAACTCCTACGATTACTTTGTCGAAAGATACGCTTGCACGCTTGATTATGTCCAGATGACCATAAGTGGCCGGATCAAAACTTCCTGGATAAACAGCTATTACCATGTATTTTTCTCACTTTCCCCGGCATAAAAAGATATGCTTGTTAGTTTTGTATTCTTTGGAACGCAGCTGTCTGTAGCCAAGATCTTCCACATAACCGAAATCTGTAGTAAGGTCAGCTTCCACGATGATCAGTGTATTCTCATCCAGAATACTGCTGTCCTGAAGGTATTCCAGAACCTGACGCTCCAGTTCATGGTTGTTATATGGGGGATCCATAAATATGCAGTCAAAAACGCCCTTTCCTTCTAAGGAACGAAGGGCCTGCATCACGTCCATATTCAGCAGTGTACCACTATCTGCAAGTTTTGTAAATGTCAGATTTTCTCTTATGCATGTGCATGCCTTGGGATTTTTTTCAACAAAAACAGCCCGAGCTGCTCCGCGGCTTAATGCCTCAATGCCGATTGCACCGCTTCCGCTGAACAGATCAAGGAAGTGACAATCCAGAAGTTCAGGCTGAAGAATATTAAAAAGAGTTTCTTTGATGCGGTCTGTGGTCGGGCGTGTGTCCATACCCGGCACAGTCTTAAGGTTCAGTCGTCTTGCTTTTCCTGCGATGACTCTCATTTCAGATTCAGTCTCCAATCCAGATCACCACGGGCCAGTCCAAGAATAAGAAGTTCTGCAGTAGCGATATTGGTCGCCACCGGAATATTATACTGGTCACAGCGCTTTACAATAGCTGTGATGTCTGGCTCCTTTGGATCTATCATAACAGGATTATAGAAAAGTATTACCATATCCAGATCCTGCCGCTCTACCATTTCCATGAACTGCTTATCGCCTCCGATACTGCCCGGTAAAAACTTATGGACATGAAGACCGGTGGCTTCCTCAATTCTTCTTCCTGTAGTGCCGGTAGCATATACTTCATGCTTGGCCAGGATGTTCTTATAAGCGATACAGAAATCTTCAATGAGAACTTTTTTACTATTATGTGCAATGATACCTAAATTCATAGTTCACCTCTCCCATTTCTTTCTGTTTATTGTACCAATTATAGCAAATTGACAAAAGAAGTGCAACAAAAACGTTTGAATATATACAAAATTCATTATTTGTTAAGAATTTGTTTTTAAATGACGTATTGATTTATTTGGTTTTTTTATATTTTATTGTGCAAATCAGCTCCGTATTCTACCGCTACGCTTCATTTTTTAGCCTTATTACATGAAAATTCTTCTGTATAAGTATATGAATACGCACAATTTTCATAATTTTCGCACATTTAAAGATAAAAATTTCACAATTTCTTTTTATATGTAAAAAAATATAACAACCCACTTTTTTTTGCATATTTATATGAGAAGCGTATTGTTTTCAATAGTTTTCAATAATCTTCACAGCTGATTTTTGTTTGTTTACACCATTTTATTTTCCTCCAAATCATCCCAAGGTTTCAGACCCATTTCCTCCAAGGTGATACCATACGGTGCACCTCCGGAGGTATAACCGGCAATAAAGAAAAATCGGTCATCTTGCAAGATCTCTTCTTTAGCCAGATTATCTCTTGTTTCTTTTTTCAGTTTTGCTCTCATCTGTTGTTTCTTTTGTTTTGCAACAGCTGCTTTTTCTTCCGGTGTTTTCTTATGTTTTTTTGTCATAAGTATTTCTAGTGTAATTCCATTCTGAATGTCTTCTTTCATCAGCATAATCATTGTATCAGGATAAAGTTCACAAAGTATCCGCAATACGTTCCCATAAGTTCATGTCATTATTGAAATTGTACATATTTCAGTATGAAAAGTTCACCATTCAAATTCTGATTATTATTTCTCCACATACTCTTCTGCCATATGTACTGCCATAGCACCATCTGCCACTGCTGTTACTATCTGACGAAGTAACTTTGTTCTGACATCTCCTACAGCATAAACACCCGGAATACTCGTTTCAGTGTTTTCACCTGCCACAATATATCCTTTATTATCCAGTTCTATCTGATTATCTAAAAAATCTGTTGTCGGTTTTCTTCCTATACTCACAAACAGGCCGTCACATTCTATAATGTTTTCTTCTCCTGTAACTGTATCTTTCAACCGCACACCAGTCAATCGTTCTCCATAAATCAGTTCATTTACTGTATTGTTCCATCGAAACTCTATATTTTCAGTTTTCATCAGCTGGTCATGGTAGATTTTCGTTGCACGTAATGTATCTCTTCGATGAACAATGATGACTTTCTTAGCAATTCGACTTAAAAGAACAGCATCTGATACAGCAGAATTTCCACCACCAACAACCACCACGATCTTATCTTTATAAAACATACCATCACAGGAGGCACAATAAGCAACCCCATGACCTATCAATTCTTTTTCTTTAGCGAGACCAAGTTCTCTTGGATTTGCTCCAGTAGCAATCACTACTGTTTTCCCAATATAAATTCCCGAACTAGTTTCTACTCTCTTAAGCTTTCCTGTTAAATCCATATTAAAAACTTCAGCATATTCACTTTTAGCGCCAAATTTTTCCGCCTGTTTTTGCATTTTCTCTGCCAATGAAAATCCGTCAATTCCATTTTCAAAACCAGGATAGTTATCAATCTGCCAGGTCAATGACATCTGACCACCTGCAGATAATTTTTCTAAAACAATTGTATCAAATCCTGCTCTGGCTGCGTATAATGCTGAAGTATACCCTCCAGGTCCTCCCCCCACGATAATCATATCGTAAACATGATTTTCATTCATACAGCAGTCCTCCTTTTATTTTTCCAATGCTTCATTAATAAAATTCTCTATCATTATTTTTGATTCAGGTGCAACAATAGAATCTATTGCCTTTCCATCTCGATATAAAACCAGCGTAGGAATTATCTCAATCTTTTCAGCTTCTGCAATCTGTGGTTCTTCATCAATATTTACTTTTCCAGCAATAAGAATATCGCTGTATTCTTCACTTATTTTTTCATAAGCCGCTCCAATTCTACGGCAATAACCACACCAAGGTGCCCAGAAATCAACCAAAACCGGTTTTTCCTTATGAATTAATTGTCCAAACTTTTCTTTATTTATATTTATTGATGTCATATTTTTCAACTCCTTCTCCTGTTTGAACTTAATATACCGCATAAAAGATCTTGCTTCTGTGATGATATCACAGAAAAGATAATTTACTTTATTACACTTCTTTTTATTTCTATTTATGGCATATGCCAGTTATATAATTGACGCATCTAAAAAAAGCAAGTATACTATGTTCGTAAAGGAGATAACGGTTATGAACTTCGAAAATTGTTTTCCACTATGGAATGACTTAAATACAACACAGAAAAAAATAATTTCAGACAATTTAATCACACAGTATGTAAAAAAAGGGACAATCATTCACAATGGAAACCTGGATTGTACTGGATTATTACTGGTTAAATCCGGGCAGCTTCGAACTT
>ERZ825324.279-NODE-279-length-72532-cov-5.302248_pt1 | contig 72532 bp, 54 predicted proteins | sample MGYA00519859_ERZ825324 | MGnify/ENA primary metagenome ERZ825324 (study PRJEB31778, sample SAMEA3449198) | human gut metagenome | biome: human gut; feature: human-associated habitat; material: faeces | place: United Kingdom | collected 2010/2012 ...
GAAATTTTAGAAATTCTATGCAATTTTATGGAAAGAGTTCACAAAGTGGAAGGGTACCATAAAAAAAGAGCAGAAAACTCTTTAAAAGTTTTCCGCTCCCTCTCAGCATTAGTTATATAAACTATATTCCTAATTTGAAAGAAGTTTGTGTTGAATATATTACCTCTGGAGCATATATTACAACATCTTTCTTTCCGCAGTTAGTAGCAAAGTTTACATGTTTAGCTGATATCTTCTTAAAGTTTGGTCCCATATCCAATGCCATCATTGACACTGCACCTGTTGAATTAAACATATTATCCATGTTAGTTACTGTTGATGTATAGAAGTTATCACCCAAATCCAAACTTACCATAGCTTTATATCCTGTTGCATTAAACATTCCTTCCATTGTTTGTACTATACTTGTATTAAATTTAGAGCCTAAGTTCAATGCGGTTAATGCTTCATGTCCACAATTTTTGAACATCCAATCCATTTTAGTTACTTTTAATGTACTAAATTCTCCGCCTAAGTTTAAAGTTGTCATCTTTGTATATCCCGTGTCTGCAAACATAGAACTCATTTCTGTTACTTTAGCTGTATTAAACTTACCGCCTAAATTCAATCCTGTCATAGCAGTATATCCTGTATGGTCAAACATAGAATTCATCTTTGTTACATTTATTGTATTAAATTTTCCTGCCAAGTCTATACTTGTCATTGCTGCAAATCCAGTATATTGGAACATTCCGCTCATATCAGTTACATTTGTTGTATCAAATGCACTTCCTAAGCTAAATGTTTGCATTTTACCATAACCTAAATATGCGAACATATTCTTCATATTTGTTACATTGTCTACATGTAATAACTCAATATTCTTTATTATCTTATTAGATGCTTCGTTTGTAACCGCACAATTTGTACTATATCCAACATAATTAAATAAGTTTGTTGAATCTTGATTTCCATTTATTATTATTGTACTTCCTATATGAACAATGTAAGTATTTCTTGAAGTTTTTTCATACCAAGCCATTATTGTTCTATCTTGAGCTGCTGATACATCAAACAATGTCTTTGAATCATCAATATATTCCTCAAATATTACTTGTTCAACATTTTGTCTTTGAACTCCTGTAATTCCTAAGAATAAACTTGTTGATGCTGTTTCAGTATTAGTTTTCTTTAAACTACTAAACAAGATAAATTCTTTTTCTTTACTTGTATTTCCATAACCATCAACCAACACTCCTGCAGGTATCTTAAATGCTACCTGATAAGCCTTTGGATCAAATCCTGTAAGTGTTACTTTATATTGTTTTGCCCATGTCTCTGATATTGAAGTATCTTCTTGTACATTTACTGTTACTGTTGTTGTTGGAGTTGTTCCATTAACTGTTACTGTTATTTTTCCAGATGTCAATGCACTAGTTACTTTATTCAAGTATTTATCAGTACCTCTAATTACCATACTTGCTGTTCCCTTACCAGCTTCTACACTTGCTCTACCGATTTGTTCCCACATTGGGTCAACAACATCGACTATTGTTCCAGAACCAGAACCACCTGGTAAGTTAACTCCTGAAGTTATTGTTGTTGCTGCGTTTTTATTTGTTGTTGTATCTGTTGCAATTCCTTCTTTAAATGCAACTGTTATAACACCACTATAATCTAAGGTATTTCCTGTTTTTATTGCTTGTTGCAATCCAGATATTCTCAATTTATAATGTCTTCCTATTACTTGATTTGTTAATCCAGTTTGAACAGTTCCATTAACAGTCTTATTGATTGGTTTTGCAGTTGTTCCAGCAGTTACATTTGTTGTAGAAATAATTTCTTTTGTAATTGCTGTATTATTTGTTATGTCTACACCATCAACTTTTATTGTTACATATTGTGTTATATTTTGAGTTGTCAATTCTGTAATACTGTTAAAGTATTTATCTGTAATTTCAAAATCCATTGTAAATGTTTTATTTGTATAATTAATATCTGAAGCTGCATATTTATAAGTGATTTCTGGTTTTATAAAGTCTACGAAATCACCATATATTGTAGTTTGGTTGTTTGTATTTGCAGTTGTATTTGGACTAACTATTTTGTCTTTTATCTTTCCAGCTGCAACATCTATTGAAACAGTTCCACTCCATTCTGTATAATTTTTTGTTGAATCAATACTTGAACGAGCTTGTTTAAATCCTGACAATACCAATTGATATTGTTGGCCTACAACCTGTGTACTTCCATTAATTGATGCTGTAAATTGTGTTGAAGTTTTAGTTAATGTCTTAGTTAATCCTGTTGCCTCAACTTTATCTACATAAACTGTAATATCATTTGCTGATAATGTACTTGTTGTATCCAAATATTTATCAATTACATTAAATAATATTGTTTCTGTACCATTTGTTGCATTCTTTGATGAAGATGCTTTCTTAATTACTGGTTTTATAAAGTCCACATGTCCTAATGTAAATTCGTGTTGTTTACTTGTATTAGTATATTTATCTTTTAATGTTCCTGCTGCTATTTGAATCTTTGTTATACCGCTCCACTCTTTATATATATTTTCTGTTTGTTCACTTGTTTCTTCCCATCCAGAAAGAGTTAAGGTATATTTTACACCATTTGTAACTGAAGAACTATCACTTAGTTGTTTTGTTATGCTTGATGCTTCTTTTCCATCTACAAAAACTTTAATCTTGTCTGTTGTTAAGCTATCGCTTAAATAATACTTATCTGTTCCTATTAAGTCTACAGTTATCTTTTTATTTGTCTTATCTATTGTAAAGTTTTGTGTATTCCATACTGGGTCTACTACATCGACTATACTTCCAGAGCCTGATCCATTTGGTGTATCTACTCCTATTGTTATTGTTTGTGCATCATTTTTATTTCCAGATAAGTCTACAACTAGGTCTTTTGCAAATCCTAATTGCATTATTCCACTGTAATGAGTTCCATCTTTATGGTCTAAACCTGTTATTGTTAATCTGTATTTTTCTCCAACTTTCTGGTTCTTTCCATTTATTACATCTTTTTCTTCTTCAGCAATTTCTAATTTCTTAGTTATCTTACTATTTACATCTTCATCAGCAACTGTTACTGAAATTTTAGATGCTGTTGTATCTGCTGTTAATCCTGAAGTACTAAAATATTTATCTCTTACACTGAACAATATTGTAACTGTTTTTGTATTATGATTTATTGTTGTTTCTGATGATAAATAATTGAATTCTGGTTTTATAAAGTCTGCAAATAGCTTTCCTGTTGTATTTTTGTCTACATCTGATGTTGAAACACTTTGATCAATATTTTGACTTCCATTGCCATAAGAATCTTTCAATCCAGAATCTTGAAGTACCTTAACAATAATGTTTCCACTGTATTCCTTATATAATTTTCCAGATTGTCTTGCAGTTTCTTCTAAGTTTCCAATTGTTATTGTTTGTAATACTTCTTTTGTTCCTTTAGATGCATTTTGAGTGGTTTGACTTGCTGTTCCTAGGCTTATTGATACATTAGACATTTTTGTTAATGTACCTCCAATGTTCATGTAGAATTCTACTTTAGTTTTATCTGTAATTTCTCCACTTACATCACTCTTGTACTCACTTGCTGTTACTTGTGAATTTGTCCTACCTCTTAATGTTATTGCTAAAGTTTTATTAGTTGTATTAAATGCTGTTGTTTCTACTACCCATTCTGTTCTATATTTTGGATTTATCGTTCTTCCACTTGTACATGCAATTGCTGTTGAACCTGCTCCACCTATTCTAAAGTGAGTAGAATCTTGGTAAATCGCTTCTGGTACATAAGCAACAAAACCTGATTTTCCTAAATTCGTTGCAAATTCAGTATTTGTTGATGCAATCTTTGTAAATGCTGGTCCTAAGTCAAGTGATGTCATTGCACCTGTACCACAGTTACTAAACATATTTGTCATATTTTCTACATTTGTTGTGTAGAATAAATCTCCTAAGTCTAAGCTTGTTAATAATTTATTTCCTGTTCCATTAAACATTCCTTGCATTGTTGTTACTAAACTTGTATTAAAGTTAGCACCTAATGTTAAACTTGTCATCTTGTCATGTCCACAATTACTAAACATCCAACTCATAGAAGTTACTGCACTAGTATCAAAATTTGTGCCTAAATTTAAACTTGTCATTGCAGTATATCCTGTTTCTCCAAACATAGCAGACATATTTGTTACTTTGTTTGTATGGAATGCTGAACCCAAATTTAGACCAGTCATTGCAGTATATCCTGTATAATTAAACATAGAACTCATATTTGTTACCTTACTTGTATTAAAGTTAGCTCCTAAGTTTAATGTTGTCATTTTTGTAAATCCCGCGTATTTGAACATTCCACTCATATTTGTTACACTAGTTGTATAGAAATTACTACTTAAACTAAATGTAGTCATATTACTATATCCAAGATATGCAAACATGTTTGACATATTTGTTACATTTGCAACACTTATTATATTTAAGTTCTTTATAATTGGATCGCTTTCTTCACTTGTTGCCTTACAATTAGAATCATATCCTATATAACTAAACCAATTGCTTGAATTTACATTTGCTCCAATTAAAGTTTCACTACCTATATGGATAATATATGTATCACTAGTTGGTTTTTCATTTGCATTATACCATGCCATAATAGATTGATCTTTTTGTGCAGATACATCCCAACGTGTACTTGAAGTTCCTCCAATATAACTTTCAAATACTATTTGTGCAATCTTTCCTCTTTGAATTCCATATGTATTACCCATAAATGCTGTTGTTGCACTTGCATTTGCTTCAGCTGTGGCTAAAGTATTAAATAAGTTAAATGCTTTTTCCTTATTGTGGTTGCCTGATTCATCAGATACCAATCCTGCTGGAATTACCACTCTCAACTGATTAATATTTGATGGGTAACCTGTAATATTTAATGTATATTCAATTCCATATTGTTTATTCGAAGTCGTTCCATTTTGTAGTCTTAACTCTTCTTTTGAAGTTTGAGATAAAGTTTTTGTAATTCCATCTCCTGAAGCAACACCTACTGCTTTTTGTTCACCATTTACATAGATCTGTATATTTGCTGCTGATATTGAACTACTTGCAAAATAAGAATCTGTTGCTCTAAATGTTAATGTTGCTGTACCTTTTGTTGGGTCAGCTACTGTGCCAACTCCTTTAATTAATGGGTCTACCACATCCACAACTATTCCATTTCCGCTTCCATTAGGGATATTAACACCTGAAGTTATTGTTGATGCTGTATTTCCATTATTGCTTCCATTATATGTTCTATCTAATACCTTATTTGCGGCTATTCCAACACTGATAATACCACTATAATCAGCTGTTGTCATACCATCTGCAATTTGTAATTTTTCTAGATTTGATATTTTCAATGTATATTCATAACCAATTAATTGGCTAGTATATAACCCTACTTCTCCAGTTGTCTCATCTGTTATATTTATATCATTTGCATAGACTTCTGTATCACTTAATGAAAGTGTAACTGTTCCTGCTTTTGCTAAATCACTTAAATTATAAACAATTTCGCTTCCATTTTTTAATTGACCATTTTTAATTTTTACTGTTAAATCATTTAATGTCAATTTTCCAGATTTATAATATTTATCTGTTATTCTAAATTTCATTGTATAAGTTTTGTTTGTTGTACTTATATCTGATGATTGGTGAGTATATTCTAGATATGGTTTTATAAGGTCTACAAAACCACATTCAATTGATGTTTCGTCACTTGTATTTCCATTTGTATCTATTGCCACTGCAGCATCAACATCAACTCTTACAGTACCACTCCAATCCTTAACTCCTTTTGAATTCTTACTCTTTTCAAAATTAGTTAATTCTAATGTATATCTATATCCAATTAATTGATTTGTTGTAGTTCCTATTGTATCAGTTAATTTCTCAACTTTTGTAATTTCTTTAGTTATGTTATCTGCTGCTTCATCATCTACAAATACATGTAATTTTGATAAATTATTATTTGCTTCTGTTGTAGTTGTTCCTAATGTTGAAGTTTTTAAATATTTATCTACTATATCAAATACTATAGTTTCTTTCTTATTAGTTTTGTCAACAGTTGAAGATACTTTTACAACTTCTGGTGGAAGTCTATCTATGCTTCCTAAATCTAATGTTGTTTTTACGTTTGTATTATTTGACGTATCTTTTAATTGACCTGCTGGCATTTCTATTTTAGTAAATCCACTATATTCTCTGTATAATCTTGTTCCTGCCGCTCTTGCTGCTAAGAAAGTTTCATCACTTTCTTTAAAGTTTGATAATATTAATGTATATATTACATCTTTTGCACCTGTTAATATATCACTTCTTGTTCCTTTATACTCAATAGACTTATTAACTGCAATTCCTGCTGTTGCCTCTATGTCTTGATTATTTATAACTACTTTAATCTTGCTTGGGTCAACAGATGTTTTTGATGTGTCTAAATATTTATCTGTTCCTACAAGGTCTACTAATATTTGAGTATTATCACTACTTGCTCTAAAGTTTTCTGCTTTCCATACAGGGCTAACAACATCGACAATTGTTCCTGTATTATGATTTTCATCATTTGTAGGTGTATCTACACCGATAGTAATTGTTTTAGCATCATTTGTATTACCTGTAGTATCTGCAAATTTTCCACTAGGTATTGCAATTGATACTATACCACTGTAATCAACACCATCATTTGGATTTTGTTGTAAATTCTTAATTACTAATGTATATTTTGTTCCTTTTCCACTTGGTAAAGCTGTTTCTGTTAATGAATTTACACTCGCTGTTAATTCTGCTGATGTCATTGTTTTTCCATCAACTGTAACTGTTAAATCTGATAATTTCAAACTACTTGCTGATGCATTATAATATTTATCTGTTACCTCAAACACTACTGTTAAAATCTTGTTTTCTTTGTCTATTGTTGTATTTGAAGTTTCATAAATAATATCAGGTTTCAAACAATCAACATCTCCTAATGAAATTGTTTGTTCTTTGCTTGTATTATGTGCATCTGATAATGTTCCTGCCGCAATCTTTACTTCGGTTTTTCCACTATATTCTCGATATTCTCTACTTCCATTATTTCTTGCTGTCATAAACTCACTGTCTGGCTCTGAAAATCCACTTAATGTTAATGTATATTCAACACCATACTGCATCTCTTGGCCATTTCTAGTTTCTGTTAATGGAGTTGATTCACTTAAAGTTTTTTCAATGTTTGTGATTTCTTTTCCGTCAACATATACTGTAATTTTTGAAGTATCTAAACTATTACTTGCATAATATTTATCTGTTCCTTGTAATTTGATAATAGCTCTCTTATTCCATTTATCTATTGTAGTACTTTTTGCTTCCCAAATTGGTGTTACAACATCCACAATTTCTTGCATTCCAGATTTATCTGGTTCATCTATACCAACAGTAATTGTTATTTGATCACTTGTGTTTCCAGATGTATCTGTTATTACTCCTGCTGGGAATGCCACACTCATTGGTCCACTGTAATCTTTATATTTTCCATCTGCTGATTTACTTGCTTGCTCTAATCCACTAATTACTAAAGTATATCTTTCTCCTATTTTTCTTGAATTTTCATAAATATCTCCATTTGCTTTATATGTAATGCTTCCACTTGTTTGATCTGCAGATATTGTTTTCTTTTTCAATGTTTTTGTAATATTTGCTGGAACTGCATTAGTGTCTATCATTTTTACTGTAATATTGTTTACTGCATTCGTAGCACTCAAAGTTGTACTTGAAAAATACTTATCTACTACATCAAATTCAACTGTTAATGTTTTATTTGTGTAATTAATATCTGTTGATGAATATTTATAAGTAAATTCTGGCTTTACTACATCTGCTAATATTATATTATTTATGTCTTGAGCTATATTTTCGCTTCCATAATCATCTTTTAGTCCAGAATCTTTTGCTATTTTTAATGAAATATTTCCACTCCATTCTTTATAACTCTTTCCTGTTTGTCTTGCATCCTCAACAAAATCTTTTAATGTTATTACTTGTTCAACTTCAACCTTGTTTGTTGAAGAATTTGTAATATAGTTTGCAGAACTAATTTCCATAGAGTCTTGTACTGCTTTAACATTTGTTCCGTCAACCAAAACTGTTACTTTATCCTTATTTAAAAGTCCATTTGCTCCACCCGGATATTCTGTTACAGTTAATTGTGAGTTTGTTCTTCCTCTCAATGTTATTTTTACTGTTTTATTTGTTTTATCAATAGTTTTCGCAGTTACTACCCATTCTGTTCTATATTTTGGAGTAATTGTTCCTCTTGAATATGCTAGTGTTGTTGTACTTTCAATTCCTAATCTGAAATTCTTGCTATCTTGATATATTGCCTCTGGTGCATTCAATGTTGCTCCAGATTTACCAAAATTCGTTGCAAAATTTGTATTCGTTCCAGCAATCTTTGTAAATGCTGGTCCTAAATCTATTGTTGTCATTGCAGATGAACCACAATTGTAGAACATTGAGTCCATATTTGTTACATTTGTTGTATAGAACAAATCACCTAAGTCTAAACTTGTTAATTTTGCATTTCCTAACATATTAAACATCCAAGACATACTTGTTACATTTGTTGTATCGAATTTTTTACCAATATTAAAGCTTGTCATTTGGCTTGAACCTGTACAATTAAACATTCCAGCCATATTTGTTACTTTTTCTGTATTAAAGTTTGAACCTAAATTTAATGTTGTCATTGCTGTTGTACCAGTATTTAAGAACATATAACTCATATTTGTTACTCTTTTTGTTGTTACTAAATCTAAATTCTTAACAACCTCTGTTGCTGTACATTTTGTTGCTGTTCCAATATTTGCGAATAAATAACTTGAATTTGGATTTGCAAATATTGCTGTAGTTCCTCCAATGTAAACTTCTAGAGCACCACTTGCTGCAGTTTTATACCATGCCATTATTGAACCATCATTTCCAGCTGATACATCCCATTTTGTGCTACTAATCATCTTTGACAAGCCAGATTCAAATGTTACACTTTCTATGTTTTGTCTTTGAATTGAAGTATTTCCTAAGAATCCACTTGTTGCTGATGTTTCTGTATTAGTTGCTTTTAAACAACTGTATAACATAAATTCTAATGCATTACTGCTATTTTCTGAATTATCTGTTAAGGTTGCTTCTGGAATTCTTATTTTTACTTGTCCTTCATCAACATCAAATCCTGTTGCCATAATTGTATATTCCACTCCAACTAAATGTTGTGAAGTTACTCCATTTTCTATCCAATCTTCATATATTTCTTTTTGCCCTGTTATTTCAAGAGTTCTTCCTGAAGCAGTATCATTTGTAGTTACTTTTGAACCATTCATTATTAATTGTAACGTATCATTTGTTAATGTACTTTTTGAGAAATATTTATCTGTACCTTTAATAATTATTGTTGCTTCTTGTTTATCTAGGTCTACTGTTTGTGATTCTACTGACCAAATTGGTTTTACTATATCAAGAGTTTCTTTTATTCCTGTTCCTTCTGGTAAATTTATACCAAATGTAATAGTTTGTGCAAGATTTGTATTATTTTCTTGATCTTTTACTTTACCTTTTGCTACTCCAATTTGTACATTACCACTATATTCTAAGTATTGGTCTCCATCTTTAATCTGTGCTTGCTCTAAATTTGAAATCGTTATTGTATAACGTCTTCCTATTATTTGATTTGTCAATCCTTTTTGAACTGTTCCATTTACGGTTTTATTCATTGCTGTTGTGCAAGTAACATTTGAAGGTGTTCCAAATTGAATTTGTGCACCAGATATTGTTTTCATATCAATATAATTGCTTAAATTTTTACCATTTTGCATTTTTAATGCTAAATCTGCTAATGTTAAATCTCCGCTTTTATAATATTTATCTGTTACGTCAAATGTTATTGTTACAGAATTTGCACCACTTGCTGGTTTTGAAAATCTATAAACCACACTTGGTTCAATAAAGTCTGTAAAGTCTCCTGCTAATGTTGCAGAATTACTTGTATTTCCGTTAGAGTCTGTTGCAATTTCTGCATCTACTGTAACCTTTACAGTTCCACTTATTCCTTTAAATTCATATCCACTTTGTAGTCCTTCTTTTTCAAAGTTTGATAATACTAATGTATATCTCTTTCCAACTGTTCTAGATATTCCATCTACTGTATCTGTTAGTGTTTCAACATTTGTTATTTGTTTTGTTATACTATCTGCTGCTTCTTCATCTACAAATACATGTAGTTTTGAAAGAAGTGTTTGCTCATCTAATATTGTTCCAAAATATTTATCTGTAACATCAAATATTATTGTCTCTGTTTTTGCCGTTGGATTTACTGTTGATGAAACTTTTACTATTTCTGGCTTTAATGTATCAACTATTCCAACCTTTACTGAAAGTTTTGAACTTTTATTTCCTGAGTTATCAACTAATTTTCCTTCAGGTACCTCTAATGTTACATCTCCACTGTACTCTCTATATACTCTCTTATTAGCATTTCTTGCTGCAATAAATGCATCATAAGATTCCTCTAAGTTAGTAATTGTTAGTGTATATTTTATTCCATTATCTATATCTATAGGTCCTGCTAAACTCTTGCTAAGTCCTGTTGCTATACTTGTAATATCTACTCCATCTACAAAAACTTTTATCTCATTTGGAGTTAAGCTTTTACTATTTGTTTTGTTTAAGTATTTGTCTGTTCCTATTAAATCCATTGTTGCTTGTGCTTTTCCATTTACTTGAGTAATTTTTAAGTTTTCAACTGACCATACTGGTTTTACTACATCGACTATAACCTCTGATTTATGTTCTGCATCATTTACTGGATCATCCACACCAATTGAAATCGTTTTTCCTGTATTGGTATTATTTGATGCATCTTTTACTATTCCTGTTGGAAATACAATTTGCATTGGTCCACTGTATCTTATACCATCACCTTGGTCTAATTTACTAATTACCAATTCATATTTCTTTCCAACTGTTCTATTTTGACCATTTACTGGTTCATTCAATGCTTTTATTTCTCTTACTTCTTTTTCAACATTTACTGCTTCACTATCAACTTTTACTGTTATTTGGCTAGCCAATTGCTCTACTGTTAACAATGTATTTGCAAAATATTTATCTGTAACTCTAAATCCAACAGTTACTGTTTGACTGTCATGATTTATTGTTGTTTCTGAGTATTCATATATTATTTCTGGTTTTATAGAATCCAAGAATAAGTCTCCTGCAGTATTTTTCTCTACTGCATCCTCTTTAATTTCTTGAGCTAAATTTGGATTTCCATATGCATCTGTTAAGGTTCCTTGCGGTATGTTTAATGCTACATTACCACTCCACTCTTTATATCCTTTTGATGATATGTACCCTTCATTAAATCCTGTTAATCTTACATTACATTGAACACTTTCTGCTTCTGTTGAACTAGCACCACTTATTGTTTTTATAATTCTGCTATTTGGAGTTGATTCTCCATCTATCGCTACTGTTATTTGTGTTGTTGTTCCATTTGCAAATTTATTTGTTATGTTTTTATTATATCCAGCATAATTTGTTGTATTTACTATTCCTCTTAATACTACTGTTATTGCTGTATTTGCAGTATCTGGAGTTGTAGTAGATTTTTGCCATTCTGGTTGATATTTTGCTATAATTTTTCCTCTTTCAAAACTTACTGTTGTACTTGAGTTCAAGTTTAATCTTACTGCATTCTCATTTGAATAAATTGCTGTACCTACATATATTTTTATATTTTCTTGCTGTCCACATTCAGTAAACATATTTGTATTTGTTGCTGCAATATTTGTAAATGCTGGACCTAAATCTAATTCTGTCATACTTCCTATACCACAATTTTGGAACATACTTGTCATATTTGTTACTGTTGCTGTATAGAAGTTTCCTCCTAATGACAATTTTGTCATTTTTGAACTTGCAGTTCCATTAAACATATAACTCATATTAGTTACTTTTGCTGTATTAAATGCACTACCTAAATTCAAGCTTGTCATTTCTACATATCCTGTATTTTGGAACATATTTGCCATATTTGTTACATTTGTTGTATTAAATCCTGTCCCTAAATTCAAGCTTGTCATTGCTGTATATCCTGTATTTTGGAACATATTTGCCATATTTGTTACTTTTGAAGTATTAAATCCTGTTCCTAAATTTAAGCTTGTCATTGCCATGTATCCTGTTCTTTCAAACATATTACTCATATCTGTTACAATTGCTGTATTAAATTTATTTTGTAAGTTTAATGTAGTCATTGCATTTTCACCAGTACTTGTAAACATACCAGCCATATTTGTTACTTTGCTTGTATCAAAGTTTGGACCTAAGTCTAAACTTGTCATTGCATTATAACCTGTATATGCAAACATATTATTCATACTTATTACAGTACTTACATCTAATAATTTGATGTTTGTAATAACTTGTGTTTCTTGGCATTTATTTGAATATCCAATATATTTAAATAAATTATCTGAAGTTCTATTTGCTAATATTCCACCTTCACTACCAATGTGAACTATATATACTCCTGTTCTTGTTTCTTCATACCATGCAATTATTGATTGATCTCCTGCTGCTGATACATCCCAAGCCCTTGTATCATCTGTTATTTTGTTTGTTGTATGATTATATATATCAGAAGATATGTATGATTCAAAAGTAACATTTTCTATATTTTGTCTTTGGATTGGTATCTTAGTTTGGTCATTTCCTAAAAAACTACTTGTTGCACTTGTTTCTGTACTTGCACTTTTCAATCTATTATATAAAACAATGTCTTTTACTTCACTTGTATTTCCAGATGTATCTGTTGCTGTTCCTGCTGCTATACGAAGTTTTCCTTGATCAGAATTTAATGTAATTCCTGTTACTGTTACTGTATATTGATTTCCATATTGAATTTCTGTAGCCACTCCGTTTACCATTCTTGTTTCTTTTAAAGCTGTTGCAGCACTTACTGTTTTAGTTATTCCACTTGTTACTGCTGTATTTCCTAAATATACTGTTATATTGTCTTTTGTCAATGTACTTGATTTAAAGTATTTATCTGTTGCTTTTACTATTACTGTTGCTGTTCCTGTTGTAAAATCAAATGATATGTTATTACTATCAGCTGTCCATGTTGGATTTACAAGGTCTATATTTGTTGTCTCATTTTCATCTGGTTTTAAAATATTGTTACCTGGTCCTACTGATATTGTTTTTGTTGGGTTAGTGTTTCCTGAATTATCTGTCATTGAACCCTTTGGTATTGTTATTATTACAGGTCCACTGTAATCTAAATAATTTTTTCCTACTGCTATTGCATCTTGTTCTAATTCTGTTAGTGTTAATACGTATTTATATCCTATTGTAGTTCCATTTTCAGTTATTGGAGTTTTTGCCAATCCCATATTTACATGTGTTTGTGCTAAATCTGTACCATCCATAGAAACTATCATTCTATTTGCAGCTCCAATTTCTATTCCTAAGTTCTCTTTAGCAAAATATTTATCTGTAATAGAAAACTCTATTGTTACTGTTTTAGAAGTTTTATTAATTGTTGTTTTTGAATAATCATACATTGTTGCTGGTCTTACAAAATCTGCAAACATTTTTCCATTAGTATTTTTGCTTGTAGTATCTGAATCCGCATCTTTTATTTCAATTGCTGTCATTGTTCCAGATTCATCACTTTGTGTTAAATTTGGATTTCCATAAGCATCTACTAATGTTCCTTCTGCTATTTGCAATGCAGTTTTTCCTGACCACTCTAAATAAGATTTTCCTGTTTGTAATACTGATTGTTCAAAATCTGTTAGTATTATGTTGGCACTAACTGTACTTGATGGTCCTGTTTTAGACATTGTAACTTTTTTAGTTATGTTATTTGCTTCTTGTCCTGCAACTTTTACATTAAATGGTTTTGTAGAATTTGCATCTGCAGTTCCATTTGTCAAATTATTTGTTACAGTTTTTATTGCATCTCCATATGTTGATGAATCTACTTGTCCTGCAACTTTTATTGTTAATAATTTTTCAGACTCATCAAATGTTACATCTGTTTTTGACCATGTTGGTTTATATTTTGGAACTACTGTTCCTACTGTATAGCCTGTTGTTGTTGTTGAATTTGCATTTAATCTAAATGCTTTTTTATTTGAATATATCGCTGAACCTGCATATATATTTGCTCCAGATTTTCCTGTATTTGCAAATATATTTGTATGTGCGTCTGCTATTTTTGTAAATGCTGGTCCAAGGTCTAATTCTGTCATTGCTGTTTTTCCACAATTGTAGAACATTGAATCCATGTTTGTTACATTTTGAGTAGTAAATCTATTGCCCAAATTCAATGTTGTTAAACTTGTACTACCAAAATTATTAAACATATTTTTCATATTGCTTACATTACTTGTCTCGAATCTTTGTCCTATTGTAAATGATGTTAATCTATTTCCTGCATCTTGGAACATTCCTTCCATATTTGTTACTCTTGATGTTTCAAAATTATCTCCTAATGCAAATGATGTCATTGTTGCATAACCTAATCCTCTAAACATATATTGCATATTTGTTGTAAATGTTGTACTTAGTAAATCTAAGTTTTCTATTGTATTTCCTGATGTTGCTCCACTTGCATAACCAATATATGAGAATAAATATGATGAATCTACATTTGCATATATTGGGTAATCACTTGCTATATATACTTTTGAATTTGAGTACCATGCAATTATTGAATTATCTTCTGTTGCAGATACATCCCATGTTCCAGTTGATGGTGCCGTTGCTGTACTATTTAAGAATGTAACACTTTGAATATTTTGTCTTTGTATACTAGAGTTTCCTAAGAATCCACTTGTTGCAGAAGATTCATATACTCCTGAACTTGATTTAGCAACTCTTAATGTATTAAATAGTGATATATCTTTTGGATCGTTCTTATTTCCTGATAAATCATGTACCGTATCTTCAGATAATCTTAGTTTTACACCTCTTCCTAAGAATTGAGAAAGTCCTGTTATTGTTAGATCTTGTAATATTCCATATTGTGAGTCAGAACCATTTCTTGTTCCTATTAAAACTTCTGGTGTTCCATAACTTATTGTTACTCCATCATCTTCATCTTTTACTACATTGTCTACTAATAACATTATTTTATTAGCATCTAATGCTTGCCCTGGTGTATAGTATTTATCTGTTGCTTGTATTTTTAATGTTAAGCTATCATTTCCTTCTCCGTTAAAGTGTGATGATGCTACTGATATTTCTGGTTTTATAAAATCTGCAAATAATGCATCTGATATGTTATAAGTTTTTTCTTCTTCCTCTTTAATTACTACTGCACTACTTAAGTCATTCCCCATATAGAATACTACATTACCACTCCATTCCATATATTTCTTTATGTCTTGCCATTGTGATTCTTCAAAATTTGATAATGTTACTCTAAATTTCTTTGTTTTTGTATTAAACCAATTTCCCCACAAATTATTACCACTTGAAGAACTTGTAATCTCTTCTACTGCCATTGAAGGGTTGCTCTTTCCTAATACTGATTCGCCATCAATTCTTATATCTTGCATATCTGCCTTAAAGTCTGATAATTTATAATTATATGTTGTTCCGCCATCCCCATTGGCCTTGTTTAAATGCATCAAAGAATGAATTTGCAGTATTAGCTATTATTACAACATCTAATGTTTTATTACTTTCATCTAATTCTACAGAATATTTTAGAAATGCTGGATCACTTGAACTTAATGTAAAGTTTATTGCTCCATTAAATAATTGTGTACTTACATTTCCATTTCCAGCAAGATCATGTACTGAATTTGCTTTTAATGTTATTGTAAATGTACTTGAACCTCCCATACCTGTTATTGTTGTATCAATATTAGAAATTTTTACTTGATAATGTTTACCATTACTTAATTTTGTTTCTTTTGTTATTTTTATGTTGCAACTTGATGTTATATCACTCGTTGTACCTTGTCCCCAATAAGGTTTAGTTGTTTTAGTTATTGTTATTTCTCCTGACTCTACAGCTTCTTTAAAATCAAACCATTCATCTGTAATATCAAAATCAATAACTACAGCTTCCATTCCTTTGTCTTGTTTTACAACAATATTGCTTACTGCTGGTGGTGTATCATCATCTAATGGTGGTATTACTCCAACTGTTAAGGTTGTAGCATTACTTGTATTTCCAGATGCATCTGTTAGTAATCCTTCTGGCAATGTTATTGTTACTGCCCCATTAGAATATCCTGTCATTTTTAATACATATTTTATTCCACCTTTTCCATCTCCATATTCTTCTTTGTTCAATGTTAATCTTGATGAATCTATTACTGTTGAGCCTTCTTTTACTATAAAACCTTCTGTATCTAATTTTAATTTACTTGATACTAATTGCACATTATCTGTTCCTGTAAATTCTATTGATACTTCATTTCCTTGATATTGCGTATATGCTGCACTTCTATATGTCCAAACAGGTATTGTAATATCTGGTGTTACTGAGAATGTTGCTTCATTATTCTTGTTGTTTCCTCTATCTGTTAATGTCCCTTGTTTTATAGTTGTTTTTATTTCTCCTCCTGTAAAGTTTGCAATTGTTACTGTAAATACTTTTGTTTTAATGTCAGATTCACTGTCTATTGTTGATATTGTTGGTGTTACTGCCGTACCATTAACTGTAACTGTTAAATCTGATGTTGTTAAAGATGCTGATGCAAGTTCTGCTTCATCTGTTCCTTTAAATTTTAAGGTATATGATTTAGCTGTTTTATTATAAGTTCCAGCACCTTCCATCTTCCATTCTGGTTTTATGATATCTATTATTTCATATTCTTTTGCATCACTCTTTTTACCACTATTATCTTCTAGTGCTCCAGAATCTATAGCTATTTGAATTTTGCCTCCTGTATATCCACTTATTGTTATTGGGAATGTTTTTGTCATTTTATCTGCACTTAATATTGTGCTTTCAAATGTTACTCTATTTGATTCTTCATCTAGCGTTGAGCCACCTACAGTTACTATTGTATTAGAAAAATCTAATACTGATTTAGAATTGTTTAATGATGTTTCATCTCTACCTGTTAGAGTTATAGTAATTTTTTGGTTCCCCTCATCATAATTGAATTGTAGTTCATCATCCCAAGTTGGCTTTGCTATATCATTTGCTGGTAATGTAAATGTTGCTGCAGCATTTTTATTTCCAGTTGTATCATATATTGCACCTTCTGCTATTGATACATTTACAACTCCTGATGGATATTTTTGTATTGTTACTGTATAGATTATTTCTTTTTCTGTTGTACTCTTAATTGTTACTATTGGTGTTACAATTACATTTCCACATTTTACAGTAATATTTTGAGCACTACCACTTGGAGAAAGACTTGATCTTGTAGCATCTATTGCTTTTTCATCTGTTGCAACTACTTCAAATGTATATTCTCCATCTGTATCTGAATAACTAGGATTTTGTACTTTTAATGTAGGTTTTGTTATATCTTTTTCAGGAAGCTTTATTTCTTTTGCATCACTCTTGTTGCTTGATGCATCTATTAACGCATTCGCTCCTATAGAAATTGTTACTGCTCCTCCTGGATAATTATTTATTGTTAATTTATAAACTATCTTTTTAGATTCTGTTATAACTTTTTCTAGTGTTGGTGTTACTGTTGTACTTCCACATTTTACAGTCACATTTTTAGAACTTCCACTTGTTATTAGTGATGATACTGTTGTATTTAATGCACTTTCATCTGTTCCTACTAATTCTACTGAATATGTTTTTGAATCTGCATCATATGCTAAGTTTTGATAGTCCCATACTGGCTTTGTAATATCTGGTGTAAATTCATATATTTTTTGAATACTTTTATTATTTGCAGTATCTTTTAATGATCCTTCTGCAATTGTTATTTTTATTATTCCACCTGTGTAACTATTTATTGTAACAGGAAATGTCTTAGCTTGAGTGCTTGAATCAAAAGACGTAGTTCCATATGTTACACTTGCCGTACTTCCTCCAACTGTAATCGTTGCATTTAATATTGAATTGGAATTGCTTAATGCTGTTTCATCTGTTCCTACTAAATCAAATTTATACGCTTTAGTTGAATGATTATATAATGCATTTTGTATAGTATCAGTCCATACTGGTGGTGTTACATCTTGGAAAAATGTATATGTTTTAGCTTCACTCCAGTTTCCTGTTGTATCATACAATGCTTTAGAGCTAATTGAGATTGTTACATTTCCACCTTTAAAATTTCTAACTGTTATAGGGAATGTTTTTGTTTTTCCATCCGAACTTAATGTTCCATTTCCTATTGTTAAATCACTTGAACTAACTACTGTTGAATCTGTTTTTATTGTTAATTTACTAGTTAGTGAGGATGATGAATTATTTAATTGTGTATTATCTGTTCCTACTAAGTTAAATGTATATGTACCATTTGAATATGTACCTCCAGAAATATTACTTGCCCATGTTGGTTTTACTGCATCAACTGCTGTAAATGTATATGTTTTTTCAGCACTAGTATTGTTTTGAGCATCTTTTAATGCTCCTTCATTAATTTTAAATGAAATCGCTCCACCTGTATGCTTTGAAATTTTTATTTCATATGTCACACTTTTTGATGTAGAAGCTGTTTTAGTTATTGTTGGTGTCACTGCAGTTCCGCCAACTGTCAATGTTGAATTAGATGTTGTAAGTGCAGATGCACTAGTATTTAATTCAATATCATCTGTACCAGTTACTGTTATTGTATAAGATTGGTCATCTGGATTATATTTTCCTGTTGCATTTTTCCAAGCAGGTGGTGTTATATCCGCAGTTAGACTATATGTTGCTCCAGTCTTTTCTTTATTTCCTGATGTATCTGTCAAGGCCCCTGGATTTATTACAATTTTTATTTCTCCACCTGTAAAGCTCTTTATTCCAATCGCAAATGCTTTTGATTTTGAACCTGATGCTAATTGACCACTAAATGTTAAATTTGAAGCACTTACTGCAGTTCCATTTACTGTTACTGTTACATTTGATGAGCTTAATGTTGAACTTGAATTATTTAATGCTGTTTCATCAGTACCTGTAACATTAACTGTATATATACTGTTTTTATATGATGTACTTGTTATTTTAGAATCCCATGTTGGTGGTGTTACGTCTTTGCTAAATGAATATGTTTTTGCCACACTTAAGTTATTTGAAGTATCTTTTAATGCTCCTGCACTAATTGAAATATTTATCTGTCCACCTACAAAGCTATTAATTGTTAACTCAAATGTTATTGTTTTATCATTTATAGTTCCTTTACCGCCATTAGAAAATGTAACATTTGCTGTTTTTCCGCCCATTGTTACTGTTACATTTGATGAGCTTAATGTAGTTTGTTGGATTCCAGTCTCATCTGATCCCACCAATTTAAATGTATATGTTTTAGCATTTTCATCATATGTTCCACCATTTATAGCATTACTCCATACTGGTAAAGTACCATCAATAGTAAATTTATAGCTAATTTCGCTACTCTTATTTCCAGTCATATCTGATAATGCACCAGAATTTATTGTTATTACTACAGCTCCTCCTGTGAATCCATTTATGGTTATTGGAAATGTTTTTGTTTTATTATCTGAGCTTATTGAGGTTGAGCCAAATACTAAATTAGATCGTGTAACTTTTGTTCCATTTACTGTTACTAGCATATTATCATAATTTAATACAGATGCTGAATTATTTAATGCTGTTTCATCAGTACCTACCAAACTAAATGAATATGTGTGGTTAGTTGATGAATACGTTCCACCACTTATACTAGTCTTCCATGCTGGTACCACAGAATCTATATTTGGTGTAAATTCATATTTTGCTCCATTTGCTTCTTTATTTCCTGCTGTATCAACTAATGCTCCTTCGTCTATTTGAATTGTTATTTTTCCTCCTGTATAATTTGTAATTGTTAATGTAAATGTTTTGGTTTTATAGTCAGAGCTAATTGATGATTTAAATGAGAAAGTACTTATTTGTGTTCCATTTATTTTTATTGTTACATTTGATGAACTTAATGCTGACATTGAGTCATTTAATTTTGTTTCATCAGTTCCTATCAATTTCACAGTATAAGTATGTGCAGTACTTGAATATGTACCTCCAGTAACACTTGAATTCCATTTTGGTGCAGTTCCATCTACTGAAAATGAATATGTTTGTTTTACACTCAAATTTCCTTCTGTATCTTTTAATGCTCCTGCATTAATTGTTATTGTTACATTTCCACCTGTGAAATTTGAAATCGTCATTCCAAATGTTATTGTTTTGTTGTTATTTGACAATTGTCCCTGTCCTCTATTTGAGAAAGAAAATGATGCTGACTTTCCTCCTACTGTTACAGAAACATTTGATGTGTTTAATGTTGTTTGTTGTAATTTTGTTTCATCTGTTCCTATTAAATTTAATGTATATGTACTACCAGAAAGTTTTCCATTATTTATAGACCCATTCCATACTGGTGCTGTAAAATCTGTCTGAGGATCCATCGTGTAATTTTGTGCAACGCTCGAATTTACTGGATTACCATTATCTTGCAATGCACCTGCTTTAATATTCATTACTATTTTTCCACCAGAATAATTTCTTACTGTTATTTTAAATGTTACTGTTTTATTACTGTTTGAATATTGTCCCGAACCATATGTTACACTTGCTGTTGAACCATTTACTGTTATTGGTGCATTAGATGCATTTAATGTCAATCCTGTTTTTAAACTTGTTTCATCTGTTCCCACAACTTCAAATGTATATGTATTAGCAGATGATGAATATGTTGCATTATTTACTGAACTATTCCATTTTGGTGCTGTTACATCTGTATTAGGAGTAAATTCATATGTTGCTCCTTTAGTATCTGCATTTCCTGTTGCATCGATCAACGCTCCTGATGCAATTTTTATTGTAATTTTTCCACCGGTGTAATTTTTAATTGTTAATTTAATTGTTATTGTTTTTTTATCATAGCTAAGTACTGGTTGTGCAAAGTCTAAATTGGTTACTTTCCTTCCATTAACCTGAACCGTTGTATTAGAAGTACTTAGCCTATTAGATTTTAATTGAGTTTCATCTGTTCCTGTTATAGTCAAGCTATATGTATGTCCAGTTGATGAATAACTTCCATTAGTTACATTACTATTCCATTTTGGTGCTGTTGTATCTACATTAGGTCTTATTGTATATGTTGCACCACTTGCTTCTGTATTTCCATTTCTATCTACTAATGCCCCTTTTGTTATTGTAATTACAATTGTTCCTCCTGAATAACTGCTTATTGTCAATGGGAAAGTTTTAGTTCTTCCATCTGAGCTTAATGTTGTATTTCCAAGTGTATAATTTGACGTACTTGTATTATTTACTTTTACAGTTATATTTGAACCTTTTGTTAGTTTAGACTTGCTATCATCTAATGAAGTTTCATCAGTACCTACTAAACTTAATGTATATGTTTTATCAGATCCTGAATATGTTCCTCCACTTACACTTGAGTTCCATTTTGGTGCAGTTCCATCAACAGATGCAATATTATAAGTTTTGGCAGCACTTTTATTTTCTCTTAAGTCTATAAGTGTTCCTGCTGATATTGTAATTGTAATTGCCCCACCTGTGTAATTGTTTATAGTTAATGGAAATGTTTTAGTATTTTCATCTGAACTTAAACTCGTTGCACCAAGCGTATAATTAGATGTTTCTGAATTTCCTATTTTTACTTTTATAGTTGAGCCTTTAGTTAATTTTGAAGCTTCTGCATCTAATGCCACTGCATCAGAACCTACTAAATTCATTGTATATGTATGATTAGTTGCTGAATATTTTGCACCGTTTACATTGTTTGCCCATGTTGGAGCTGCATTGTCAGGTCCTACTATATATCCTTTTGTATATGATATTGTTGTTGATGAACTAGTACTTAATTTTACTGCATGTTTATTTGAATATATTGCTCCTGGTACATATATTTTACATCCACTTGCTCCTGTATTATTTAAGAAGTCTGAATAATTTCCAGAAGCTATTGATGTAAATTTATCTCCAAGTTGGATTTTTTTCATTGATTTTGTTCCTGTTTGAGAGAACATTCCTTGCATATTAGTTACTTTACTTGTTGAAAAATTGCTTCCCAATTTTAGTTCTGTTAATGGTCCACCAAATTTTTCAAACATATGTTCCATATCTGTTACATTGCTTGTATTAAAATTGTTTCCTAAGCTGAATGTCGTCAATTTTTCTGTTCCGCAGTTAGCAAACATAGCATGCATACTTGTTACTTTGCTTGTATTAAATCCTATTTTCAAACTTGTCAAACTTTGATTTCCACACATATTAAACATATGTTCCATACTTGTTGCATTAGCAGTTGTCATATTTGATAAATCTAAGCTTGTTAATTTGTTGTATCCACATCTGTAAAACATTGATAAAAGATTTGTTGCATTTTCCAGTTTAAAATTAGAACTAAATGTCAAGGTTGTCATATTTGAAAATCCACATTCATAAAACATATCTTGTGTATCTTTTATTGAAGTTGTAGTAAATTTAGGTCCAATAGTTAATGTTCTCATACTTCCATTTCTTCCAATATGTGCAAACATTGCTCTTGCCTGTGTAATTCCACTTGTATCAACTATACTGCTAGAATCGAAAAATCCTTTTACAACTTCTGTTTCAGTACATGAAGATTCATATCCTAAATATGAAAATATAAATCTTGAGTCTGAATTGAATTTTATAGTTCCTACATCAGAACCCGGAAGCATATAAGCTTTATATGTACTACCATTAGGTATACAGTAAAGAGTAACTGATCCACCAGTCGCTATTGCTTGACTTTGTGCACCACTAACATTAAAATTTATTACATTTCCACTTGAATCTTTTCCGTCAGATGTAAGTAATGTTATACTAGATATTTTTCCTCTTGGAACTAATCCAAAGAAATTACTATTTTGTGCATTATTTAGTCCGTTTCTAAGTGATTCTCCATGACTCCAAATTGTGTCTAATGTCGCAACTTTACTTCCTGCTCTTGCTTGAGCTTTTTTAGGTCCATTGTTAGGTCCATTTACTATTGTACTATCATCAGAAGTTGTTGTATCTTCATCTATTTGAACTGCATCACTATCTTGTGTATCATCAACAACTTGTTCTTCACTTGCTACATTATCTGTTGTCTCTTGTTTTTTTACTGTATATATGAATTTATCATTATCATTCTTTAAGAAACTCAATATTCCATCTGTGTTTGTATAAACAACTTCTGTTACTGGTGTGCCATCAGAAAAACTATAGATTACAGTTTCTTCTTTGCTATCAGCTTGTTTTATTTTTATTGTTATATCTTCACCATATTTTGTTGAATCATATTCTATTAATTGTTTTTCTGTTTCATTTGTTTGAGCATTTTCAGCTAATCCAGTTGTATCATTCACTTGATTCTTTCCATCAGTTTTAGTTGTATCATCTGTTTCGGCTTTGTCTGTTGTCTTGGATACATCTATCATTTCTTGTATAGAGATTCCAAAAGATTTTTTCACTGTTAAATCATCACTAGGAAGTCTTATATCTTTTAATGCATTAACATCAATTTCAGTAAAATCTAATTGAACATCTAGAGGCATATATCCTGTTACAATAACATCTCCGTCTTCATTTATAAATTCTTTGTTGTAAAGAGTTGTTTCAACATCATCAATAATAGCAGTTTTTTTGTCATACTCTGTTCCTAAGCTAATTTTTTTATTTGCTAATTCATCTTCTGTTAACTCTAATGTTATTTTTTCTACACTAGCTGGATCTATTTCAAGTTCTTCGCCATCTGATGTATAATATTTAGTTACCCTATTTCCGTTTACAGATGTTGGTAACTCTGCTAAATAAACTCCATTTTTAGTTTCTGTAGCATCAATCGTTACTGTTTGTTTTTCCAAGCTGTTGTTTTTATCTGCTACCTCCATCGAAATTTCTATTACATTTTCTGCTCTTGACCTTCGAACATTATGGTATGCCCCAATCATTATCAAGATTGACATAAATAATATTAATATATTTCTAATTTTCTTAACAATTATTTTATTTTTTAACATGTTTTTCCTCCATCTTTTGCTTCAAAAATCTTATATTTTTCTCTATATATTTATATCATAATCGCTGTTTTTTTTCAACAATTTTCGCGATTTTTTTCAAAAAAAAAGTGCCATTTTTAGCACTTTTTTCTTTTATTTTTATTTTTACTTCAAATCCGTTTATTTCTAAGGTTTCAGACTTTTAAAGTTTCAATATGTTTTTACATTATTTTACAATTTATTTATTTAGAATTAGCCTACTATTTTTGTATTTCAATTTGCAATTTTAAAACTCTTGTACCTTATTATTTTTATGTAAAGTTGGAAGGCTTTTATAAATAATTTTAAAGCAAGAAAATTTCTCTAACTCATTGTCTTCAAGGCAATCTAAATAAATATCTAATTCTTCTAATGTTTTGCACGCAGATATTATTGCAGGATGCAAATTTGACTCAAACATTAATTCAATTCCTAGCATTATAGCACTTCGTTTAGATTTTTTTTCTCTATAATACATTAAATTATATCCTTCTCTAAAACGTGCTCTCATAGAATTTTTATATTTATCTAATGGCAATACATATTTTTGGTCAATAACTTCTGAGATTTTTGCACCTTTGTTTTGTAAAACATCTTTTTTTATGTCTTCTTTTGTATATGGTAAATATACCTTTCCGTCCTCCTCAGAAATTACTAATGTTTTGTTGTCTTCTAAGCTATTTTCTATAACTTTTTCTTCATCTATTTCAAAATTTATTCCATCTTCATTTGCTACAATTTCTGTCAAATTAGTAAGTTTAAAATTTACTGCATTATTTTTTCGTTCCAAATTATCTATAATATAATTAATTTTAAAATCCTGGTTAGTTGTTATTGCATAGTCTTCTCCTTGTTTTTCAATTAATATGTAAACTCCTCCAGAAACTATTCTTAGCATTGTTTCTCTTACTATTATGTATGATGTTTCGTTTGCTTCTGTATATATATTATACTCGTTTTTTTGTAGTTCTATTTTATATTTGTTTTCAAGTAAAATTATTTCAGTTAAATTACCTTCTGTATGCATTTTTATTGCACTTTGGTTATCTGCAATTGTCTCTATATCTTTTAATTTAGGTTTTCTTCCTCGTTTGGCAGGAGTTTTAGCTATTTTTTGAACTTTGTTTTTTACTTTTGTACTTGTTTTTTTACTTACTTTACTGCTTTTTATGCCATCTTCTATCCTAGCTAGTTTTCTCTTTTTTGTTTTTTCGACAGTTTCTTGTTCAGTTTCATCTTTTTGTTTTTCTTCGCTTGTTTGTTCAATATCTAATCCGCCTACATTACCAAAAATGTCATCTATTTCGTCATCATCATCTATTATTTTGATTATTTTTCCGTTTTTGGGTTGTAATTCTTTGGCAATTTCTGTGTCTAGCTTTTCTGCTTCTTCTTTCAACGTTTTTTTCTCATTTTCAGCTTCGATTTCAGTTTCATCTTCAACGCCAAAATCTATTTTATATACATTATCTTCAATTTCTTTTGTTTTTCTCAATAAATTTCCAGCCATTTTAACCTCCAGTCTTTAGTATTTTTATAATCTTTTTTATAATCGATAACTATTTATTTTATTATACATCATTTTCCATTCAATCTCAATATGTTTTATGTTACATTTATATTACATTTAACTTGTATTTTGTAATATTATTGTAATATTTTTTGTGACATTAATTATAAAAAGGACACCTCTTGGTATCCTCCTTATATTTTTTGGTAATTGATTTATAATTGGTTTGCAATGTTAAAATTAGTTTGTAGCTCCAATAGTTGAACCTTTAACTAATCCTATATTAACTTTAACTCCTCCACCATGTGATGCATAGTTAATACAGTCAACATCTTGACCTTCTAACCATAAATAAACTCTTAGTCTACAAATTTTATTTGGTGCAATACCGAATTTAGTAGTTCCATCAGAAGTACTTACTAAATCTTGTACACCCTCTTTTATTGTATAATCATCTTCAGATTTTTTATTTGTTTGCAAAGTATTTTGTTTTGCTACTAAAGATTCTGTTCCATCCCATTTATATATATCATCTATATTTTTTCCAGCAGCTTTGTCTGACAATGCATATGTAGGAATTTGAGTATCAACATCAAATCCTTGTGTAACACCATCTTTTGGATTATCTAATTTTTTAGGTGCATATTTTAGTGCATCTGATGTAGACCACTTTACTAAGTTATTGTTTGCAACCATATATTCAGCATGGTCCCCAGCATTTGGTTCCCAAATAGCAGCATCGTCTACTTTAGGTTCTGTAGTTCCAACACCAACTCCTGCTGTAGCTTTTAATACCTCCTCTTGTCCAGCCATAACATCAGCTGTTCCAGTATATCTAGCAAAAGCAATTCTTGCTGTATTTTGTAAACCTGTACTCTTTTTTGAGGCATCCAAAATTTCTAATGATGAATCATAATTTAATTGTAGAATATCATTAGTCTCTTCTTGTTTTGAAGAATTCTTTAAAAATATATCAAATGCGAAAAATCCAGGAAATGTCTTATCTGTAGGTTGTATACCTGTTGTATCTTCTCCTTCATTAGCAGTAAAATCAATCTCACTTAATTTCTTTGAATCATTAATTTTACCTCTAAGCATTTTTAAATAATTATCTGTTGGAGTACCCTTTGAATCTTTTGCAGGTATAGCTAAAGTTGAAACTGGTAACATTTCAGAAGGTGAAATATTGTGATGTCCTGAATAAGCATTATCTATAATATTAACTTCTCCATCTCCATCACCCAACTTAATAGAATTCGACCAACTCTTGGCATCAAGTGAAATTTCCAAACCTTCAGCAACTTGTACAGTACCTTTTAAATTTGTAATAGATACGTTCTTTTGAGTTGAGAACCACGCATATGTTGAAATAATAAATAATACAGCTGCAATCAATATAATAAAAAACATTGCATTCAACTCTGATTTTCTTTTGTTTTTCTGACTTTTTCCCTTCATATTTTTTCTCTCCCTTTTCCTTGTTCTTTTATTTTCTTTTCTTTTCTCTTTTTATTTTAGCCTCATCTTTTTTATTTTTATCTTTTTTCATCAATTAATTTTATTTTACTATCTATTTTTATCTTTGTCAACATTTTTATATTACATTTATATTACATTTTTGTGTCAATTTGGGGGCGGTGTTTTTTTTGACATTGTTGTCAATTTGGTGTCGGTGTTTTTCTTGACAAGCCTCTTTGATTCTACGTCTGTTAACCCTTGTCACTCTAGCAAGTTGAGTAATATTGGTTCCACTTATATTTTTAATTTTTTCAATATTTTCTGCTAATTTTTTATCACTCAATTTATTAAAATAAGCGCCTATTTTTGTTACTTTTTTTATGTCTAATTTTTGCACAATAATCTCAGCTAACTCGTCATCAGTTAACCTATTTATAATTTCATAATCTGCATAATCATCTAAATCTTTTGAAGGTGTTTTTTTAAGAGTATAATTTATAAATTCATCTAAACTATTATTAAAATAATGTAATAAAACATTTTTGTCTATAATTTTTCTTTTTCCTTGACCTAAATATTCTTGATAACTACTCCACTTGTAGTTCTGAGTTAATTCAATTCCAGCTTTTTCTGGATTTCTGTGGACATATCTGCATACTTCTAAAAAGTATTCCAGATCTTCTACTTTCTTACTTCTAAATCTATCACGAAATAATGTGCCTATTCTCATATATTTTTTATTGAAATATCTTACATATCGTATTTGTAAGCTCTGCATTGCTTTTGACAGTATTGGATTATCACACCTCATAACTAAGTGTACATGATTCCCCATAAGGCAATATGCATGAACTGTGAATCCATATTCTTTTTTTGTTTCCAGGAGCTGTTTCAAAAATATCCTCCTGTCTTGTTCATCATAAAATATTGTTTGATCATCAATTCCTTTTAATATGTTGTGATATGTTTTGGAACTGCTAAATGTTCGCATTTCTCTCGGCATTTGTTCTCCTTTCTTTTTTTCGATGTAATTTTGAGTTTTGATTTTTAATTCTTAATTCTTAATTTTATTTTTTGACTTATAATTTTTGTAATAATTTTTGCTATTTTTTTTAATTTTTTTGCTATATTTTTTGTACAAAATTAGGCCAGAATAATATAAAAAATACGAAATAATTATTTAGAAAAAATGAATGAATATGCTAGTTATTATAGCACATTAGCAGCATATAGTCAAGAAAAAAAGTGACAATTTGGTGTCGGTGTTTTTTTTGACACCCCTGTCAAGAAAAACACCGACACCAAATTGTTTTCATTTTATCACATTCAAAACTTCATCCTGTCCCACACCATCAAAATTATAATAAGTATCAGGAATATTCCCAACAATAACATGCTCAGCCAGAACCACCTGATTAACAACATTTTCCTTATAAATCTTCAAAGGAGTAGCAACCTTCATATCACAACTAAAATTCACCCACACCCTGTGCAAAGTCTGATTAATGCCTTGAGCAACAAACTCACTCTTAATTTCAGTATCTAATGTACCCAACATTGAAAAACTTATTGGAATACTAGCTCCATACTCTGCAAGCCAATATGAGCCGGTCAAACTCCCAAAAGGAATATAAATTTTACTCTTCTCCATCTTTTCAAATTCATTTTGAATGCTTTCTGTCAAATCAGAAATCATATTATTAATAGGAAGGACATTTGCCCTTATCACTGTCACATTTCCAGTTTCATCTCTTTCAACAGTATACAGTTCTTCGTACTTATACTTTTCCATAACAACTGTCGACTGCTGATTGGTAATAATAGTAGCCTTGTATTTTAGCCTTTCCTCACACAAAGCTTCAAACATCGGATCTATCCTTCTAAATGCCGTCCTTAATGCCACAAAAGTAATTATTATCACAGCAATCAAAACAACACTTTTTCTAAATTTATAGATTTTATACTTATTATAATTAGAAGGAATTTTGCTCTTTCTGCATTTTCCGCCACGTTCACCACCAAAATTTCCTAACACAAATCTCCTTCTTGAATAAATCTTATCAATTTTATCCATTCGCACCACTCAAATTTTATGCCAGAACAATTGGCTCTTTCGCTCTTTTAAGTACAAATTTAGGAATATAGATTTTTTCTCCGGCATTTAATTTATTTGGATTTTCCATCCCATTCACTCTAGCAATATCGTCAACCGTGCTTCCGAACCTTCTCGCAATTTTCCACAAAGTGTCCCCTGCTTTAACCACATAAATAACAACGCTGTAATCTTCCATTTTGTCATCTTCTTCCATAGAAATGTTTGAAATTACGGGAATTGTTGAATTTCTATAAGCACTAACCTCGAAGCTCAAATCAATATTTACGCTGACTGTTCCAGCTTGATTTTCAAAACTTTGTGAATCTATGTCTATATTTGTATCAACTTTGCAATCATCTAGACCTTCAATTCCATCCACTGTCTGTTCAAAAGGAACCACTGACTTTTTGGAATTAATTGTACTTGTAGTTGACTCCATAAAAATAAAGTTAAGTTCAACCTCTCCCTCAAATTTGATTTTGCCATTCATCTTATTTTGTTTCTCGATAGTTGGATTTACCTCAACATCAATAATCTTGCTTTGCTCTACACTCTGCAATTCTGGCACATTGACCTTTTCCCTGATGCTACACGTACTTTTCCTACATTGTTTGTTAGATATTGTATTAACCATCGTCTGGTCAAAATCCATCTTTTCGCCAGGGCAGTACATATCTTGAATGCTCTTAATTTCTTTTTCTTCATACACGATGCAAGAAATTTCAACTTCCATCTCAATATATACAGTGTGCTCCTCCACTGAATTAGGCTTAATGATGATGTTCTTAATTAAATAAGAAGGCTCGCAAATATTATCTTCCTTTATGTTTGGCATATCGATAAAACCTACAAGTGGTAAACGATTTCTAGTAGTGCAAATTCTGCCATCCTCAGTTAAATAAATTAGTTTAACTTCAACCTCTGATTTAGCCAAAATTTTATTATAGCTAATTTTGATATCTTTATCAACCAAGCAAACTTGCTCGCCCAAAATCTCTGCAAGATTATCTGTAGTAGGAATCGAAATATTTTCTTTAATAGATGACTTTGTCATCCCATCACCTAGTAAAGAATTTACCCTCATAGATTTGCTAAGCACTTGAATATTGCTGTCATTCATGTCTGTTATAATATCAATCGGATCTGTTGAATACACCTTAATTGACACCTCAACAGAAGCTTTTATAGCAATCTTTCTTCCATTCAAAATCTTACATTCAATCAGTTTTATAGTAGGCGTCAAATCAGCGTTCATTCCCTCCTGCAAATCTGGAACACTTATCGTCTCAGAGAAATCCAATCCTGTATTCAATCCCCTAATATTATCATTCATATTCTCTCTCGAGCTAGTATCAGCAAGATACATTATATATGTAAGAACATTTCCATCAATTCTTATTTTCCCATCCATCATCTCTTTTTTATATATGCATATGGTTCCACTCGTGTTTACAGTATTTAATATATCAGGCTTTGAATCTGGCACTATCATGTCACCTTGTATGCTTATCATTTCTTTTTTTTCACAGATAACTTTTTTAACTTTTAAAGTCTCTTTTGTCATATTTATTTCCATGAAAATAACCTCCTCTACTTCTTTTTTTATTAATGTATATGCAGGCTATTAGTGGGTTATGACATTTTTTTGTCAATTTGGTGTCGGTGTTTTTCTTGACACACTGTCAATTTTGGGACAGATTTTTTCTTGACAAAAACGCAAAAAAATCCGATGCCATAAATTAGCATCGGTTTGAATCAATTTATTATTCTGCTGATTCTTCTGTTTCAGGAGCTTCATAAGCTTCTAAGATAGCTTTTTGAATCTTCTCTCTTGTTTCAGCATTAATTGGATGAGCTATGTCTTTGAATTCTCCGTTTGGAGTTTTTCTGCTTGGCATAGCAATGAATAATCCATTTTGACTTTCGATAACTTTGATATCATGGATAACAAATTCATTATCGAATGTTACAGAAGCAACAGCTTTCATTCTGTTCTCTGAATTTACTTTTCTTAAACGTACGTCTGTTATTTGCATTGTGTGCACCTCCACTGTTTTTAAATTTTGTACATATGTATTTGTATCTTATGTACTATTATATTATTCTCCAACAAAAATTTTTTCCCCTCTTTTTTTTACAAATTTTTTATTATATTTTTATTTTTTTCGTCATTTTTTTACAAATCAATAATTTAAATATATTTTGTAAAAGATTTTGTAGCAAAAATCTTGAATTTTACATTATATAAGTATATAATAATAAAACAAAAATAAGGAGTGTTTATAATGCCAAATATTAATAATATAAAAAAATATAAAAAAATACATATGATTGGTATTGGTGGGGTTAGTATGAGTGGAATTGCTGAAATCCTTGTAAATTGGGGATTTTCAGTTTCTGGCAGTGACCGCACTGATTCTGAACTTTTACATATACTAAAAAATTCAGGAATCCAAATCTTTATTGGTCACAATGCTCAAAACGTTGTAGGTGCTGATTGTGTTGTATACACTGCTGCAATTAGCAAAGATAATCCTGAATTAGTCCACGCTAAAGAGCTTGGAATTCCAACTATCGAAAGATCTGATTTTCTTGGCGAACTTACCAGATGCTACAAAAATACTATAGCAATTTCTGGAACACATGGAAAAACAACTACCACTTCACTTGTTTCATTATGCTTTATTGAAGCATTGAGAGATCCAAGTATTCAAGTTGGTGCAATTATTAAAGAACTTGGCGGAAATTACAGAGTTGGAAATAGTGAAAACTTTATAATTGAAGCTTGTGAATATGTTGAAAGCTTTTTAAAATTCAGTCCAAGGTCAGAAATAATTTTAAATATTGATAACGATCATTTAGATTATTACAAAAATCTTGAAAATATTAAAAAAGCATTTATTAAATATGTAAAATTATTGCCAGAAGATGGACATTTAATAATTAATGCAGATGATTTAAACTGCTTAGATTTACCTGTGTATTCTAAGGCTCCAGCCATAAAATATGGAATTGAAAATGATGATGTTGACTTTTTAGCCCAAAACATAGTTTTTAGTGAAGACGGATTCCCTGAATTCGATGTTTATAAATATGGTGAATTTTTCGGACATTTTAAATTATCAATTCCAGGTAGACATAATGTTTTAAATGCTTTAGCTTGTATAGCTCTTTGCGATGCATATGATATTTCTGTAGAAACAATAAAAAGTGCCATAGAGAATTTTAAAGGTGCTGATAGAAGATTTGAATTTAAAGGAATGGTAAATGGTGCAAAAGTTTTTGATGATTATGGTCATCACCCTACTGAAGTTTCTGCAACTGCTAAGGCTCTAAAAAATAAGAAATATAATGAATCTTGGGTTGTTTTCCAACCTCATACTTATAGTAGAACTTTCAATTTGTTAAATGATTTTGCTAATGCATTACTTTCTTTTGACCACATAATCGTTACTGATATTTATGCAGCAAGAGAAACTAACACTTACAACATCTCTTCAAAAGATTTAGCTGATGCTATTGTAAAATTAGGGAAAAATGCTCAATACATTCCTGCTTTGGAAGATTGTGCAAAATATTTGAAAGAAAATGTTAAAGAAAATGATATCGTTTTAACTTTAGGTGCTGGTACTGTTACAAATATCGGTCCTATGATTGTTGAATAGTAAAAAGACTCTCATCTTAAATTATCCAAACATCCTATCCATAGTTATCAAAATTTCTATAACTATAGATAGGATATTTATTTTTAATCATTTGCGTAGACATATAATTTTTGACTTTCCGTGAGTGTTGGAACAATGTTTTCTTTTATACTATCAGTATGTATTCTATAATTTGTTTTTGTAAGTTCACGTTTAACAGACCAGTTAGTTTCATTTAGATAGCCTGCATTTTTAAACCCATCGAATTCGATGGAGTTAAATTTAGGATTATATAGCAATTCCCAAGTTCCAACATATTCTAGTATGGCTTTACTTCTTAGCCAATTTTGTATAATATAATTATATCTTTCATTATCCTTAAATTTTGCTAAATCTGTTAAAGATATATAATCCACATTTCCAACTCTCATTACGCCTACCAAGCTGTATTTCACTTTCATTTCTGTTCTTATAATTTCTTTATTTCTCTATAACAAGTCAATATATTGATGGTATTTTTCGCTTGCAAAGTCAAAAAATAAGCCGACTAAATCGACTTACTTTTCAAAATATTCGTTCATTAATTCATCTCCCATATCCAATCTTTTACTACATCTTCTGAAATATTAAGATTTCCTAATCCAATTCCTAATTTTATAGGTTTTCTTGTGCCATGACAATCAGTTCCTCCTGACATTAATAAGTTATGTGTGTTACAAAAGGTTTTTAATTTTTCTATCTGTTCTAAATTAAATCCAGAATAATATACTTCTACACCATCTATAATTTTTTCTTTAACTAGATGTTCTAGATATTCAATATGATTATCTAATGAATATAAATACAAATGTGCTAAGAATACTTTTCCTCCGTGCTTTTCTAATTTGTTTAGAAACTTCTTCTGCTGATGGATATTGTTTTGAAAAGTTTCTATACAATATGAAATTAGGATTACACGTACAACTTCTAAAAAATGCTTCTCTAATACTCCACTCTTTATCTGTAAAAAATTTCTTATTTTCTTTATACTTTGTAATATCATTATATATGATCTTTGTAGGATATTTTAATGATTCATCATATCTTAATCCATCGCTTGTTTTTATTCCATTTTTTTTACATAATTCTAAAATTTCTAAAAATTCTTCTTTATATCCCTGAATCTCCTCTTTTTTATTATATGTATTGTCAATCCAGTTTTGTAATTGAACTGGATTGAAATTATATCCTAGTAACTCAATCTTTGTATTTTTAAAAATAGCATTAAATTCGCCACCAACTATAACTCTGCCCGAAAAAAATTTTTTTATATCAATATCTTTCAATTTAATATGTGGTAGTGCTGTATCATGATCCGTAATTGCCAATATACTAATATTAGCCTTTTCTGCATTTGTTAACATTTCTTCTAAAGTCCATGTCCCATCTGAAAATATTGTATGTGTATGCAAATCAATCATACTATTACCTCGTATAATGAACATATAACATTATACGAACTCCTTTCTTTAAAATTTTTACTTTTTTGTTATAATGTTTTTATAGACTCTGTAGACTAGTGTTTTTACCTATCGCTTGACGATTTTCTTTGGAGGCTCTAGCCACAGATGTTTGTTTATTTGTTAATTAGTTAGATAACGCATGACGTTTTATTTAGAACAAGGCTACATTCAACAAACATTTTGTGGATCACATTGTCTAAATTTTATTTAAAAAGGAGTAACCCTTATGATTTATATTGGTATTGATGTCGCAAAGGACAAACATGATTGCTTTGCTATGAACTCTGATGGAGAAATTTTAATTGAAAAATTGACTATTCAAAACAATTTTGATGGTTTCAATTCTTTATTCAATTCTATTTTTCAATTTAATGAAACTTTTGAAAATATTAAAGTAGGACTTGAAGCTACTGGTCACTACAGCAATAACATTCTTAACTTTCTGACATCAAAAGGATTTAATGTTTACGTCATTAATCCACTACAAACTAATCTTTACAGAAAAGGTCAAAGCCTTAGAAAGACTAAAACAGATAAGTTAGATGCTCGTTTTATTGCTACAATGCTTATCACAGATAACTTAAAGCCCTACTCTAATTTATCTTATCACATTCTTCCTTCTGCAAAAGATATTTCTGAATGTAATTTAAAACACCTTACTAATATTTTGCAGAAACATTCTTGCGGAAAATATACTAGAGATAAAGCTATTGAAATTCGTGACTTAGCTAGAAAATCTATTGGTACTTATAGTCATTCTTTATCTTTTGAATTAAAATAAGTTATCCAAGCTGTTTTATTCCTACAATCTCAAATTGACGACATCGATAAAGAACTAAAAATTTTAGTTGATAAACTTGATAGTCCAATAATGTCTATTCCAGGTATTTCTTATGTTTCTGCTGCTTTCATTTTAGCTGAAATTGGTAATATAAATAACTTTGATTTACCTGCTAAACTACAAGCTTTTGCAGTACTGGATCCATCTACATATCAATCTGGAAAATATACTGCTACTCATTCAGTAATGGTAAAACGTGGTTCTAAGTATCTACGTTGGGCTTTACTTAATGCTACAAGACTTGTCTGTATGCGTGATAAAACATTTAATGATTACAAAAATTCTAAACTTGCTGAAGGTAAACATTATTTTGTAGCACTTAGTCATACTTCTAAAAAATTAATTAGAGTTATTTATTATTTATTAAAAGCAAATAAATCTTATCAACTTCAAAAAGTAGCTTAGTTGATAGTGTTTCATACTTTTTAAAAGCATTTTTCCAAATGCTTATTTGTCATGCATTTTTTCAATGTACTAATTTTTTAAATTTTTTAGGAAAAACTATTGACATTCATATAGTTAGTCTCCAATTATTTATAAAAATCTATGTGTCTCTTTATTGAAAAGAGACACATGAGGGGACACTATTTTATTTTTTTACAAGCATAACGCATCCATATTCTAGAATTGCTCTCTTGATAGTTTAAAGATATGTCCTCAATTTTAAATCCAGAAGAATAAATTAATTCCTCTAACTCAATTTGTGTATACTGTTTTCTGAATTTTTTTACATCTTTATGTCTTCCAGAATCAATGAATACTTCTTTACTTTCATCATACATAACAGTATCGAAAATAAACAGTCCATCATCTTTCAGCCAATACTTTACTTTTTCCATAAAACTTCCAGCTTCTTTTGATGGTATAGTGTGTATTAGTGCTAATGCACAAATAATGTCAAACTGTTGCATACAAAAGTTAACTGTAAATATATCCTGATTGAGTATAACTGTTTTTGGTGAATTTTTTCTTGCAAATTCACACATTCTTTCAGATAATTCTATTGCAGTTGTGCGACACCCTAAGTCCTCTAATATCTGTAACAAGTGTCCTGTCCCAGGTCCTATTTCTAGTACATTTTCATGTCCCTTTACAAACTGAGAGATATAGTCTTTCAGTTTTTGCTTGTAGTCAGCTAAATCACTTTCTCTAGAATTAAATTCTGAAGCTAGTTGATTATATGCATTCCGATTCACATCAATAATGTCTTTAAACTCATTCATTTTGTATACCTCCATTGATTATAAATTTATATAATTATTATACTTCAAAATATTCTATTTTTCAACAATATTTTTACAATTTAATATTACTTAATTCTTGAACATTTAAAATTTGTGCAATAATTTTACTTACATATATTTTATCTTTTCCAGCTGTAGAAATTCTTCTACTATTAGGTATTTTTCTTGATACAGTTTCATAAAATTCATTTTGATAGTCTGTGAAAGAACTATCAATCCATGATTTTGACAATTCTTTTCCTCTTGTTTTATTTCTTTGCACTATACTATCATTATTAGCATATAAAAATATGTATTCATCTGGTTGCAACAGTGTACTGTCCTTAATCAATTTTTCATATTGACCGCATTGCATGTTTAAAAGTTGGATATTTTCCCAATTTTTCAAATGCATAACTAATTGCTACAGTAGATAATGCACATCTATCTAAAATAACATTTTTACCTTCTAAAGCAAGTACAGTTGCTTTTTTCATTCTTCGTCTTTCTACTTCAAAAAAGAATAATTGATTTTGTATCTCTTGCTCGTAATTTTGAGATGGCCTAGGAGGATTTTTTTCATATACCATACATTCATCAATTACTATACAATTATGATAATTTTTCATATTTTGGCAAGTTGTCGTTTTGCCTGAATTAGAAGGTCCTTCTACTACAATTATTTTTCCTCTATTCATATTTATTCCTACCTTACTGTTTTATATTTTTCTTTCTTTCGTGATATTAAAGAATATATCGGACCTATATTTGAAATAGAAGTAGCTACTATGGTACTACACAAAACTTTTATTTTACTTTTCAAAGTTGTTTCTGTCAATTTTTCAATTAAATTAATAGTACTTCCATACTCTAATAGAATCATTACAAAATATGAAATTATAGATAATCCAAGCATTATAATATTCTTATTTAATATTGATATTATAATCGTATATAAAAATGCTAACGGTAAAACCAGCCACGTTATATTCATTCTTATTCTTTGTATTAACCACCCAATACTATTTGAATTTACTTTTCTATTCTGTTTAAAAACATCTTTGAATATTTTTAAACATTCGAATGAAGTTTTAAACCATACAGCATTTTGTTTTGTTAGTATAGATAAATACTGAGGCGATTGCATAATTTCTAATGTTCCTATTGGATAAATCGATATATCTTTATTTCTTAACACATAACTCATATATATATCTTCACACCAATATTTCGTCTCAAATCCACCAATTTGTTTTAACATATCAACTCTAATATACATTCCATGACCAACTACATATGTATACAATAATTTATTATGTAAATATGAATTTATCAATCCATACCTAAGTTCAAAATTAGATTGATATATAGCAAATCCTTTCATTAAATTAGACAATTCATTCCAATTACTTATTGGAACAGAATATTGTTGTATAACTTTAGGACTATCATTTTTGTTTATAGTTTGTAAAACTTCTTTAATCGTATTTTTGTTTGGAATACTATCTGCATTATAAACTGAAAAATAATAATTTTTTTCATCTTTAAATTCAAAATTACTTAATACATAATTTAGTTGATCTGCCATAATTCCTTCATTATTTGGATAATGCAAATGATATATCTTTTCTTCCAAATGGTTTTGAATTATAAATTCTTTTATTAAAATATTAGTAGTTTTAGAATTATGAATTTTATTGCTTATAATTTCTTCTATATTATCTAACTTGCTATACTTTAAAATTTCTTTAATTTCATTTGTAGATAATATTTTATTATACTTATTAATTAATTTTTGTAATTCTGTATTATTTTTGATGTCCTTTATAAACTGTTCTTTCAAGTACATATTATTTTCTTTTTCATATTCTTCTTTTTGTGTTGTTACTACTAAAATTTTAACCTTATCTAAATTGCTAGTTAATTCTAAAAAATAATTTAATGTTTGAATAATAATATCTTGTTCTCTTAAACAAGGAATAACAATAAGAATATTAGGATCATTTTCATTTATTTGTATTTTATCTCTTATTTTCTTATTTTGATAGCCAATATATTTAAAAGCTCTATAAAAACACCAAATTCCTGTAATAATTTCTAAAGCCAAAATCATATAATATACTATCATACTCATCACCTTAACTCCTATGCAAAAATGAAGACATAACTTTAAGTTAAATCTTCATCATTGGTTATTATATTTATTTTAATATTTTTTTAGATACATTTTTTATTTTTTCAACATATTTATATGGCATTCCTCTTTGTAAAAAAAATATTTCATCATATTTCCCATCTAATAAATCAAACACGCAATATTGTATTTTTAAATCAAAATACAAAGAAATTGCAATTCTGTGAGCTCCATCAATAGGTATTCCTGTTGTACTGATTGGAATTATTGTTTGATCTAAATTGTTACAAGTTTTAACACTCTCAATAAGGGAATTAAAACTTTTTATAAAGTCGTTTTTGTTATTCTTCCTACCATCAGGTTCAGAGAAATTATTGAATGCCTTTATATGTGACAAATATATTTCTTGAGCTTCTGTTATGTTTGTATTTTCTATATATGATTTAACATAATAGTATTTTACAAATATATCAAATCTATATTTAGATAATAAATTAATAGAGTTAGTTCTATAAACATTAATTTTATCTCTATGAGGTACAAGATTATAGATATATTCATTATCTAGCAATTTTCTTAACTGATTTAATGAAATAGCTTTAACTTTTTGGCTATTGATAATTGGTGTTTCATCTAAAGAAGAAATAATTCTATTTTTGTTATTATAAAATCTTCCAAATTCTATTTTTCCCATACCTTTGATTAATTTTTCCATATTTCGTTACCTTTGTACATAATTTTATCACATAAAAACTAAATTTTCAATATTTTTGTAAATTTTTTACAATCGATGCTATTAAACAAATATAATGTAGCTTTATTTTGCTGTGCTGAATCCATTTTCATAATTTTGCTTGATACAAAAATTGTATAAGGGTAATTAGCAAAATTAACAGTTGTTGTTCTGTATTCTATATTAATTTCTTTTAGTAAATTATCAAAACATTTATACATTTCTTCTTTATTATATTCTAAATTAGTATGACTATAATTATCACACATACATATTGTTAATCTTAATTTATTTTCTAAATCCATATCTTTTATTATTTCTATTACATAATTTAATTTTTTATCGTTCATATTTTTCATTCCTTTTTATTTTAAATTTTTTATTAATTTTTGGGGTATGAGTCGCAAAGCCCATATTGAAATTTGTGCAGAGTACAAATTCATTGCTTGCTGGACAAGAATTTTCTATTTTATAATTCAAACGTTTTTATTCTATTATTTTTTTAACAAATTTCTACTACATTTTTTGATATTAATGTTAAATTATCTACTATATTTCCATCTTGCAATTTTTCTAATTCTTCTTTAGTAATTGCTTCTTTATAAATAAAACCTATATCATTATTTTGTAGAGTCTCATATAAATATTTAATATAATCTTTACTACTTTTTGATATAAATTCTTCTGCAAATTTGATATTTGTTATATCAATATTGTAGTTTTTATCTCTTTTTATTTCAATTGTATCTACCAATCTTTTAATTAATTCTTTTTTTGATTTTCTATTTAAACTATTAAAAACAAATGTAAAACCAAGTTTATTTTTGAAAATTACTTCATCATTTTCAATATGCCAATCTAACTTTTTTAATAATTCTATTGTATATTCTTTAAAATCATTATTTGGATCTATTTTCTGTTTTTTATTATTTGAGTTTTCAATTTCTTTCTTAATAATATCATACATATATCTTGTTAATTCATTTAATACTCTAGTTAATTTCTCTTCAATTTTGTCGCAATTATAGTGAAATCCTTTTGATTTACAATTAGTTTTTTTACATGTTACATGATAATATACTTTTGGTTTTGTCATAAGCAAATGTACCTATATAAATTGAATTTGTAAGAATTTTATACACTTTATCACTATTCCATTTTCCTTGCTTTAAGTAATTTTTTTGTTCATTTAAGGTATTAGCAATATTTCTTATTGAATTATCATTTTTATATAATTCAAATACTTCCTTTACTACTTGTGTCTCAATAGGTTCTATTTCTAAATGACCTGTTTCTGGATTTCTAATATATCCATAGTGAGCTTTTGCTGGATGTACTTTTTCTAATGCTATTTCTTCCATAGTTCTTTTGGTTCTTGCTCCAATTTCTTTTCGTTCTCTTTGTCCAAATACTAAGTTCATACCAAATATCATTTCTCCATTGGCAGTAGATACATCATAAGGTTCTAATATTAGTTCAATTTTTACATCATGTTCTTCACAATAATTTAAAAACCAAAATCCATCATAATTATTTCTAGTTAATCCATCCACCTTAATAGCAACTATTTTTTCTATCTTATGTTTCTTAATATCTTTTTATAATCTTTGCATTTCTGGTCGCATTAAGTTTTTGCCAGAATGTCCTGCATCATTATATACATCTACGATATCATAACTGTTCTTCTCACAATATTTCTTTATCATTCGTAACTGTGAATCAATAGAATATCCATTATCTCTTTGTTCATCTGTTGATACTCTTACATAAATTCCATATCTCATAAAATTTAAACCTCCTCCATATATTTCCTCACTTATAGACTGTTTTGCCCCCTTATATCAAAAAAATTTTAATTATCTCTATATGATTGCTCAGAAAAGTGTTTTTTCGCACCCAAAATTTAAAAAAAATATTTATTCCCCTATTCTTTAAAAGGAATTTTTTTGGTTTTGTATGAAAATTTTTATAAATTTATTAAAAAAGTTTTATTTTTTCATAGTTTCATAATAAAATTAGAAGTTTGCAAGTCTAAATTTTCAATTTTATAAGAATTTGCTTAATTTCCATTAAATTATATTTTTGCTTATGTTCTTTAATGTAAAATGGCTTGCTGCTGATTTCATTTACTTTATATTCTAGTATTGTAAGAGTACAATTTTTGAGTATTTCCATCATTTCAATATTTGACTTAATTTCTTCTATAACTTCAAATTCAAATATAAAAAATGCCCTCCTTTCCAGAAAGAGAACATTTTAGTTTTATGTACAAAAAAACAACCTACAAACTTTTAAGTTCGTAAGTTGTTATAATATGGTGCCACCAAGCAGAATCGAACTGCTGGCCTACGGGTTACGAATCCGTCGCTCTACCAACTGAGCTATAGTGGCATAAGTTCAAACAGAACATTTACATTATAGTATATGCTAATTAAAATGTCAATTTGGTGTCGATGTTTTTTTGACAAGAATGTCAAGAAAAACACCGACACCAAATTATCACCAAGCCAAACTTAAAAATGCTTTCCTTTTCTTCTGCCACTAGCATTAGCGTCATTTTCTTCAGCATCAATTTTTTTCATTTTTTCTTCTGTTTTTGCATCATTTTCAACATATTTTTTTGCTTTACTTTCTTCATTTTTTTCATTATTTTCACTTAATTCTTGATGTTCTGCAATAGCCTTATTTAATTCATTTGCTCCTGGGAAGTCAATATCATCATGATTATCATTACCATTCTCTAATTTTGCTTCTTTAGATATTTTTACTTTCAATACCACTGCAATTATAATCAATAAAATTAAAACCGCTACAATTATTGATTTGATAATCATCTCTTTTCCCCATGTTGATGGATTAAAAAAGTTTCTTTCTACTTTTGTTTCACTAACTACATTTTTATTAACTGTAATTTTATATGTTACTGTTTGATTTGTTTTTTCATTTTTTACTATCACTGTTATTGTGTTTTCACCTTGTTGTAAATTTTCATTTCCCATGATTTCTATTTTTGCTTCTTTATCTGTTGCAACAGCATTTATTTCTAAACTTGAAATATCTTCTTTTATTCCAACAGTATATGAATAAATAGTATTTTTAAAATTTGGACTTATTGTTTGACCGCTTATTGATAGGCTTGATAATCCAAATTTTGAATCTGTTGTAGCAGCTGTTTCTGATGCTTTTCTTGTTATTGTTATTGTATATGTTTTCTTTGTTCCATCTTGTGCTATTACTTCTACTTTCGCTTCATTTGCACCTTCGTTTAATTCTATGTCTCCTGTTCCTGTTACTTGAGCTTTTGAATCTGTTGCTTCTGCATAAACTTCGACTGTTTTTATTTCATTTGGTACTTCTACACTATATTCTGTCTGATCTTTTTTGAATCCTGAAAAATCATATTCTTTTGGATTTATTCCTAGATTTTTTAATGTTGCATCAGATGCATTTTGCGCTTCTTCTTCTGCTGTTCTTCTTTTAATTTTTAATGTGTATGTTTCTGTATTACCAGCTTCTGCCCTTACTACTACTTCTACAGTATTATTGCCTTCTTTTAATGCTACTTTTCCAAGACCTGATATAATTTCGCCCTTTGATGCTGTAGCATAAACTTCTACTTCTGATGTACTGTTTGGAACTTCTACAGAGTATTCTTTCTTATTTGGCTTAAATCCTGTAAAGTCATTTGGTCGTATTCCTAAATTGCTTAATACTGCTTCTGTTGATTTTTGTGCTGGCTCACTGCTACCATTATTTCCATTATTCGCACTATTATCAGAATTTGAATTATTATTTTCTGGCGCCTTTACTTTTATTGTAATAGTTTTATCTGAATTAGCTACTGGCGCTAAATTTTCGTCCCCCATCCCTGTAGCTGAAAATTTAATTGTATATTGTGTATCCTTTTCAACAGTTGGAGCTTTAAATGTAAATGTAGCCAAATTAGTTGTTCCGCCTTGAGCTAATGCACTAGAAATTGTTGTCGTTCCACTTCCTATTCCTCCGCTACTTCCAACAAATTCCAACCCATCATAACTTTGTGCTTTAACACTATATGATGCAATAGAAACATCTGATGTTACATTTACAGAAAATTGTTCACCTGAATTTACTTGTTTTGATTGTGCCAATATTGCTGCATTTGATTTTATATAATATCCAAATAATATTATAAAAAATACAAATAAACTTATTTTTACTTTATTTTTCATATTCAATCTCCTATATGTTTATATTATACTGTCCAACAGTATATCTTAATATTTTAGCTGCATCTAATGCTGTTGGATTATTTGAATTTGCTAAATCTCCAGCATTTTTTTGAACTTCTGTCATATTATATTGATTTACAGTATACCTTAATATAATTGCCGCATCCAATGCTGTTGTTTCCCCATCTCCATTAACATCACCAAGGACTGCAACAGTATATTCATCATTTATTACACAGCCTGTTGAAAGTTTAGCATCAGAGTTTAAAACATCACCATTTGAATTTTTAGCAGTAACATCTTTACCAATAAGATTTGAAAAATCTTGAACTGTTGCACCTGGAACAGTTGTTACATTATTAGTTACTGTATTAATTTTAACTTTATCATTTCTTATAACTGCTTCATCATCTGGAACCTCTGGAGTTGATGGATTTTCATCCTCTACTGGTACTAAGTATAATTTGTAATTAGGCTCAGTATCATATGTTTCTCTAGCAGCATAGCCTCTTGATCCATTTGCTTTCATTACATAATCCCAATATGTACCATCGACTTTCTCTGTTGCTTTAACTAATCTTGTTACTATCTCATCTTTATATACTTTATCTATTTTTTCTGAATTTTTACTTGGTTCCTCTCTTAAATATAGTGAACCTGTAACATTAACTCTTACCATATCACTTGTTGTTGGAGTATCTGGATTAACTGGATTTGATGGTGAAGATGTTGATGATGGTCTTTGAGAAGCTGATAATGGCATGTTTTTATATACTGGAATAATAAACGTATATGATGCATTTATTGCATCAATATCTTCAAATGTATTTCTTAATGTTTGTCCTTCTTTTTGAGCTGCTAAAATGTTTTGCATATATTGGTGCCAATACAAATTTCCATCTGAATTTTCTACATCAAATTTCTGAAAATATAATGTGTTTTGTCCTCTTGCAATATATCTTTTGGCAATTATTTCAGTTCCACCAATTATTGAACTATCTAAAGATGTCCATTCATAACTTTGGGCTGTTGCTAATCCATTTAAAATAACATTTTCTTTTCCGTTTCCATTTGCTCCTATATTAAACGCATTATAATATCCTTCATATTGTCCATTGTATCCATTTCCTGCAGTTAATGTAGAACCATTTTTTCCTTGTTCTTGCAATAATCTTGCGACAATATAATATGCATTAACATCATATTTCTGTGCTGAATCAATTATTACATTTACACTATTTTGTAAAAATGTTCCTTCAACCATTGCATATATTCTTTCATAATTACAATCTGTATATGATAATTGCATAAATTGAAAAATATCACTGTAATTTAATGAATTTCTTGGATCCATCATATAGGCAATTGCTGCCTCTGATGCACAATACCATCTTCCACTATCATATGTTTGCTCTCCACAAACATTGCATATCCAATCTCTGTCATAATTAATATTATTTGCTGGAACTAAATTTCTTGGAGAACTTCCGTGTCCAACATATTCATTTGCTATTGCATCTGCCCAATTTATGTCTGTATACAAAATTTCAAAATTCCAATTTGGATATTGATTTTTTAGTTCTTGTATCATTTCTTTTATCTGTGGATATGTGTTTGAATCAATTGAATTAAAATCATTTGTTGTTGTTTGATTTACTGCAAATGAAATATTTCCAAAAATCAAATTTATTATTATATATAAAATTAGCAAAATCGACAATATTTGCTTCGTTTTTTTCATCATATACACCTCTTTTGTTTATTCATGTTTTTTCCATATTTATTCGACATTATTATATCATTTAATTTTCAATTAAGTCAACATTTGGCATACTTTTTTTTTATTACATTTATGTTACAGTAAAATAACAAAAAATAACAAAGAAATCTAGTTGAAAAACTAGATTTCTTTGTCTACTAACAGCAATGCTATCAGTAAGTTAAACTTTATAGGGGTTCATGAGGCACAGTGCATCATATTTCACGTACATAATCTGTACGTTCTTTTTTTCTTCCATGAGATATAATTTCCAATATTTCCCATACCCAATTTCAATCAAATTATGAGAAACAACTAAATTATCTTCATTTTCTTCTAAATCAATTGAAATTGCTTTTTGCAGATTTTCGATATCCTCAATCTTTTTCCATGCAAGCGTATTTTTCTTTAAAGCATACGCTACATATTTTTGTGGATCACATAGATATTCTATCCGATTGTAAATTTTTCTTACAATACTATTGGGCTTTTCTAGATCATTAATTAAAACAATCTCACACAAAAAAATTATCCCTATTACTATCAACCATACAAAACTAATCATAATGTTTTCCTCCTTAAGTTGCTTTTCCTAGTTTTCTAGCAGTTTAACTTTTACCTCGTGCATTTCTTATGCATTCTTATATAATACCATTTTTATGTTAAATTGTCAATTATATTCCTATTTTTTATATATTTTTTGAAATTTTTATGATATAATTATGCTAATTTGGTGTCGGTGTTTTTTTGACACCTTGTCAATTTTGTACCGGAGATTTTTTTAATAAAAGGAGCAAATTTATGATAGAGTTACTTTCACCAGTTGGTGATTTCGAATGTTTAAAAGCAGCAGTTCAAAATGGAGCTGATGCTGTATATTTTGGAGCAAGTTCTTTTAGTGCAAGAGCTTTTGCTTCTAATTTTGATGATTCTGCTTTAGAAAAAGCAATATCTTACGCCAAACTTCGTGGTGTAAAAACAAATCTTACTTTAAATACTTTAATAAAAAATGATGAGATTAATGATGCTATTGAATTAGCAAAAAAAGCTTATGAATACGGAATTGATGCAATAATTGTTCAAGATTTGGGTCTTGCACGTTATTTAATTAAGAACTTTCCTGGACTTGCTGTTCATGCAAGCACACAGATGTCTGTACATAATCTTGAAGGAGTTCTTGAATTACAAAAGCTTGGCTTTTCTCGTGTTGTTCTTTCTCGTGAACTTTCTTTGCAAGAAATTGAACATATTTGTAAGAATTCTAATGTAGAAATTGAAGTTTTCACACATGGTGCTTTATGTATTTCATATTCTGGCCAATGCTTATTTTCAAGCATGATTGGAGGACGTTCTGGTAATCGTGGCAAATGTGCTCAACCTTGTCGTCTTCCTTATGAATTACTTTCTTGCAGTTCAACAACTTCAAATCAACAAGGCTCAACAACCTCAACAGCTTCAGCCTCACAAGGCATATCACTTACAACGCGTTTAGCAAATTTAACTTCTGCTAATCTAAGCTCAGCATCTTCTGAAAGTTTAACTTCACTTGATAAAGGATATCTTTTAAGTCCTCGTGATTTATGTGGATTAGATTATTTACCTGAATTAGTTGATGCTGGCGTAACTTGCCTAAAAATTGAAGGCAGAATGAAAACGCCTGAATATGTTGCAACTGTAACAAGAATTTATAGAAAATACCTAGACTTAGCTCAAGCTAATAGGTCTGAGTACAAAATAAATCCTCAGGACAAAACTGAACTTTTACAAGTATTCAACCGTGGTGGATTTTCTAGTGGTCACCTAGAAAGTACTCCAAATAAAAATTTAATATATAAAAATAAATCTAATAATATGGGAATTTATTTAGGCACTATTTCTAATTTTAACAATAACAAAGGTCACATTTCTCTTACTGTTTCAAGAGATTCAAATGTAACTGTAAGAGTTGGCGACAAAATTAGTGTAGAAAATAAAAAGCATGAAACTTCAACATATACAATTTCTGAGTTGATGATTCAAGATAAAAATGTGCTACAAGCCACATGTGGCGATAAAATCAAGATTGGTAGAATGAAAGGCAACATTTCTGTTGGTGATAAAATCTACAAAATTGCTGATAAATTGCTTACCACTTCTGCCCTTGAAACCTTAAATAAAGAAAATCGTAAAATAAATTTAAATTGTAAGATGATAGTTAAGCGAAATCAGCCTGTTGAACTTTATGTTTCAGATTTTAATTCACATGAAGTAAAAATAACTTCTGACATAATTCCTGTTGAGGCTATAAATGCACCTATAACTCAAGAGCGTCTAGCTGCTCAACTTTCTAAGACTAACAATACTCCATTTCATTTTGAAAATATTGAAATTGATTTGGATGATGGTCTATATATTCAAGGAATCAGTGTAATCAACGAGCTTAGACGTCATGCTCTATCTCAATACGAAGCTTTGCTTGTGCAATCTTTTAGAAGAAATTTGAAATTGCCTAGATTGGACATAAATCCTGCAAAAAATTCTAACACAAATAAAAAAATCAGTGTATTGCTTAACATCTTAAGCCCAAATTTTGATTACACTCAATTGCACGGAATCGACAAAGTCTATATTCCACTAAAATATTTCGTACTTAAAGATTTCAAGAATGTTATGGCTGAATTAACTGAAAATTTTGAAACTTATATTTATATGCCAACAATTATGAGAAATAATTATCACAAAATAATTGCAAACAATTTGTCAACCATACTTGAACAGTATAAAATCAAAGGATTTGTGCTTTCAAATATAGGCAATCTCGAACTATTAAAAAATTATAAAGACAAATATGAATTTATTTATAACTATACATTAAATGTTTTCAACAATTTGACAATTGCAGAATTAGCTGACTCTTCTAAAAACACCGTGACACTTTCTCCAGAGTTAAACAAATCAGATCTACAAACATTTGCCAGAACATCTTGCTCAACAGAATTGATTGTTTATGGAAGAACCCCATTAATGAATTCTAATTACTGTTTGCTTGGAAAGTCAAATAAATGCTATTCAGCTTGTCCTCACCTATGTAATTCAACAAATAAATTCTATTTAAAAGATAGACTTGGATTTTTGTTTAGAGTTATCCCTGACAATGTTGACACTGTTACCACAATCTACAATAGTAAAATCACATCTATCGAACATGATGAAATCTGTGTAAATTCAGTCAGAATCGATATTTTAGATGAATCAATATCTGAAATAAATAATATAATTGACACAGTAAAAACTGGCAAAAAATTAGAAGGTCAAGAATTCACAAATGGAAATTTCAACAAAATTATTTAATATTTGCATTTTGTCGAATTTTGTAGTATAATAGAAGTATCTTAATTTTAGAGGAGGTAGTCTATATGATTACTATGATTAGCGCCAAAAAGGCAATTTCCGTCCGGTTGAAAACGAACTCTTCTGACTTTGTTATCCGTAACTTGGAAACAGGGGAAGAAAAAGTTATACCTATGGTTAGACTTTATGGTCCTAATCTGAAGTATCGTGGGGAGTTTGAAAGAACTTTCCTGAAACAGTTTCCTGGCAAGGCGGATATAGTCATTTTCGATGACGCTTGTCAGAAATTGGAGGAAATCCTGTATTTTAACAGGGTTGACTGGTAATGATTAAAAGCAGCCTAACCGCTGCACCATCCTCGCAAGCAAGGGGTATAACAAGAGGTAACATTAGGTTGTTACCCCTTGCTTTTTTATTGTGTAATAAGACTTGCCTAATGGGTGATTTTTCTATATAAAATAAATATGTGAATTATTAGAATTTTAACTACTTGTTTAAACTCCAACCATCAACCTTATGAATATAAGAAGTAAAGCACCTGGAACACCTAATATTCCAACTAAAATTGAAGTCAATAAATTCAATCCTATATGAAAACTCCATATTCCGCCAATCACATTAATTATCCATATAAGAACTCCACCTAATATCGAATTTAAAATTAATTTTGCTATCCATTTAATAGGAACAATAAAAATTCTTCCAATTACAAACAATATGCATATACAAGAAATTATTACAAGAATACTCATATTAACATCCATTGCATTCACCTCAACATCAACAAATTAATAAACTTAAACAATCTCTTAACCTATCCTTTAGACTATCTAAGCATTTATTATAATTTGTATGTTGAACATCGGACAAATATTCTTTAATATTTTCTATACTACATTATTATTATTTCTATATAATCTCGCCATTAGTTCATTAATTCTACTAAGCACAATTCCTTTTCTTTTCGCAATTTTAATAAGATAATCCAACTTAGATTGATGTGCTTTTATTTGATAAGTATAATAATCAATCAGCTCATCTTCTGCGTATTCAAAATTGCATCTTGCAACTTTTAATAGTTCTTTTGTCTCAATTATGCTTCTCATTAATTCTAACTCTTTTTCCTTGTCATTCTTCCCTTTTATCATCTTTTCAATTAAATATTCTTCTTGCATTTTCTTCCTCCTTTGCGAATTTGGGGTCGGTCCTTTTTTTCACATTTTATGCAAAACTTGCTATTAATATTCCAATAGATTGAATAATAAATAAATTCATCATATTTGATGTAAGCAAATTATTTGTAGCCTCAACAACTCCATGAATATTGTTTTGTTCTTTTGAATGATGTTTTTGCGCTTCAAAGAATGTTATCAATTCTGGTATACTTGTAGCAAACCCCAATATGATTCCTATCATTAGTTCTGGAACATTAAATTTTCTACACAAATTTTCTAGGGTATTTCCTAACAATTCTCCAATGAAAAATAGCAATACTGCTGTAATTATTAATATACAAATATTTTTAGCTACAGTTTTTTTATCTACTTGAATTCCTTTTTGCCATTCTTTATTCTCATGTTTTGTCTTTTTCACATCACCCACATATTTCACATCCTCAACATCATTCGTCTCCTCTGCATCTTTCAAATACAATTTATGCACATTTCTGTCTATTCGCACAAATCCGATATACAACAAAAGCAGTATTGGCACCATTTTCAAGTCTACTTCTACTCCGAACCAGACAATAAGTATTGGCAAAATAATTGTGATAACAACAAGAATTATATCTATAAAAATGGCTTTATTTCTAAAAATTTTTTGATTTTTATTTAATAAAATCGCAGCAAAATATTGAATTAAATTAATTACATTTGAACTTATTATGTTATAAATACCAGCTGTGTTCAACCCACTTAGGCTTGATGCACTAATGGTTAAGAGTTCTGGTACAGAGGTTGCAACACCTGCTATATCCCCTACTGTCTTTGGTTTTAACTTCAAATTTTCTGCTAGACTTCGCAATGTTCTAACAAGTATATATTTAGAAATAACTACTATCAATCCTGTATAAAATAAAAATTGAACAATTTCCCATAACAATTTCATATTTCCACCTCACAAACTAATTACTTCTATTATTCACAAATTATGTAATTTTTATTGATATTTCTTGAATTTTATTGTATAATTACTACATCAAAATACAGAAAGGGCGATTAAAATGATTGATATAAAGTTAATTAGAGAAAATCCAGATTTAGTAAAAGAAAATATTAAGAAAAAATTCCAAGATCAAAAATTGGTTTTGGTTGATGAAGTTTTAGATTTGGACAAAAAAAATAGAGAAGCTAAATTGAATGGCGACAACCTTAGAGCTGATAGAAAAAAATTAAGCGAACAAGTTGGTCAATTAATGAAAGCTGGTAAAAAAGATGAAGCTGAAAGCATCAGACAAGAGGTTCAAAAAATAAATGATGCTCTTGCTGAAAACGAAGAATTGGAAGAAAAATATTCTGAAGAAATCAAAGTAAGAATGATGAAAATTCCTAATATAATTGATGCTTCTGTTCCTATTGGAAAAGATGATAGTGAAAATGTTGAAGTTCAAAGATTTGGAGAACCTATTGTTCCAAGTTACGAAATTCCTCATCATGCTGATATTATTGATAGATTTAATGGTCTTGACAAAGAAAGCGCTGGACGTACAAGCGGTGTTGGTTTCTATTATCTTGTAGGAGATATCGCTAGACTACATGAAGCTATGCTTGCATATGCTCGTGATTTCATGATTGAACATGGTTTCACTTACTGCATCCCACCTTTCATGATTAGAAGTAATGTTGTTGATGGTGTTATGTCTTTTGATGAAATGGAAGCTATGATGTATAAAATCGAAGGTGAAGATTTATATTTAATTGGAACTTCTGAACATAGCATGATTGGTAGATTCAAGGATCAAATCGTTGATGAAGCTCAATTACCTATTACTCTAACTTCTTATTCTCCATGTTTCAGAAAAGAAATTGGTTCACATGGTCTTGAAGAAAGAGGTTTATATAGAGTTCATCAATTTGAAAAACAAGAAATGATTGTTCTTTGCAAACCAGAAGATTCTATGGAATGGTACAATAAAATGTGGAAAATATCTGTTGAATTATTTAGAAGTTTAGACATTCCTGTTAGACAATTAGATTGTTGCAGTGGTGATATGGCTGACTTGAAAGTAAAATCTTGCGACATTGAGGCTTGGAGCCCTCGTCAACAAAAATATTTCGAAGTTTGCTCTTGCTCAACATTAGGTGATGCACAAGCTAGAAGATTAAGCATAAGATATAAATCAAAAACAGGAAATAAATTTGTACATACTTTAAACAATACTGTTTTAGCTACTCCTAGAGCTTTAATCGCTCTTCTTGAATGTAACTATAATGAAGATGGAAGTGTTACAATTCCTAAAGTTTTACAACCTTACATGGGTGGAAAAGAAAAATTAGTTCCTGTTAAATAAAAATAGTAGCTATAAAATAGACCAGCTGGCTCTAAAAACTAGAAGCAGCTGGTTTTATTGTGTCTATTTATTGCATTTTATGTAGATTGGTGCTATAATAAATACATATATGTCGGTTGTTTTTCGTTATGATAAAATTTATAAAACGAGGAGGAAAACTCAAGATGGATACTGACAACTTTTTTGTTAACAAAAGTACTTTGATTCTTCCTGCTTTTTGGGTTGATGATAAGCACTTTCCAACCGAAGTACCTATTGAAACAACTTTAGGTCAAGTTTTCTTTGAAGGATATGATGGAGCTGCAAATCATTTTGGATGGATGGATTTAGTTCAATTAAATTTATTAATTAAAAAGAACAATATCACAAGACTCATTCTCCAAAATCTTGATACTATTGGAAGAGCTGGGTTTGTTTATGGTAATATTATTGTTTGTAATTCTTATAAATATAAACAAAATATTATTAGATATGTTCCAGAAAATGACTTGGTTAGTTGCAAACCTCTCTATTCTACAGTTTCATTTGGTGGCTGGGATTTTGAAGAAGATTCTGTTGAAGAATTGCCTTTAAGTGCAATGAATTATCTTCGTTATATCCTTGTAGCTACTAAAGTTAAAGAGGTTACTTACTCTTGCAACCATGTATCTGTTACCGCTTTTTTCGATGAAAGAGGCTTGCCTCGTTTCAGGGAAAAGTACTACTAAGAAAAAAGCTGATAAGTTCTAATAAAACTTGTCAGCTTTCTTTGTTGTTTGACTGCTCTACTGGTTCTAATTTCTTTAGTTTTAAGATTATAGTTATATCCGCACCAACTATTATAAGCAATTAATTCTCCTTTATCTTTCTTCAATATCATAATCTTGATTTTGCTGTAATTTATTATTTTTTATCTTTTCCCTAATAGAATATCTATCAAATATTACTAGCGGAACTTCTAATCCAGATTCTTTCATTTGTTTTTTTATTAATTCTATGTTTTCACTTTCTACTACTGAATCCAACTTATCGTTTCCAATATACATAACATATGATGGTTTTAGAGAAACTTCACATGAATTTCTAAATAGCACTACTTCATTATTATCTCCAAATCTTTTCTTATCTGCTACTAATTCGTCATATGAAGCAGAAAAATCTTCGAATGAATTACTACTTTCTACATAGTCAATTCCTTTATTTGAGTGTATATTTCTGCTAGAAATAGTTGCAATTAGTTCTGGGCTTAGTGTTTCTTTGGAAAAACCAAGTGCTATTTGCCCTCTTATTCCTTTCCCATCAAGGATTTCTTTAGTTGTTGTAACCATTGCACATAATTGATTTGAAGTATTAGTAACATATCTTGTATCAAAACTTCCTACTTGTCCTATTCCTTCAAAATCTAAAGCATAATCTGTTATATAATGATTTTCTTTAACTTTATATTGTAATAACATTACTTTTCTTTCGTCTTCTGAAAACTCAAACTTTTTGCCCAATTCTTTTGAACGTTTTTCTTCTAAATCTTTTACATATTCATCAAAATTTGTCATTGTTCTATTAGGATTGAAAAAGTGTAGCATAACAGCAGAATTCATTTGTGTTAAATTATTTATAACAACTTCTTGTGTTTTCTCTGGATTATATACTTTTTCTACAATTTGATTTCTATTTTCGATTTCGTAATTCATAAATGCCGAATTCATTAAATCTGAAATTTCACTACTTTTCATTATTATTTCGTCAAATGGCTTTGCAAGGATTTCATCAATGTTATGCATTGTATCAAGTACTTCCTTATTTTTGGGTAAACTATCTAATCTCATTTTTAATAATGCTAGATTATTATACCTATTTAAATCTTCTTCAGTCCATACTTTACTAAGCTTTACTAGTTTTCTTCTTTCTTCATTAGTATATTTTTTTCCTGAAATTACAATATCATTAAAAATTCCAGCATTAATTTCAGACTTTATATATTCCGAATGCATTCCTAAATGTTTAATGGTATATGTTCCAATTAAATCCGATTCTTTTGCTAATAACCCTATTAAAATATATTGTTCAGTTTTTGACAACTTTTCATTATTGAAATACTTTTGAAATATTAATTTAAAATCTTCATCTGAGTAATAGGTTACATGGTCTTGTAATCCACCAACGGCACTGATATTTTCATATTTTCCATCTAACTTTAATATTGTCTTGTTTCTTAAATATGCATCACTATTATAGCATGCTATTATTTCTTCACCATACATATCATATATTTCTTTAATAATATCTTTGGTTACATTATTTTCTTCAAATATCTCAAGCACACTCTTATTATTTAATGATTTCCTACAAAAAGTTTCTGGTTTAATCCCCATCTGAAATTCAGAGAGATTTAAACCTGTTGCCCTATTAAAAGCTATACAATTCATCATATTCTTCAACACATTATTCATTTGCATTTCATTAGAAGTTTTTATATTTCTTGCTTTAAAAATCTTATCAGCAACTTGTACTGTTGTTGATTCTTTATTATCTAGTGCTCTTTCTATATTCTTTTTTCCAAATAAATTTATTAAAAAATCATAACTATCAACATCATTCATTATTTTAAAATGTCTATATAATGCTTCTCCATACTTTCTTCCTAAACTTTTCGCTTGTATATACTTAAATATATTTCTACTTTTGCTATTTGGTACAGTTAATGCTCTTGAATATCTTGGATTTTTATACTGTTTATATTCTTCAATTTGTGACTTTATACTTTCAACAAAATTCATAAAATTTTCCTCTTCACTTATATTATTTTATATAATATTAATATATTTTTTCAACATTAAGACAATGTAATGCAACAAATTGTAAACATCTTCAAATAAAGTAAGTTCAACTAATGTATCGAATCTTTTAGGTATAGCAACACACACACTTCCACGTGACTTACCTATCCACTGTTGATAGTTTTTTGGTAGCTCGTATATTCACTATTGATTCGTTGCATTGACATTAAGCTCTACCTTTTATAACTTTTACTCATCCTCATTTGTTAAGCTATTGTCTTCTAAACTATCGTCTTTTTTTACATAGTTTTCTAAATTTAATTCCTTCTTAAATTCTTCTTCTGTTGGCAAATATAATTTATATTTTGAAGCAAATATTTGATTATTATCTTCTGGCAAAGTATATTTTACAACTTGTTCACTTTTATCTGCACAAAGTACAATTCCAATTGGCGGATTATCTCCTTCATTCATCATTTCTCTTGTATAATAATTTACATACATTTGCATTTGTCCTATATCTTGATGTGTTAAATCTCCTAGTTTTAGATCTATTATCACAAAGCATTTTAATATATAGTTGTAGAATACTAAATCTATAAAGAAATGTCTTCCATCAAATGTTATTTTTTGTTGTCTTGATACAAAAGAAAACCCTCTTCCTAATTCTAATAAAAATTTTTGCAAATGGTCTATTATTGCTTGTTCTAAATCTTTTTCATAGAAACTTGTTTTTCCTTCTAGTCCTAAAAATTCTAATACATAAGGATCTCTTATTATATTTTTAGGTTCTACTTTTTCTGGCAAACCAATTTCTTTTTCTACCGCTTCTTTATCTTGACTTGCTAATAATCTTTCATAATAGAATGTTCCTATTTGTCTTTTTAATTGTCTTACACTCCAATTAGATTTTACACATTCATTAGCATAAAATTGTCTGGATTTTTCATCTTCAATTCTCATTAATAAATTGTAATGTGACCAACTTAATTCGCTAGACAGTGTCTGGCGAATTGGAAATATACGATAAAATTGCCTCATATTTTTTAAATTTGCAACTGTAAATCCTTTTCCAAATTCACTTGTTAACTGTTCTGAGAAATATGCTAGTAATTTTTTTCCATATTCTGCTCTATCATTTTCTCCACATGCTTTATGTATTTCTTGTCCTATCTCCCAATATGCTTGTACCATTGCAGAATTGATAGCAGTATATACTTTCGCTTGTGCAGTTAGTACACTATTTCTAATTATTTTGTATGATTCTTCTGGCTGGATTGTTATTTGATTATCACTCATAAAATTCCCCCTTCTCTAATATTCTACCCAATAATAATTTCTAATCTTTCAAAATTGTTTTTTCCAATTTGATGCCATACTGCAACATCTTTTAGTTTTTCTAATGAATTATTTTTTATTGTAGCTTCAAATGGAAATTGTGGAGTTAACACTCGGCTAACTCTTGCACCTCTAGAATTGCAATTGTCAATTTCTCCAGAATAAATATTAGACATACCATCAGAATCAACATGAAACTGAATATCTTCTAATTTATTAGAAAAAGAGATAGCAAAGCTCGAATTTGGTTCTATTAATTTAAGCGCTTTTATTGTTAACTTAATTTCTTTTTCATTAATTGGTTTTAAATAGCATACTAGATTCTTAAAAACACTTTTATATTCTTTTGAATTTTTATTTTCAATAATATCAAACATATCTTTTAATGTATTCTCTAGTCCATATGAGTACATATCTATATATAATGTACTTAATAAAATTTGAGGTGGATAACAATCATCTACCTTTATAGGGATAAATTTTATACCTTCCTTTGTGGCTTTATATAAAGCCGTTTGCCACTCTAAATCTACCATCGAACTATTTAATGAATTTTGACTTATAAAAAAGAAAAAGTATTTACACTTTCCAATTCCTTCATTCATTTTTCCTATTATACTTTCACCTGGTTTTATTGACCATGCATCATAAAACACATTTTCTTCACCGTAAATTTCTCTCATCCTTACTGCTATTGGTTCAACCACATCTTTATCTTTATAATTATGACTTACAAATATCATTTATATTGTACCTCCATTTGGCTCATTTTATCACAAAAAAGCGAAAAAAGAAATCCTTTTGAGAAAGACTTCCAATTTAATCCTTACTTCTAAACATTTTATTAAACACACTCCAATATGCATATGTTGGGTCTGGAAAAGATACCAGTTTTTTAAATTTTTTTGGCCCATTAACCATTTACCAGATTGTGTTTTATCTATATAATATTTATTATTTAAAAGCATATTTTTAATATATTTACAAGTTATTTTCTAGCATAGTTAACATGTCATAAAACATTGATATTCATGCATTTATTTAAGTTTCAGCACAGCTACACACTCCACATGTCCGCGTAAACGGAAACATATCAACAGGTTGAACCACCTTAATATCATAATCCTTTTCAAGTAACATCAAATTATCAGCTAAAGTATCAGGATTGCAACTAATATAAACTACTTTCTTAGGTTTAACTTTAAGAATTGTCTTAATTGTTTTAGCATCCAAACCGCTTCTAGGTGGATCAACAAAAACTACATCAGCCTTTTCCTTGTTGCATAATTTAGGCAACAATTCTTCAACTTTTCCATCCATAAAAGAAGCATTTGTAATATTGTTCATTCTAGCATTTGCTCTTGCATCAATTACAGCATCTTTAACAATTTCTATTCCATACACTTTTTTCGCTTTTGATGCAACACTTAAAGAAATTGTTCCAATTCCAGAGTATAAATCATATACCACTTCATTTCCTGTAAGTTTAGCGAAATCAATTGCTGTGTCATACAACTTTTTCATCTGAACAGGATTAACTTGATAAAAAGACAATGGTGAAATTTTTATTTTCAACTCCCCTAACTTGTCCATTATAAAATCAGAGCCATACATTTTAAAACTCTTGTTTCCTAATATTGCATTAGTTTCTCTTACATTGATGTTTTGAATAATTGATTTTATCTCTTTGAACTTTGTTGTCAAGTCTTTTACAATTTCTTGTTTTTTATACATCTTCCCATCTGTAGTTACAAATATAACCATAATTTCATCTGTATAAAAACCGTATCTAATTACAATATGCCTTAAAAATCCTTTTCCTGAATCTTCATTATAAATGCTAATATGATATTTTTTTACAAGTTCAAATATATAATCTGCGACTTGATTTATTTTTTCATTTTGTATTGCACATTTGGCATATACAATTTTATGAGTTCCTTCTTCGAAGAAACCCATTTTACCATTTTTAAAAGCATATTTTCCCTTATTCCTGTAATTGTACGGATTTTCCATTCCAATACAATAATTTACTTTTACCTTTTGAGTTAATTTTTGTAATTGCTTTTCTACATATTCTGTTTTTGTTTTTAATTGTTGTGCATATGGCATTTTTCCATATGCACATCCTCCACATTTTTCTTGAATTTCACAATTCATTTTTTCCACATCCCATATGTTATTTATTTTTTCTCTTTATTTCTCTTATCTTGAATTATTTCCATCTCTTTTTCTGTAATCAATGTTACATTATTTTCTTTTGCCCATGAAACACAGCCTTTTAATACAGTACTCAAAAATACTCTTGGAACTTTTATTAATTTTGCACAAGCCTCATCTGTGAATTTTACATCTGGATCAATTCTTGATGCCGCATATTTTACAGTATCTAAGCTGATTCCTTTGCTTGCTGGAATTGGCTCTGAAATTGGTCTTTTAAATCTTGTATACCAGAAGTTTTTATTATCACGATATCCGTAATCTACTGGAACTTGTGGGAATACACTTGAACTTACACCATTTATTATTGCATCATAATATTTAGGCTTCATTAAGATATGGTCTACTTTTAATATAAAGTGTGCTCCAAATTGACTTGTTATTCCGTTAAATTGATGGTATGGTGGCAAATATTCATCTTGAACTTTGTCATTTTCCGCTCCATCTAATTCTCTTACCCATGTACATTCAAATACTTGGAAAGCTTCTTGAACTATCTTTGGATATTGTTCATTTGGATTTTCTCTTGCACTTTTTCCATCAACTAAATTGAAAATACAATCTTTCATTTTTTCCTCAGTTGTTTCTCCTGGATATCCTAGTCTTACCGCTTCTTTAAAATATTTTCTTTTATCTGTTATAAAATTGATTGTACATTTTCCTGTTCTTAATATATTTTTAGCTGTATTTGAACTATTTCTACAGCAAAGCAACATTGCATAATAGTCCTTTCCTGCTATGTAATATGGAAAACATAATGAATATGACCCTAAATTTGTTTGACCTGATTCACTTAATGTTCCTATTTCTGTTGTTGGCATTGGAAAAAAGCTTGATGTTTGATAAAAATTATCAACTATCCTCAAATCTTTAAATCCATTCAATTCCTCTATTTTCTTTTCCATCGTATCTCTTCCTTTCTATTCTCTAATCTTATGTCTGTATTACTATATTATTATAAAATTTTAAAATTGTCAAAATCTAAATATGCATATTTTTTTGTTTTAAATTCCAGTGCCTTTTGTATTTCTTCTTTTGCCACTTCTGATATTTCACTTATTCGTATTCCATTTACTAATGGATTTATATATCTTATTTTGGCATCAATACTTACACAATATTTATCTTTAACCTTTTCATCACTCTCTTTGATTTCATGAGCATTTTTCCACATATCGAATTTTTGTGAAATCTCAGCATAATCACAGTTTTCAATTCTCTCTATTACTTCTTTTTCTGATAATTCATATAAATCTTTTTTAGTTATCAAATTTTGTGATGACATTATTTTCATTATATCTGCTAAAAATTGCATTGAGAATTTTGTTTTATTATCTATGTATGAATTTGATAATATTCTCATTCCTTTTACAAATTTTTCTGCAATTTTGATATCTTTAAATCCTAGTTCTTCAATGCCTTGCTCATTTTTCTGAATTTCTATATTTTCATAAATTTCTTTTACTTCTTCTAAGTTCCAAATATTTTTGCATGCACCTAATCCATTGGAAAGTGTGTATTCTAGCCTATCTGCTGATAACATTGGAGTATCATTATCCGCTATTGGATATATATGATAATTATCAACTTCTTCTATTTTTATTCCATCTCTTTTTAATAATGACATTATTTCTTTTGATTCCCTGATTATTTGAGTTGTAAGTTCTTCTGTTGATTCTTGTTTTTTATAATCTCCATTCATAAAATCTATACTGTGCTTAAATACTGGTGTTGCTATATCATGAAATAGCCCTGCAATTGTTTGCTTTTTATCTTTTGTAAAATTCCATACAATTAGACTTACTGCTATGCTATGGTCTAAACTTGAATACCATACCATTTTGTCAAATAATTTTGTATAATATGTACCACATGAAACACTTATTCCTGATAGTTTCTGCATTTGCGGTGTGTTTATGTAATCATTCAAAAAATCTGGAATTTCATTTGATAATATTTTTAAATATTCTTTCATTTCTTGTTCCTTTCTCTTATTTTACAGATATACTATTACAAAATTCTTTAATTGTCAATCTACTTCTATATCTATTGCTTGTTTCCAGCTTTTATGGTATAATATTTGCGGTATAGTTTTTATGTAACTTTGCACGCTAAAAATTTAGAAACAAAGAAAGAAGGTTTTATTTTGAGTAACGTAACAACTATCGTTGGTTTGCAGTGGGGTGACGAAGGCAAAGGCCGAGTTTCACACTATATTTCCAATGATGCAATCTGCATTCGGTCCACTGGCGGTAATAATGCAGGACATACCATTGTTGTAGGCGGAAAAAAGTTTGCCTTGCATTTATTGCCGGCATCTATCATTAAGCCTGAAAACATCAGCATTATCGGAGCTGGTGTAGTAATTGACTTGCATGTTCTTGCAAATGAAATTGAAATGCTTCAAAAAGCAGGTATTTTGATTACTCCTGATAACTTGGTTATCAGTCCCAGAGCACACATCATCATGCCTTATCATATTGAAATGGATAAACTCCATGAATTTATGAAAGGCAAAAATAAGATTGGTACAACTTTGAGTGGAATCGGTCCTTGCTATTCCGATAAAATTAATCGGATTGGTATTCGCATCCAAGACTTGGTTTCTTGTTCCGAAAAAGAACTTTGTGAAAAAGTGAGCATTCCGCTTGAATTATATGACATTCAGGCCCAATTCATCAATTCTAATTTTACAATTTTCGATGCAGAAGATATTGTTACACACTATCTTTTGCAGTATAAACCCAAAATCGAAAAATTTGTGAAAGATGAAAGAAGCATTCTCACACCTGCTTTATTGCACGAAGAGAAAATTGTCATTGAAGGTGCACAATCCTTGTATCTGGACATTGACCAGGGCGATTATCCTTTCGTAACTTCTTCCAATCCTTCTGCATCTGGTACACTTTCTGCTGCAGGTATTGGTCCAAAGCATGTTAAAGATGTATTTGGCGTTATGAAAGCTTATTGCTCTCGTGTCGGAGAAGGCCCATTCCCTACTGAATGCAAAAATTCTGTTGGAGACCTTATCCGCGAATATGGCCACGAATATGGTACCACTACAAAGCGTCCTCGCAGATGTGGTTGGCTCGACCTTGTTCGGCTTAAAACAGCTGTTGACATCAATAGCGTGACTGCTCTTTGCTTGAACCACTTGGATACAATTGGCAAAATCGGTGAAACTCTTGGCTATATTGATGTTTGCACTGGATATCTTGATTGCAATGAGACACACAAAAATTGTCCTCATTCCAAGATTGATTATGTACCTAATGACATGTCGAATGTTGTTCCGATTTATGAACGTTTCGTTGGTGGTTGGAATGCAACAGGCTGTACTTCTTATGAAGAACTTCCTGAAAATGCCAAGAAATTTGTGGAATTCATTGAAGCTTATGTGAATGTTCCTATCAAGTTTATTGGCGTTGGTCCCAGTGAAGACGAAACTATCCGCTGCTAAATCTAGCATTTAGCAAAATCAACACGTTACTTAAAAACTTACCGTAAAATTAGAGTCTGCCCTTTTTTTCGCAATATGAAGAAAAGGACAGACTCTTTCTTGCATCTTTCCAGTATTCATGTTATAATTAATACATGATTTTATGAGAAAGAAGGAAAATTATGATAATAAAAAATCCTCGCTTTGAAATTTCAGCAGTTAAAGCTAATCAATATCCTAAAAATGGATTACCCGAAGTAGTTTTGGTTGGAAAGTCTAATGTTGGAAAATCAAGCTTTATAAATACAATGATTAATAGAAAAAAATTGGCTCGTACTAGTAGTGAACCTGGAAAAACTCGCCAACTTAATTTTTATAATATGGACGATAAATTTTATTTTGTTGACTTGCCTGGTTACGGCTATAGCAAAATGTCTAAACAAGAACAAGTTAAAGTTGGTGAATTTATTGAATATTATTTGCAACATCGCAAGGAAATTTGTTTAATTATCTTTTTGGTTGATATTAGGCATGACCCTACTCAAAATGATTTTTTAATGTATGATTATGTCATTAGAAGTGGCTTGCCTTGCATGATTTTAGCTAATAAAGCTGATAAAATTGCAAAAACTAAAGTGGATGATACTGCAAAAAATATTCAAAAACAACTTAATCCTATTGGAGATATTACTACTCTTCCTTTTTCTTCTGAAAGAAAAGTGTATAGTGATGAGGTTTGGAAAATAATTGAATCTTATTTGTAAAATATTTTTGCAATTATAAAAGAGCAGACAAAAAAGAGCAAACTTAAATGTCTGCTCTTTTTTCTATTTTTGTTATCATTTTTATTGCCTTTGGTCTGTCCAGAATCACAATATGTCCACAACCTTGGCATTTTAATTTAAAATCTACTCCAACTCTGGTTATTTCCCATAGCTTGCTTCCACATGGATGCGGCTTTTTGGTTCTAACTATATCTCCCACTTTGTAGTCCATATTGTGTCCCTCCTTTTAATTATTTTAAATTCTCCTTAGCAACTTCGAAACGTTTAGCAATTCTATTTTTTCCAAGAACTTGCATAATTTCGTACATATCAGGAGTATTTGTTCTAGAAGTTAATGCAACTCTTAAAACTGTACTTACATCACCAACATGAGCTTTGTACATTCCAGGATTTGCTTTAAATTCTTTAACTTCTCCTGCATATCCCATTTCAACTGCTAATGCTTTGATTTTATCAAACCAAGCTTGTTTGTCATCATTTTCATCGTAATATTTTTCGATATATAAATCTAAGATTTTAGAAATATCTTCTTTGTCTGAAATTGCTGGTTGATATGGATATTCTTGGACTTTATTGTAAAACTCTGAATCATACATATAGTCGATGTTTTCTTTTACATCTGACCATTTTGCAATATCTTTTCTTGGCTTTTTGTTTCCTCTTTCAATTCCGAAAACTTTTAAAGCATATTCTTTATCTTGTAATAATGCTTCAAGCTCACTATCATACTCTTTTGCCCATTCTAAAGCTTTTTCATAAACAGCTTCTGCTGTCATTTTAGATATTACTGTTTTTCCAATATCTAATAATTTTACCATATCGAATAATGCACCACTAACACTCATTTTATTTAATTGGAAATCAAATTCTTCCATTGGTTTGTCTGGATTTGCCCTTCTCCAATTTTCAAATGTAGAGTTAGCAATATTTAACAAATATTCTTTAACAGCATCTGCTGGAATACCTTGTTCTTTATAGTATGAAACAGCTGCTTCTGGGTCTTTTCTCTTGCTCAATTTACGCTTTCCACCATTATCATTTTTCATAATTGGTGAAATATGTGCATATTTTGGAGCTTTAAATCCTAATTCATGGAATAATTGTAAATGTAATGGAACTGATGATAACCATTCATCACTTCTTATTACATGTGTTGTATGCATTAGATGGTCATCAACTGCATGTGCAAAGTGATATGTTGGAAGTCCATCTGCCTTTATTATTACGATATCTTGGTCGTTTTCTGGGAAATCAACATTTCCTTTTATAACATCTTTATGTTTGATTTTTCTGTCTTCTCTTCCTGGTGATTTAAATCTGATTATATATGGTTCTCCTGCTTTAATTTTTTCTGCCATTTCTTCAACAGATAAATTTCTGCATTTTGCCCAAACTCCATAATATCCTGTTCTTAATTTTGCAGCTTCTTGTTTTTGTCTAATTTCATCTAAGTCTTCTGGTGTACAGAAACATGGATATGCTTTTCCTTGTTCAATCATATATTTTGCATATGCTTGATATATGTCTTTTCTTAGACTTTGTTTATATGGACCATAATTTCCGATTTCTTCTGTATCTGAAATCATTCCTTCATCTGGTGCCATGTCAAAGTCTTTTAGAGAATTTACTATTCCTGTAACTCCATTTTCAACTTCTCTTTTTTGGTCTGTATCTTCTACTCTTAAAAAGAATACTCCACCTGTCTTTTCTGCAATAGTTCTTGCAACTAATGCTTGATATAGACCTCCTATATGTACAAACCCAGTTGGGCTAGGAGCAAATCTTGTTACAACTGCTCCTTCTGGTAAATTTCTTTCTGGGTATTTTTCTTCATAATATGATATTTCTTTCGCATCTGGAAAGATTAAATTTGCTAAATCTTTGTAATCCATATTAAACCTCCATTATAATTGGTATGATCATTGGGTTTCTCTTTGTTTTAATAAACAAGTAGTCACGTAAGTTTTCTTTTACTGTTGTCTTAATTGTTGACCAATCACGAACTCCTCTTTCTTCACATTTTGCTACTTCATGTCTTACTACACTCTTTACATCATCCATCAAGTTTTCTGATTCTCTTACATATACAAATCCTCTTGATATAACATCTGGACCTGCTACAACTTCTCCTGTTTGAGAATCCATTGTTAATACAATAACTATAAGCCCATCTTGTGCTAAATGTTGTCTATCTCTTAATACAATATTTCCAACATCTCCAACTCCAAGTCCATCAACTAAAACTCTTCCACTTGGAACTGAACCATTGAACTTAGCTTCTTCTTCGCTTAGTTCTAATACTCTTCCATTTGTTAACATGAATATATTATCTTTATCAATTCCCATCAATTCTGCGGTTTCTTGATGAGCTCTTAATTGTCTATATTCACCATGAACTGGTATAAAATATTTTGGTTTTGCTAAAGCCATTATCAATTTTTGTTCTTCTTGGCAAGCATGTCCAGAAACGTGAACATCAGCTAAAGCACTGTATACAACTTCTGCACCTAATTGCATTAAATCATCAATTACCTTTGAAACATATTTTTCATTTCCTGGAATTGGTGTTGCAGAAATGATTATCAAATCATTTGGTGTAATTTTTACTTTTCTGTGGTCTCCTGCAGCCATTCTTGTTAATGCTGACATTGGTTCGCCTTGACTTCCTGTTGTTATTATAACAAGTTGGTCATCTGTATAGCTTCCTATCATATCAATATCAATAAATACATTGTCTGGACATTTGATATATCCTAATTCTATTGATGTTGTTATAATATTTATCATACTTCTACCACATACAGCAATTTTTCTTCCATATTTAACTGCTGAATTAACAATTTGTTGAATTCTGTGTACATTTGAAGCAAATGTTGCTACTACAATTCTTTTTGTACAATTTTGGAATACTTTTTCAAAAACTTCTCCAACTGAACTTTCTGACATTGTGAAGCCTTTTCTTTCAGCATTAGTACTATCTGACATTAATGCTAAAATTCCTTGATTTCCTAATTCTGCAATTCTTCCTAAATTCATCAATTGCCCATCAATTGGTGTATAATCCACTTTAAAATCACCTGTGTGTAAAATCGTTCCAGCTGGTGTTGTTATTGCTAACATTACTGAATCTGGGATACTGTGTGAACTTCTTATAAACTCTACTTTAAAGTTCTTTCCTAATTTTATTGTATCACCTTGATTTACTGTATGCATCTCTGTGCTTCTTAGCAATTTATGTTCTTCCAATTTATTGTTAATTAATCCAACAGTTAATCTTGTTGCATAAATTGGCACATTTATTTGTTTTAAGAAATATGGAATTCCACCAATATGGTCCTCATGACCATGTGTAATTACCATTCCTTTGATTTTTTCTTGATTCTTAACCAAGTATGTGATATCTGGTATTACTAAATCTACACCTAACATATCATCTTCTGGGAAAGAAATACCACAATCTACAACTATTATCTCATCTTCATATTCGAAAACTGTAATATTCTTACCAATTTCATGTAATCCTCCTAATGGGATTATTTTTAATTTTGAACTTTTGAATATACTTCTATTCTCTGTGTTCTCTCTTCTTGTTCTTCTTTTTGTTCTTGGGCTTCTTTGCTTATTTTTGTTGTTTAAATTGTTTTCAACATTCTTATTATTTTCATTTTTCTCGCTTTTTTGTTTTTCTTCACGAGTTGCTTCAACACTTTCTATTTCTTTTTTGTTTTCCCTTGTTCTTCTACGAGTATTTCTTCTAATAATACCATTTTTCTTTTTTTCAATTGTAGAATTATTGTCATTTGTATTAGTTGAATTTTCAACAACTTCTTCTACTTCTGTAACTTTGTTTTCATCTGTCATATTTTTAAATTTCTCCTCCCTTATTTTTGAATTGATTTTCATTTTACGTACAAATAGAAATATATAAAACAAATAAAGCTTATTAAACATGAACTACCGCTCTTTCATGTTTTTTATAAACTTCTCTTTTTATTTTTCTAAATATTTTTTCTCATTGTTCTAGCTATTCTCATTATTAGCTTTTTTCATCTCTTTAATACATTAAAATAAAATCTCTTTTTTTGCCCTTTGGCAATCTGCTTTGCATTATAACATATATGGTAAGAATTGTCAAGTTTTTAAGAATTTGCTGAGTGCGAATTTGGGGTCGGTTCTTTTTTTCGCATGCTCAAAAAAGAACCGACCCCAAATTCGCAAATTCACAAATTCACAACCTATTTTAAATATATTGATGGATTTAAATATTCCCCATCTTTCAATAATTCAAAATGCAAATGACATTCCATGCTACTCTCAAATGATGCTGTATTTCCTGCTGTTCCTATAGTTTGTCCCTGTTTAATTTCTTCACCTTCAACCACAAACTCTGCTGTCAATAAATTAGAATATACTGTTTCATATCCATCATCATGTTCAACTATTACAGTTAAACCATATCTCGGATCATTTAAAATTGTTTTTACTATTCCATCTGCTGCTGATTTTATAACACTTGTTTTATCTGCTTTAATATCAATAGCTGTATGTGTAATCCATTCTTTTAAGGTTTCAGAATAGATTAAATTATCTTTTGCATATTCACCAATGATTTCTCCTTCCACTGGATTTACAAATGTAATCTCTTTCTTAGTTTCTTTTGGCTCTTCAACTGTTTTTTCTGCATCATTTGCTTTAGTTTCAGTATTTTTTACATTTTCTCTTACTTCAGTACTAGATGTATTTGATGTACTTGAAGTGTTTTGAGTATTCGGAGTATTAGTATTTTCTTGTTCTTCAACTGTTTTTCCAATTTCAGAACTTACACTCTCACTAATTTCTTGTTCTCCATCATTGCTTTTACTACTTATTTGGCTTGAATCATTTTCTAATTTTCCTGAAGTTCTAGATAACATGTACATTATAATTCCTAAAGCTATTGCTAAAAGAAAAAACACTACAGTTCCGATATAAATAAATAACTTGTCTCTTTTCATAATTTCCTCCTTGTTTTCTTTATTAATACAAGTATTTACTTTTTTTCGTAGATTATTCATTTAAAGAAATTTTAATTCAATTATTTCCACTCCTGTGTAAAAATGTTTAATTATTGTTTCATAATTTGCTCCGGTTTTTGCCATACTATCTGCTCCAGTTTGACTCATTCCAACTCCATGACCATATCCTGTAACTGAAAAAATAATTTCTTCTCCTTCTATTACAACTGAAAAGTTTGTTGATTTTAACCCTAAAATTGTTCTTGCTTCTGTTCCTGCTATTTCTTTATTTCCTATTTTAATCGTCTTTACTCTTCCACTTGTTGTATATTCTTGAATTTTTATACAATCCGTTTGACTAAAGTCTATTTCGCAATCTGGGTATTTTTCTTTCATTTTGTTTAGCAATTCTTCTTTAGTTATTTTCACTTGTGAACTATATTGAGAATATTCATTTTCTCCAGCGGTTTCAACAGATTTTAAATATGGATAATCTATTCCTCCCCATATGTTTAAAGAACTTTCTGTCATTCCTCCACTATTTGCATGAAAAAATGCATTGATTGGTTTGCCATTATATGTTACAATTTTTCCTGTCGTTGAATTTACTGCTTCTACAATTTTATTCCAATTGCCTTCTGCTTCATCTTGCCCCCATTTAGCCATTCTTTCTTCTTTGCTTATCCAAGCCTGACAACAAGCATAATTGTCACATATATCAGCATCAGTATGCTTACTTGAATTGTACATAGTTTGATATATGGTGTAAGTTCTTGCAACAACAGCCTGGGCTTTTAAAGCTTCAATTTCAAAGTTTGCCGGCATCTCACTAGATACTACACCATATAAATATTCATCTAAATCTAATTCCTCAATATTTCCTGTTTGTGAATGTAACAGTTTTATTTTCTTTTTCTCATCATTTGTTGAATTTGCATTATTTTCTTGTTCAATTATATTAGAATTTGAAGTTTCCTCTTTAGCTATTACTTGTTGTGTTTTTGACGGCACAACAGTACAAATTGCTGGTGCAATAAAAAACAAAATAGTAAAACCTATAAAATATAACAAAACATTTTTTATATTTTTCACGTATCTCCTCCTTTAACAACTCAATCTTTTTTTCATTTTATCTAGCACCTTTCTTTCTATTCTAGAAACCTGTACTTGAGTAATTCCTAATATTTTTGAAACTTGCATTTGTGTTTTTTGCTTGTAATACCTTAACAATATGATTTCTTTTTCTTTATCATTTAATTCATTTATTAAATTTTTAATTGTTATTCTATTTGTAATTTCTGTCTCTTCATCTTTTCCAGTAGAAATTTGCTCTAAAATGCTAACTGTTTTGTCTGTCTTATTGTCTTTATATTTTGCATCTTCTATCGAATCAACTGGTCTAGCTGAATCTAACGCCATCGCAATTTCTTCTTTCGAAATTTTAAGCTCTTTTGAAATTTCTTCTAAACTTATATCTCTTCCATATTTATGAAGAAATTCTCTTTGTAATTCCAATATTTTTACATTTAATTCTTTAATACTTCTACTAACTTTAATTGGCCCATCGTCTCTTATATATCTTTTTATTTCTCCTAAAATGTATGGTACTGCATATGTTGAAAGTCTAACTTCAAAACTTGTATCAAATCTTTGGATTGCTTTTATAAATCCAATAGTTCCAATTTGATATAAGTCTTCTATATCATATCCCCTTCCATTAAATCTTCGAACAATACTCCAAATAAGTCCATTATTATCTTCAATTAACTTAGTCATTGCATCTTTATTACCATTTTTAGCATTGTCGATGACTTTCATATCATTCTCATGCACTATTCATCTCCCCTTATTGAAGCAACTGCAAATTCATCATTTTCACAATGGCTTTTAATCTTCTTTTTCATTGTTACTTTTGTTCCAAGCCCTAAAACAGATTCAACTTCTACTTGATCCATAAAACTTTCCATAATTGTAAATCCCATTCCAGATCTTTCTAAATTTGCTTTTGTTGTATATAATGGTTGTTTGGCAATCTCAACATTTTCAATTCCTTTTCCCGTGTCTGAAATCTCAATAAGCACCTCTTTTTCTCTTATCTTACACACTAATTTTACAATTCCACTTTGCTGTTCATATCCATGAATAATCGCATTTGTTACAGCCTCTGAAACTGCTGTTTTTATATCTGCAATTTCCTCTAATGTAGGGTCTAATTGTGCCACAAAGGCTGCTACAGAAATTCTAGCAAAAGCTTCATTATTTGATTTACTTAAAAATTCAATTTTCATTTCATTGTCATAAATATTATTCATTTGGCACCTCCTTTGCGAATTTGGGGTCGGTCCTTTTTTGAGCACATGGTATCACCTTTTGAATCCCACTCATTTCAAAGATTCTTCTTACTGATGGAGTTATATTTGACACTTCTACTTGGCCTCCTAGCATACTTACTAACTTATACCTTCCCATTAACAACCCTATTCCTGCACTGTCCATAAAAGAAACATCGCTAAAATCAAATACAACTTTTCTAGGCATATATCTTTCAATTTCATTATCTAATTTCCTCCTTATCTTTTGTGCTACACATTCATCTATGTCTTCATTAATTTTGAAGATCAACTGCTTGTCTTTTTTCAGATACTGACTTTCCATACAACCATCCTTTCATTTTTCATTTTTCTTTATGCAGTTTTTATTATATTACCACTGGTAGTTTTTTCCAAGAGTAAAAAATAAGAAGTTTTGTCGAACTAGAACTTTTCGACAAAACTTCTTATTTTATTTTTCTATTACTATTGTAACTGGTCCATCATTTAATAATTCAACTTTCATGTCTGCTCCAAATATTCCTCGTTGAACCTCTATTCCTTTTTTGGCACATTCTTTACAGAAATATTCATATAATGGAATTGCTTCTTCTGGTCTTGCTGCTTCTATAAAACTTGGTCTGTTGCCATCACTACAATCTCCATATAAAGTGAATTGTGATACTATTAATAATTTTCCATTAACATCTTTTAAGCTTAAATTCATTTTATCATTTTCGTCTGTAAATACTCGTAAATTACATACTTTTTTTACAAGATAATCTGCTTGCTCTTTTGTGTCTCCTACTTTTATTCCTACTAAAACTAAGAAACCTTTTTCTATCTCTCCAACTACTTTTCCATCAACTTTTACACTTGCATTTTTTACTCTTTGTATTACTACTTTCATTATTGATTATCTGTATTGCCTCCCATTTCTTCTTTTGCATTTTCTTGTGTTTCTTGAGACATTACTTCTGTAACTTTTTCAACAGTGTTTTCAGCTTCGGCATTTTCTTCTGTTTTTGGAGTTTCTGCAGAATCAGCTGCATTTGCATCAACAACTTCAGCAACTTTTACTTCTTCTACTGGTTGCTTTTCTCCACATTTTGGACAGAATGATGCATTCAATTCTATCTCTGCATGACAATTTTCACATTGTTTCTTTTCTTTTAATTCTAAGATTGATTTTAAACATGTTTCAATTTCTGCTGATAACACATCTATTTTGGTGCATTCTTCTTCTAAATCTGTGTTAATATCAATATTTTCTTCTCTTACATGTTTTTCATAAACTTTTTTTCCGATTTCTTCATATAAATCTTTAATGTCTGATTTATTTTCGTTTATCTTCATTCTTAATTTTGCCTCTTTTGCAAGTTTGCTTGTTTTTTCAGCTGTTGCATCATATGCAGCACTAGCCTTTTTTCCTAAATTATCAAAAAATCCCATTTTTAATTCCTCCATTTTTTATATTATTAACACATTTATTAAAATTATTAATTAATTTTCGCTTTTCTTAGCTCTGTTCATTAACATACTAACTGCCTCTTCTGGCTTTAATCCTTTATATAATATTCCATATACTGCTTCTACTATTGGCATTTCTATATTATGCAATTTTCCTAATTCATGTGCAACTTCTATGTTATCTATACTTTCAATTGTCATTCCAACTTCTTTTTTAGTTTCTTCTAAGCTTAAGCCTTGACCAATTAATTTTCCTGCTTTTCTGTTTCTGCTATGCTCACTTAAACAAGTTACTATTAAATCTCCTAATCCACTTAGACCATATAATGTTTCTTTTTGTCCACCTAGCTCAACACCTAATCTTGATAGCTCTGCTAATCCTCTTGTTATTAAAGCCGCAAATGTATTATCTCCAAGTCCTAGCCCTGCTGCAACTCCGGCACAAAATGCAATAATATTTTTTAATGCTCCTCCAAGTTCAACACCTTTTACATCTCTTGAGGTATATATTCTCATTTTTTCACACATAAATGTATCTTGAACTAATTTTAATACTGCATCATATTTTGATGCTACAACTAAAACTGTTGGTATTGCAATTGATACTTCTTCTGCATGGCTTGGTCCTGATAGCACTGCAATCTTAACATTTGGAATTTCTTCTTGAATTACTTCATCTAATGTTAACATACTATCTTTTTCAAATCCTTTTGAACATATTACAATTGGTTGATTTGTTACATATTGCTTATATTGTTTCACTGTGTCTCTTGTAAATTTTGATGGTGTTACATGTATGATAAATTCTGAATCTTTTATTGCATATTCATAAGAATTTGTTGCTTCAATTCCATCTGGTAATGTAACATTTTGCAAGAATTTGCATCTTTTTTCTTTATTTATTAGGTCTCTTTCATCTTCTGCAAAAGACCAAATTTTTATTTCATTTCCTAATTTAGCAAGGTGAATTGCAAGAGCTACTCCCCAACTTCCACTTCCTATTATAGCTATTTTTTTCATCACTTGTTCCTCCT